>Ga0172373_10011897_pt1 | contig 10309 bp, 10 predicted proteins | sample Lak10m_2_FD_114546 | JGI IMG/M metagenome (GOLD analysis project Ga0172373, IMG submission 114546) | Freshwater microbial communities from Kabuno Bay, South-Kivu, Congo - kab_092012_10m | ecosystem: Environmental > Aquatic > Freshwater > Lake | place: Democratic Republic of the Congo...
CGGATAGTTATTCCACTACCTCGCGCATTGATGATATCTATGAAATTAATACCGAGATTACCTCGCCGTAAACTAAAGGCCTTTACGCTTATTGAGCTGATTATGACCATTGTCGTAGTCGGCATAGTTGCCTTGCCGATCTCCGTTACTTTAGCCAGGCATGTGCAGAGTGTTTTTGAGTCGCAGGATATGACCATAGCCACTAATTTGGCCAGGTTTGATTTGGAGTTAATGAACAATACCAATTATACCAGTATTGCCTCTGCCAGCTTTGCCGGTTATCAGGGCTATGATTATGATTTAACCCGGACAGTTTCTGATATAAACGGCTGGTGGTTTAGCACGGAAGGCACTAAAAAAATAACTGTCCAGGTTACTAAATCCGGAAGCGCCGCAGTATTGGTAAAACTGGTTACTTATATATCCAGGAATATACGCTACCCTTTTTAGGATAATGAAGGATTCTAAGCTGCTAAGAGGTTTTAGTTTTATTGAGTTAATTATGGTAATTGCCATAATCGGCGTATTGTCCGGCGCAGGCGCCTGGATTATGGGGTATACGGTGAAGAACTCGGTTTTTATCCCTAACCAGCTGAACATGGATAAATTAGCCAATGATGCTTTGGAGATTATGATTGAAGGCGATGTTCAGGCCCGGGGCCTGCGCTTCGCCAGAATTATCAGCGGTATAGCGGCTAACCAGATAACTTTTATTAACCAGGATAACCTGACTATTATATACCGTTGGGACACCGGTTCGAATAAGCTTTACCGTAAAATAGGAGCTGCGGCAGAGGCGGCTATGCCTGCTTACGCCTCAGGTTTATCAGGCGTAACCCTAAGCGGTAAAAGCGGAGCGCTTTTTACTTATTATGATGCAAGTGAAGCGGTTACCGCAACCGCGGCAAATGTCAGGCGCGTCCGCATGATTGTAATTGCTAAAACCGGCACCGGACTGTATAATGACTGGCAGGGACAATCCGAACAGGCTTCATCAATTGCTGTAAAAAAGTTACAATAACGATTAAACGAAGGATGTCAAGTTTTATGGATTGGCTCAAATTTTTAAAACTCAAGCAGGGCTATAAGCGGATCACTTGCGTTGATTTCGGAGGTTCATTTATTAAAGTAGCCTGCCTGCAGACCGGGGATGGTACCTGCAAGTTGCTGGCCTATGTTTTAAAGGAGTTTGATACAGCTTCAAGCACGACAGAGGGGCTAAGCGCTTTTCTCAAGCAGGCCCTTGAAAGCAACGGCGTATTCGGAAAACAAGCCTACCTGAGCATATCTGACCCCGAAGGGATCTTCATCAAAAAACTCAGCCTTCCGCATATGCCTAAGGATGAGCTGCTTAAGGCGGTAAAGTGGCAGCTTAAGGCTGAGCTTCCTTTTGCCGTTGAGGAGAGCGTATCGGATTTACAGGTTATCCGTGAATACACGGATAACGAAGGCGCCAGGAAAATTGAGATTTTTTGCGTTTTTGCCAGAAAAGACACAGTTAACAAATATGTCTCCGCGGTTATCGCATGCGGGCTCGAGCCGCAAAGAGTGTCAAGCAGCGTGTTTAATTACTGCGGCATCCTGGAGGCCCTATCCACCGGAGCGCAAACCAGCGCTATTTTTGATATAGGCCATACCCATTCGTACATTTCCATTTATCAAAATAATAAATTGAATTTTGTCAGGAGCCTGAACTTTTCTACCTCCAAGCTTTCCGCCTCTTTATGCGCGTCACTGGTAACGGAAAAAGGCAGGGTTGAAATCGGTTTTGATAAAGCCGGGCAGTTAATGCGCCAGCATGGGATCCCTGTTGATGAGGCGGCCAAGCTCGATGATGGTATAAGGGCCGGCCAGCTTATTCCTCTTATGCGGCCGCTTCTTGAGACGGCGGCTAAGGAGATAGAGCGTTCTTTTGATTATTTTAATTCTGAAACCGGCTCAGGAAATCCGGAGGTTTTGTATCTTACCGGCGGCGGAGCGAACCTGAAAAATCTCGATACTTACCTGGCAGGGCAACTTGAAATGGGGATAGAGAAATTACCCCTGCCGGCACTGCTTGATATCAGGAATGTAGACGCGGAAAGGTTTTTCCTGGATGCCAGCCAGCTTTCCAGCGCCATCGGGCTTAGCCTTTCAACTTCCGGGATAAATTTGCTGCCGCCTGAAATAAGGGGCCGCAAGATCGAACTGATCCAGAAGAGCAGCCTGCGCATCGGAGCGGTTGCCGCCGGGGCGATGCTGGCTTTTTCCTGGTTTGTGATTAATTTCCAGATCCGTGATTATAAAAAGCGCTTAGAGATCGCCAGGCTGCATTTACAAAACGTAGAAGAAGTTAAGGCCTTAAAGCAGGCGGTAGATGCAAGGGATGATTTTATCGGCAGCATCCATAACGGCAAGGTGCCTTCCGGAGGGCTGCTGAAATTAATCGGCTCGGTTGTGCCGGCAAATATTATACTTAATGAGTTTGACTTTGACCAGTCAAGCCACTCAATGCACCTTAACGGCGTGGTCCTTGTTGGCGGAGATTCAGTGGAAAAGGTGCTTACGGATTTTATGAAAGCGCTTGAAGATTCAAAATTTATCCTGGAAGCAAATTTAGTCAGTTCTAAAGAGGGCAGAGGGGGCAATAGTTTTGAGATAGAGTGCCTCCTGGCTAAATAAAATGAACCTGTTAAAAATAGATATAACCCAAAACCAAAAGAATATAATTGTAATAAGCGCCGCTGCGCTGTTTGCCCTCTTGCTGCTCTGGGTATTTTTATACCTTCCCGGAAGCAAAAAGATTGCCAGCCTCAAGAATGAATTGTCCTCAACGCAGCAGCAAATACAGGATATCGAAGCGCTTCTTTCCGGCTCGCAAAGCAGGGATGAGGCAATCCGTATCTTAAAGCAGAGGCAGCTTTACCTGAGCAATAAATTCCCCCGGCAGGAGGAGGAAAGCTTAAGGCTTATTCCGGAAGTCGCGCGCAAGATGAACATCAGCGTTGTTTCCTTGCAGTCGGGTTTACGCAGCGAGTTCCTCGATGAAGCCGGCAGGCAGGTAGTTATCGACGGAAAGACGGCAAGCTATCTGCCGATAACAATGGAGGTAGTTTGTTTTTATAAGGACATGGTAAGTTATCTGACAGAGTTAAAAAATTCCCTGCCGGCGTTTATCAGTGTAGTCAGTTTGAACGTAGTAAAAGACAACCAGCTTAACGGCAAGGTCCGCTCTACCATAGGGTTTAACCTTTACCTGTTAATTTAAGAAAATGCGCCAGAAAGATTTAATTGAGTTAGGGGTAACCGGAATTTTATTGGCGGTGTTGATTTTTGCATTTGTCCATGCGGTTAAAAAGCCTGCCGGCCGCAGCCTTGCGCCTAAAACAGTTGACTTATCAGGCGTTGGCCCCGCGGATACATCAGGCGCCGCGAGCTTGTATAATTTACTTGAGCAGGAAGCTAAATCTTTTGATTTAAAGAGGGACCCTTTTACCGCTGCCCCGATAATAACCGAGAAAAATACTCAACCCGGGTTTGCCTTAACCGGTATCCTATGGGATAAAATCAAGCCGCTGGCGATTATCGACAGCGAGGTGGTTAAAAAGGGGGACCGGGTCGCAGATAAAACAGTTGCAGATATAAAGCGGGATAGTGTAATCTTAAGCGATGGGCAGGAATTTATTGAAATTAAACTTGAGCCTTAAAAAGGAGGGATAGTTAATGGCCGGGAAAGGTTTCGCTCTGGTTGAAATCATAATTATTTTAGCAATTATCATCTTATTAGCCGCGATAGCGGTGCCTTATTTAACAACCTTCGAAGAAAGCAGCGCAGTGAAAGCAAAAGAAAACCTGCGTAAGCTTTCTATCGCCGCAGAAAACTATGCCAGCTCCCATAGCGGGGCTTATCCTGCAAGCGTAACTGAGCTCACCGGCTTTATCAGCTCGGCAGGCAGTTATTGCGCTGATGCAACCGGAGCAACTACAGTTGCCGGCGGGTATAGTTATGCCTGTAATTTGTCCGCGGCCGGTTATGCCTTATCAGCCAGCCCGGTTACTGCGGGGGTAAACAAAAAGATTACCTTTACCGCTACAACAGGCGGAGTGCTTAAACCAGAATAATGCCCAATAGAACACATAAACAGTATGCGCTGGTTTTTTTAATGATCTGCGCGGCCTGTTTTCTTGCCTACGCCAATTCTTTAAACTGCCCTTTTATCTGGGATGATGATGCCCTGGTTGTAAATAATCCGCTTATCCGTTCCTGGCATAATTCAGGCGCAAGCTTTATGAATGAGCTTTACCTCGGGGGAAACTCCGGCTCGAATTTCTACCGCCCCCTGCAGACCGTATCTTATATATTTGATTATCATTTCTGGCAGCTTAACCCCTTTGGGTATCACCTGAGCAATATAATCCTGCAGGCCGCGGTATCCTGCCTGGTATTCCTTCTGGTATTTAATTTGTCAGTAAGTTTGCCGGTTGCCGCTGCCACGGCTGTTTTCTTTGCTGCCAGCCCTCTTAATACGGAGGCAGTCACCTATATCTCCGGGCGGGCAGAGATGCTTATGGGGTTTTTTGCCATACTTAGCCTGTTATTATTTGCCAGGAGCCAGAAGGCCGGCATTGGCCGGCCAATACTGTTTTATACCCTATCCCTGATTAGCTTTATGCTGGCCCTGTTATCAAAGGAAGCGGCAATTGTTTTACCTTTTATAATCTGCGGTTATATATTTTACCTGCTGCCTGAAAAGTTAAAGGAAAAATATTATTTTATCAAGAAAGTTACCCCTTTTTTTAGCGTATCTTTAATCTACCTGGGGATAAGGTTTTTGCTGTTGGAATCCAGCGTGTTTTCGGCCCCCGCGCTGCCCAGGGCATCCTGGCTTATCCGTTTAAGTTCCTTGCCGCAAATAATTTTTACATACCTGAAACTGCTCATTTTGCCGGTTGATTTACATATGTCACGCCAGCTTTTTACCGGGGGGAGAAGCTTTCCAAGCGTATTGTTTGGCGCTATTTGCCTTGGATTAATATTAATCGCCTGCGCCTGCATTTTAAAATACATAGCGAAAAACAAGGCTGCTTCTTTTATGTTTTTATGGGCCCTGGTTTTTTTTATTCCGCAGTCCGGGATTTTTCCCATTAATGCTTTTATCGCCGAGCATTTTATTTATTTATCCTCAATCAGTTTTTTCATGCTCTTAGCTTATACCTTGCATAAGGTTTTAAGGAGGAGGCTGTTTATACTGGCTGTTAGCGGGTTCTCCGCGTTTTATATCCTGCTTAGCGCCGGGCGTAATTTTGAATGGGCAAACCCGGTAGTTTTTTACAGGAATATTGTCAGGTATTCTCCGGGGAGTTTCCAGGCGCACAATAATCTTGGCCTGCAATATGAGCTTAAAGGGCTTAATGCGCAGGCGATAGAGGAGTATAAAATGGCGCTTAAGATCAATCCGGAGCTGCTTGAGGCGCACGCTAACCTGGCAAACCTTTATTTTAAATCAGGGCTTTTATCCGAAGCGAAAAAAGAGTATGAGTTTGTAGAGAATATCTGCCCTCCCGAGAAAAGAGGGGAAGTAGAAAATAACATCGCCAATATTTATGAAGCGCAAGGCCAGGTTGAACAGGCTATCCAAAAATACAAGCTTGCCTTAAAACTTGACCCGCGGATTAAGTTCGCGCATTTTAATCTGGCGCGTATTTATTACGCACGGGGGGAGCCTGATTCGGCGGGCCTGCACATACTGGAATCCTTAATAGAGATTACAAATACTGCCAAAGCCGCGGATTGCAGGGCTATCTCGGATTTTCTTGAAAAATCCGGTTACGTTGACAGCGCTGAGCAGTTTTATAATAATTTGGGGATTAGTTTCGCCAGGCAGGGGCGCTGGGAAGCGGCGGTCAGCGCTTTCAACCGCGCCCTGGAATTAAATCCCGGGCTTTCTGATTACTATTATAATCTTGGGCTTGCCTATTTGAATATGGGGCAAAAGATCAAGGCAAAGCGCGCCTTTAGCCAGGCATTAGAAATTAATCCTAATCATATCAGGGCTAAGAGGTTGATAAATGATAAAGGCAAGAAATCACCTAAGCCAGCGATGAATAGTTTAAATGAGAAATAATATAGGTAAAAGCCACTTATACAAATGACAAGGTAATTAGATTAGAAATACAGGTAAAAGTGATTGCTAATTAGCCTCTTTGTGTTAAAATTGAAAATATAGATTTTATTAATTATTTCCTGCTTTTTAAGGGGTTTCTTGAAAATGACCAACAACAAGGCGCGAAGTTTTGTTACTATTATGGTCGTCGTGGGCTTAAGCGCGTTATTGCTGCGCACGGTGATCCAGAAGTTTATTGTCTATAACATTGAGCGCAATCAGTCATTGGCGCTTGTCAACCTCAAGCTTTTTTATACGGCATTAGAAAATTACGCTAAAGGCAATAAAGGGGCCTACCCTGATAATATAAACCAGCTTACTAAAGGGAATCCGGTTTATCTGGAGAGGGATTACCTGGCTGTTGATTCGCTGAGGGGTTATGAATATGATTGCCAGCGGCTTGATCCTACCGGTTACAATTGTTCGGCAACTCCGACAAGCTGTAATCTTACAGGAAATAAAGTTTATACTATGTCTACCGGCGGGTTGATCATCTCCGAGGATTGCGATAAGAAATAAGAATGAGGGCTCTAAGAGTGAAAAAGTTATTTTTAATTTGTAGTTTAATTTTATGTGTTTATGCCTGGGCCATTGCACAGGATACTCAAAAGATTCAAGGCCCGGACAGCGCCTCAGGAGAACAGGCAGGCCTGGCAGCAGTGGAAACAAATATCCCGGCCGGACAGGGCAAAGTTAGCCTGGATTTTAAGGAGGCGGATATTTCCAATGTGCTTAAAATTATCTCCTATAAATCCGGAGTCAATATAGTGACCACGCCTGATGTCACGGGGAATGTTTCGGTGCGGCTTAGCGATGTCCCTTGGGAGATCGCCCTGGATGTAATTTTAAAAACCTATGGTTTTGGTTACCAGAAACAGGGCAATATCATCCTGGTAACCAGGGTGGAGAATGTGGCTAAGATCGCGGCTGAGGAGCCTTTACAGACGGAGATTATTACTTTAAAATTTTTAGACGCCCAGGACGCGCAGAAGATCCTTATCCCCTTACTTTCGCCGCGGGGGAAAATATCAGTCTTATATACCCGCGGACAGAAGGGCTGGCAATTTGGGACCTTTAAAATCGGCAGGGAATCTGCTGCCTCTAATGCCTCATCGGCAAAAGATGCCTCCGGAACCACTAAGTCAGAGACGGTTTCTTATGAAAAGGATGAAAAGGGCCAGACAGTGATGAAGAAGGCGGAGTTTGACTCGTCGGTAAAATCCAAGATGCTGGTGATTACCGATACCGCGAGTTTTCTTGATAAGATACGCAATGTAATCCTGCCCAAGATTGACGTTAAGCCCAAACAGGTTTTAATTGAAATAAAGATTATTGAAGTCAGCCGGGATAAGCTCAGGGATATCGGCATGGATTGGGGGCTGGGCTCAAAGGACGCCGCGACAACTAACGCTATAACTACACAGGGGACAGGGACTGCCATAGGAGGGCATACAGGTACCATTGCCACTACTTCAAACCCGCTGGTCCCATCTTTATTCAGCCCGGCGACAACGACAATCCTGGGGTATCAACCTTATAACGCAGGAGGCGAGTTTATATTCCAGAAGTTAACCGGCACTAAGTTTGAGGCGGTTATCCACGCGTTAGAGGATAACGCGGATGTTAATACCCTCTCCGCGCCGAGCCTGCTTACGCTGGATAATCAGGAAGCCTCAATGTTAGTGGGGTATCATACTCCGATACTTGAGTCTATAGTTACAGCCGGCACCACAGGAACCAACGCCACAGTTACCCAGACATTGGATTATTATCAGGAGATTGGCATCCGTTTAAATGTTGTGCCGCAGATAAGCGAAGACGGATATATTAACATGATCATTCATCCAAGCATCACTTCTTCTAATTCTACGGTTACGGCTACATCTACCGCCGGCAGCGCTGATGATGCTACGACAACAACTTATCCGATTATTGATGTGCGCGAGGTCCAGACCCAGGTTTTGCTGAAAGATAAAGAAACGATTGTGATCGGAGGCTTGCTTAAAGATGTTAAGGGAAAAGAAACTATCGGCATACCTGTTTTAAAAGACCTTCCCTGGGGGCTGGGCAAGATTTTCGGCCGCGAGACAACTACTAACACAAAAATTGACCTTTTGATTTTTATTACAGCCAGGATTATCAAGGAAAACGAGTATACCCCCGAGGAGTTAGCCAAGCTGGAGGACAGGCTGGGCCGGCCGGTAGTTGTTGAGGTAAAATCAGCAGGCAAGAAGAAAAAGTAAATAATCAGGGACGGTTCTCAACTCAAAGCAGAACTGTCCCCTAAAAAGGGACACTTTAGCTTTGGCTTAAGAACCGTCCCTGATTGAGATATGTATAGAGTAAGTTTTAGTTTTTCCAAGAAAGGGCTGATGCGTTATATTTCGCATTTAGACCTGATGCGCCTATTCGCGCGCGCTATGCGCCGGGCAGAGCTGCCCCTGAAAATGACTGAGGGTTTCAGCCCGCATCCTAAATTAAGCTTAAAACGAGCTTTGAAATTAGGATTAGAAAGCGAACACGAGGAAGCTTCCATAGTTTTAAAGTTTCCGGTTGAGCCGGCAGATTTTAAAAATAGGCTGCAAAAACAATTACCAGAAGGGATACAATTAAAAGATGTCCAAGGAAATTTTAATTAATGCTGAAGCCCAGGAAAAACGGGTTGCCATAGTCGAGAACGGCCAGCTGCTTGAGTTTCATATTGAGCGGCCGCAGGACCGCACCATCGTGGGAAATATTTACAAGGGAAGGATAGAGGCGGTGATGCCTTCAATCGGAGCTGCCTTTGTGGATATCGGTCTGCCTAAAAACGGATTTCTGTATTTATCGGAGATTGAATCCGCATATGAGTCTGTGGATGCGCCGCAGCAGACCCCCATAAAAGAAGTAAAAAAGGGCCAGGAGATCCTGGTCCAGGTGGTTAAGGAGTCTTTTGGCACTAAAGGCCCGCGCCTTTCTACGCAAATTGGCTTAGCCGGCAGGTATTTAGTAATTATGCCGATGGATAAGCAGGGCGGTATCTCCCGGCGCATTGAAGATGAGGCTGAGAGGCGCCGGCTGCGCGATATTTTCAGGGGGCTTAAATTCCCTACTCCGGTAGGTTTTATTGTGCGTACTGCTGCCAGCGGACGCTCCGCGCAGGAGTTGACACGCGACGCGCAGTTCCTTTATAAACTATGGCAAAGGCTGGAGAAGGGTGCCCAGGGCAAAAAGGCGCCGGCTTTGGTTTATGAGGAGTATGATTTGGCGCTGAGGGCAATCCGTGATTCTTTTACCGAGGATGTCACAAAGCTGATTGTGGATTCCAAGCCGGAGTTTTACCGCATCCAGCATTTTATGCGCACCTTCTTAAGCTATTTATGCAAAAGGGTTGAGTTTTACAGGGGGGATGACCTTTTTGGCGCCAAAGATGTAGAAAAGCAGATAAATCACATCTTTGAAAGCCATGTTTATATGAAATCCAAGGCTTACCTGATTATTGAACCTACTGAGGGGCTGGTGGTAATTGATGTGAACAGCGGCGGTTTTAAGAAAAAGGTAAACCAGGAGGATATGGCTTTTAAGGTCAATGCAGAAGCCGCGGTTGAAATTGCCCGTCAACTGGTGCTGCGTGATTTAGGCGGGATAATCGTTATTGACTTCATTGATATGGAACGCGAAGGCCACCGCCGGGAGCTGCTTAATATCCTGAAAAATGCCCTCTCGAGCGACCGGGCAAAATATGACATAGAAGGGATCTCCAAGTTTGGGATAGTGGAGATGACCCGTGAACGAATTCATAAGACCGTGCAGATGCTTTCTTTCCACCCCTGCCCGTATTGCAAGGGCAAAGGCAAGCTGCGCTCACCGCAAACCCTGGGAATTTTCGCTTTAAAGGAACTCAAGCGCTATCTCAAGGGCAAAACCTTAAAACAGGCATCAGTAACCCTGGCTCCGCCTGTGATTGATGAAATCTTAAAAGATAAGGAGGCCCTAAGCGCGATTGAGCGTAAATACAGGATCAAAGTCAATTTGATCTCAAACCCAGCCGCGCACTTGGAAGATATCAAAATAGCCTAAAATATTAAGGCATATCCTTTCAGATATGTATTAAACATAGACATAGGTAACATCTTTGTATTTAGCATAACTCTGTAGCTTTTGCAATGGAGTTAATCCTTTTAGGC
>Ga0172373_10011902_pt1 | contig 10307 bp, 8 predicted proteins | sample Lak10m_2_FD_114546 | JGI IMG/M metagenome (GOLD analysis project Ga0172373, IMG submission 114546) | Freshwater microbial communities from Kabuno Bay, South-Kivu, Congo - kab_092012_10m | ecosystem: Environmental > Aquatic > Freshwater > Lake | place: Democratic Republic of the Congo: South-Kivu...
ATCGGTGAATTTGGTCATATCATGTATACGGACAAGTGAACCGAATATAATCAGTACTTTCCATCATTCAAAACCAATCTTGCTGAAAAACAATTCGGGACGGTTAGAATTCATGAATTTATTGCCGCCATAAGCTTTCATGATCACCAAATAACGATCACTCTGTATCAAGCGCACCCAGTGAGGACCTTCAGGATACGTATCACTAATCCCTTGACAAATTTCAGTGCCATCATCTAACGTGCGTTGCTCATAAAACGTTCCGTCAGGACTGGCAATGTAGATCATAGCCTGATCTGAAAGAGCCAATGAACTGTCTGCCGGCAAAATCTCGACTGAGTACGTATTACCTTGTCCCATTTCACGATAGATCAAAAATGGATGATCATCCCAGATGCGCATTTCCAGAGGTTTTCCGGGAAATACAGCCACTAAACCGGAAGGTTTATGGTAATGTGTATATGATCTCGAAGTTTTTATCGCTACTCTGGCGGGCACAGGTTTTTCCGAAAAAGCAGCCTGCACCGGTCTCAATTTATACCCTCTGGAACGCAGTAAATTGATTATTCCGAGTTCGCCCGCAAGATGGCCGGCACCTACGGCACAAAAAACGGCCTGGGAACGGATCAGCGAATCCAGGCCTTTTGCCATTGTCTGATTTCGTGAAACAATGATCTCGTCATACATGCCCGGATTCAAGGAAAGATTAGCCTTCATAATCCTGTCGAGTGCAAGGATATCACCTTTCTGATAAAACTCAATCAATTTTTCCTGACTCAATGCCATAGGATCTAATCGCAGACCATCAAGTTCGGTTTGACCCCAGTTCGCCATCATGCTCAACTGGTCCTTGACCTTTTCCAGCGCAAAGAACTTTTTATTGGAATTGTAGCAATACTCCTGAAAAAATGCATCCATGAATTGTGGCATGCCATTCTCATCACCATATATCGTTTTCGTCGGTTTGTCGTTGCCTGTGTAAGGTCTCCCTTGATTATCAAACAGTAATTTAACCTCATCTTGCCTCGTGTCCCAATCTCCGAAGAGGGAAAACACATCTGTTTCGAGGACTACGGCCTCTGTGTTTTGGAGTACACTAAATGTAGAATCAGAGAAGTTAAATAGCCGACGGTCATTCGAATGAAGACTTCCAAAGAGGTAACTTTTCTTTTTCAGGCCATTTCCGGAAATTTCCCACAACAGCTGATGTTCAGGCTGGATCACTTGTGACCAGTGCGGTAGCAAAACTGAAAGGAAGACCAGCAGAGAGGAAACTTTCTTCAACAACATGCTATTCGCGTTCACGATCATAAAAATACACGCTCAATATGCTGATCACCAAAAGCATAGGGGATATACGCTAAGGAAGGCAGCTCTTTAGTCAATAAGATAGGGGATCTGCGACCCAAAGCGATCTTGCCATGCGTCTGACTTAATCCCATGGCATAGGCTGCATTGACCGTGAGCGCATTCAATGCTTCTTCAGGAGTCATTTTCATTTTCACACAGGCCAGAGACCACACATTCTGCAAGTTACCTGAAGGCGTCGATCCCGGATTGAAATCACTCGCCAAAGCCACCGGCAATCCTTCGGACATCATACGACGAGCATCGCCAAAGGGAATACTTAAAAAGTGTGAACACCCGGGCAAGATCGTAGGCATACACTTCGAGTTTTTCAATGCGACAATATCCTCATCTACCAATTCCTCGAGATGATCTACGGATAAGGCCCTGCATTCTACCGCTTTCTTTACACCTCCCAACACCGAGAACTGGTTCACATGCACTTTCGGTATCAATCCGTGTTTTTTTCCTGCGATCAATATTCTTTCCATCTGATCTACAGAGAAATAGTTGCGTTCACAGAAACAATCAATGTAATCGGCCAGTTGCTCGTTTGCGATAGCAGGAAGCATTTCCTCAATGATCAATCGAACGTATCCTTCCTGGTCCTGTTTGAATTCTACTGGAAAGGCATGTGCTCCCAGAAATGTAGCTTTGACAGCAATTGGAGCTTCTTCTTTCAGACGTTTGATCACACGAAGCATTTTCAGTTCAGCCTCCAGAGACAAGCCATATCCTGATTTGATCTCGATGGCGCCTGTTCCGTAAGAAATAAACCGTTCTATTCGTTTCAGGGCCGCATCGAACAATTCTTCTTCTGAAAGCTCATTCAAACGGCGCGCTGAATTCAAAATACCTCCTCCTTTGAGTGCTATTTCTTCATAGCTCAAGCCATTGATCCGATCCACAAATTCCTCTTCACGCGTTCGAGCGAAAACAGTATGCGTATGCGGATCGCAAAAAGCGGGTAAAACAAATTTACCTTCCCCATCGATCACCTCCAAATTTCGCCAATCATCGATACCGGTCAATTCCTCCATTGGTCCGTAAGCAATCACTTCACCATCCTCGAGGGCCAAAAAAGCATTCGGAATAATCGGTAAGCTCGCCATTTGAGTTCCTTTGATCACTTCAGGAATCTCTTCGCCTGCCTGAACAAGGCCTTTGATGTTTCGAATGAGTATTTTTTTCATTTGTCGGTCTGAAAAAGGTTAAATTTAGCATAATCTAATGGAATCGAAACCATGAAAACGATTGCTCTCTTTGTTAGCCTTTTCTTTTCTGCATCCTTTTTTTCACAGTCATTCACTGGCGGCAGTGGCCCTATTCTGGATCTTCAGACCATCGATATCCCTTTGACCGTTTCTCTGCCACAAACCTCCATTGATACCATTTCCTTTGGTCTCGAGACGGTTTGTATTGATCTGACCCACACCTGGCTCGCTGATCTCACCATCGAACTTGTCGCTCCTGATGGTACCACGAGAATATTGGCAAGCGGAGTTGGAGGAGGTGATGACAATATGACGAATACCTGTTTCAACAATAATGGTGGTTCTCCCATACAAAACGGAGTTGCTCCATTCACGGGAACTTACAAGCCTATGGGTCAAATGGGCGCGGTGAATAATGGGCAGGATCCAAATGGCACCTGGTATTTGCGCATTAATGACAATTATGGGCAGGATGAAGGGCAACTTTTGAGCTGGTCTGTGACCTTTGGAGGCAATCCGGCAGGCTATTTTGGTTTTTCAGAATCAAATCTACCCATCGTTTTAATTGAAACCAACAGTCAACCCATTGACAATGACATAAAGATTACGGCAGATATGTCGATCATTTATAACGGCTCTGGTGCAAGAAACCACGTCAGCGACCTCGCTACGGAATATGACGGTAAGATCGGGATAGAGTACCGTGGAAATTATTCGCTTTCCTTACCTCAAAAACCGTATTCCATTGAATTGAGGGATACCGCTGGTTTAGAGATCGATTCTGCGCTACTAGGTATGCCTGCTGAGCATGATTGGTTATTACTGGCCAACTACAATGATAAATCCTTTGCGCGGAATGCGCTATCCTTCCATTTGTTCGACACCATGGGTCATTATTCGGTCCGAAGTAGATTTGTTGACGTTGTTTTAAATGGCGAGTACCAAGGCATTTACTTACTAGCCGAAGAGATCAAACGAGACCCTAACAGGATCGATATCGCCAAAATGCTTGCAACAGACACAATCGGACTGGAATTATCAGGAGGTTACGTTTTCAAAATAGATTATTGGGACAACCTGAATTCATGGCAATCAAACTTTTCACCTATTGGATTTCCTGGTCTAGACATCCATTATGTTTACTGCTATCCTGGATTTGATGTGATTGCTGCGTCACAAAGGGAATACCTTCAAAATTTCGTCAATGAAATAGAAACTTCGCTCTATGCCAGTTATTTTTCAGACACGCTGTATGGTTACCGAAAATATATCAGCGAACGGTCTGTTCTGGATTATTTTATTGTGAATGAACTGGCACGAAACGTTGATGGATTCAAGAAGAGCCGTTTTTTCTTTAAAGATAAGGATCATCCGGACGGTTCTTACAGTAAGTTGCACGCAGGTCCGGTATGGGATTTTGACTGGGCATGGAAAGACATGTGGTCTGGATCTGAAGATGGCTCAGGATTCATGTACGGTGAAGTTGCCCAAGATGTAAATGCACCGGGTTGGTACATCCGTTTACTGCAGGACACGCTGTTTGCCAATGCTTTGCGATGTCGTTATGATGACCTTCGAAGAACCGTGCTCAATCTCAATTATTTGCACTCAAAAGTGGATTCTGTGGCAGCAGTTGTTGCTGAAAGTCAGAACTGGCATTTTCAAATCTGGGGAAATCTTGGATTAGCCACAGGCACGCCTGAAGTTCAGGCTCCATCACAAACGTATGCAGAAGAGGTCCAGCGCCTGAAAGACTGGATCACGCGCAGGATTACCTGGTTGGATGCTAATATGCCCGGAACACTGAACGGTTGTAGCATGGCCGGAATACAAGAAAATACGCTGAACACGGCGCAGGTACACCCCAATCCGTTTACAGATGAGCTAACCGTAATTTTGACTCATTCAGATCCGGGTATCATCCATTTAACAGACTTAAATGGTCAGATTATCAAAACGCTGGAGATCTATTCCGGGCAAGAGAAGCTACTGCTAAAAGATCTGGAATCACTCGCCTCAGGAATTTACATCCTACAAATTGAACAAAATGGGACAAAGAATATTGTAAGAGTTGTGCATCAGCGGACCTATTAAAAAGAAAAAGTAATTATATTTGCAGTCCGATACGCACAACCCCATGCCCGAGTGGCGGAACTGGTAGACGCGCTGGATTCAAAATCCTGTTCTTTCGGGAGTGCCGGTTCGATTCCGGCCTCGGGTACAAAAAACCAGAGTGAGAAACAGAGCGAGAGCGATGTAGGAACTCTGGTTTTTTTTCTTCATTCTTACTCTCATTCTCCGATACAAAACCTACAAAATATTTTTATCGGAACATTGTTTGAATTGGTTCGACAATACAAACATTAGGGGTACAAAAAAGAAGAGTGAGTGTGAGAGCGATGTAATGAACTATGGTTTTTTTCTTCTATCTACTCTTCAAACGGCACAATCAATCGAAGCGAAGCGGGTTCAATCTCGAATTCAATAGCTCCTTCACCAATTAACTCGCCATCTGCTTCCGTAAACGAAAGGCCCTTTTCGATCTGGATTTGGATCTTTTTAGTTTTGAAATAAAATGCTTCGGGATGTTTGATTTCCTGTTTGCGTTTTAACCGAGAAAGATTTCTGACATAATCCAGAAAATTCACTTTTCCTAATAAGGTTACATGCATCCAACCGTCATCTATCTTCGCTTCGGGTGCGATATACAATCCATCTCCGAACATCGGGCCATTACAGCAGGCAGCAAGAAGCATTGGACCTTTATACTCTTTTTCATAACAGCTGACCTGAACATCAGGCTTTCTGAACGAAATAAATGATCTTAAAATGGCTAAAACATAGGAAAAGCTTCCTCCCAGATAGTTTCTTTGTTTATTTAGGATTTGAACAACATGTCCACCAAAACCGGTATCAGCAATATTTACGCACCAACTAACTTTCCCCTTATGCGTCATACGGATCAGATCGATGTCTTTGCAATTTACCCGCTCTATTGCAGCTTGCAATTTTTCAGAATTCCAATCCAGTTGCATTCCTCTTGCCAGATCATTTGCTGTGCCGTTTGGGAGGATTATTATCGGAATATTCTTACCGCTATGTCTGACTCCGTTAACGACTTCATGAATAGTACCATCACCACCTACAGCGATAATCGCAGAACAATTTTCTTCTATGGCACTGACAGTAAGTTTAAATGCATTTTCTTGAGGAGTCGTCCATTTTTCCTCAAAGGAGGCAAGATACTTCTCCTTGACGATTTTTAAAAGGGCCTTATTGTGTTCGGTCAATCGCCTGGCACCATGCTGTATGACAACGATTTTCAAAAGGATTACCTCAGAAGGTTGACAGGATGGCATTTCGCTGGGCTGTTGTCAATCGAGGAATCAAAATACCCTTTGATGTCGAGTAAACTTCAAGTATACTGGTTACATCAGGTGTTATTGGTGTTTCAGAAATTTCAACATTTTGCTGAGCAAAAGTTACGATTGACCCAGAAAATACGAGTGTTAAGAGTAGGCCGTTGCGAATATTACAAAGTCTGCGCTTCATAATGGTTTGATTTAGGTTATTACAAAGATAAGTCAAAGAGGATTATCTTTCAGATTAAAAGTCAGTTATAAATTTTAATCATACTATTTTTTAAACGAATTTAAAATTAATTAGTTGCTTTTTTTACCCAACAAAAACGGCGCCCATTACTGAGCGCCGTTCCTGTTACGATATGCAGTTAGTCCTGCAGCATCGGCACTTCTGTGCCTTCAGCTCCAAGAGCCTCTTTGATCTTTGTTTCAAGTTCCTCCATCAATTCAGGATTATCCTGAAGTAAGGATTTCACAGCATCTCTTCCTTGTCCAAGGCGTGTTTCTCCGTAAGAGAACCATGATCCGCTCTTTTTGAGGATATTAAGTTCGACACCTAGATCAATTACCTCACCCACTTTCGAAATCCCTTCACCATACATGATATCAAACTCTGCTTTTCTGAATGGAGGAGCTACTTTGTTCTTCACAATCTTCACCTTAACACGGTTACCCATTACTTCCTCGCCTTCTTTAATTTGAGAAGACTTACGGATATCTATACGAATAGAAGAGTAAAACTTCAATGCGTTTCCACCTGTGGTTGTCTCCGGATTTCCAAACATGACACCAATCTTGTCACGCAACTGATTGATAAAATACAGCAGCATCCAGCTTTGTTGATCGAAGCTGTTAGTTTTCGCAGTGCTTTCGACATCAATCGTGCCTGTAATCCCATCTGGGAATCACCCATTTCACCTTCTATCTCTGCTTTTGGTGTAAGCGCTGCGACCGAATCTACGATGATCAGATCGATCGCACCTGAACGAATCAGGTTGTCTGCGATTTCCAATGCTTGTTCGCCATTATCAGGTTGTGAGATCAACAGGTTGTCAATATCAACCCCCAGTTTCTTCGCATAAAATTGATCGAAAGCATGTTCTGCATCAATAAATGCGGCAATCCCTCCTTGCTTCTGCACTTCTGCAATGGCATGAATGGCCAAGGTTGTTTTACCAGAAGATTCCGGGCCATAAATCTCAATCACTCTTCCTTTTGGAAATCCATTGACTCCTAGAGCCATGTCTAACGTGATCGATCCTGTTGGGATCACTTCCACTTTTTCAACGGGTGAATCACCCAACTTCATCACTGCGCCTTTTCCATACGTTTTGTCCAGTTTCTCCATGGTCAACTGAAGCGCTTTCAATTTTTCTGCATTTACTTCTTTATTCACTGACATATCGTTTGTTGTTGTGTTCCGTAACTGCTTCGGAACGGTTTATATTTGGTTAACTTGTACAAAGGTAGATTCACTAGATCGTAAACAATTTACGTTCTAAAAAATTACTTGAACATTTCTAAAATTTCTTCAGCATGGGCTTTCGTATTCGGCTTCTCGATGATACCAACAATTTGTTGCTCTTCATTGATAAGGAAAGTCGTACGGTGAATCCCATCATATTTCTTACCCATGAAAACTTTCGGCCCCCACACACCAAACAACTCAATCACTTTGCGATCCACATCTGCTATTAACGGAAAAGGAAGACTGAACTTATCGATGAACTTCTTGTGCGATGTTTCATTATCCATACTCACACCAATCACATCAATTCCATGCTGCTTCAACAGCTCATCTTTATCCCTTAAATTACACGCTTGGGTAGTACATCCAGGTGTATTGTCTTTCGGGTAAAAGTAAACCACCAGTTTCTTTCCCTTGAAATCATTCAGGCTGATCTCCTTGCCATTTTGATCTAATCCTGCGAATTCAGGAGCTTTGTCACCAACTTTTAAGTGTTTCATACGTCGAGATTTTAAACATTTTTGACGATTTATTAATCAAATATACATTCTTTTCCTTAATTACAAAACATTACTATAAAAAATGTTTAGAATTTCGTCAAAAAAAGACCCCTCCGATCTTGGAGAGGTCTACAACTAGTTACCAGAATACCTATTCTTCGGCAGATTCTGCCAGTCCGGCAAACTTTGTCTTCAGTGCTTCATACACCTTTTTTTCTTTTCTTGCCTGATCAGCATAGGCTGCATTCTTATTCTTTTCTTCTTCAGCAATTCGCGCATCCAACTCTGCGATCTTCTGGTCGAACGAGGAAAGTAAATAGTTGACATTTTGAGGGAGGAACATTTGTGTATAGAAGGCGCCATGTTCGCCCAGATAATAATACAATTCATAGACTTTGTCCATATCCGTCGGCTCCAATCGGGAAGCAAAATAGGTAAATGAGTTCATAACACCTAATTGATCAAACCCTTGAAGTACAGATCCTTTTAACGCATTTTCAAAGAATGAAAATTTCTCTTTAGATCCATTGGAACCATACAACTGCGCAATGCCTGACAACATCTTTGATGAACGCTCTGACTCCAGCACCAACGCCTTTTGCATCGCCAGTTCAGCATCTATCTTGCCTAATTGCTTGAGTGCTGATGAAACAACAAGATAAGACTGATCTTTTGCAATGCGATCCAGGCAAATATCTTTCACTATTGCAGATTCAGCATTCGACCCCAAGTAATTCAAAGCAGAAGAGCGCACCTGAGAATTCGCATCTTCGGTTGCCATATCACGAATCAGCGCAAGACCTTTACCTTTATTTTCTTCTGTCAATTTAGCTGCTTTTTCGATAGCCGTAAGGCGGATATCCCAAAAAGGATCGTTCAACGCATCCAGGATCAACTGTTGCACACGCGGATCTTTACTTTTGGAGCCCATTGACAGCCCTGCTCGTCTAGCCTTATAGCGCTTACCATTGTAGAACTGATAGATGTATTGATCCACAGGCTTGTCTTCCCGCACCTTCGCCAACAACATTTGCTGATCATCGAAGATCACACATTTAAGTTCCCCTTTGTATGGAAGCGTGACTTCCTGATCCACTTTATCGATCACAACCTTGTGTACATGTTTACCTTCAGCATCGAAAACAGCAACATCCACAGGCAAGCGATACAACGGTGATACCTCCAGATTTTGATTTTGTTTCACCGTTAATTTCACCCGTCCTGCAGCCGCATCCAATGTCTGACTAACATCCAATACCGGATGTCCGGAAGCCAAAAACCACTGATTAAAGAACCAATTCAGGTCTTCACCACTCACCTCTTCAAATGCCAAGCGCAACTGATGGAATTCTGCCGGTTTGAACTTATTTGTAGTCAGGTACAAATTAATTCCCTTGAAGAAAGCCTCATCTCCGAGGTAATTGCGCAGCATATGCAAAATACGTCCCCCTTTATTGTAGGAATGACCATCAAACATCTGCTCTTTATCTTCATAATCAAACCAGATCAGGTTATGATATCCTGCGCCCTGTGCACTTTGATAATAGCCTTCAGCCTCACCATCAGCCTGATAATCGGCCTCATCCAGTCCAAAACGGAACTCATCCCACAGGTACTGACTGTAATTAGCGAACGACTCATTCAATGGTAAATTCGACCATGATTCACAAGTAACCAGATCACCGAACCAATGGTGAAATAGCTCGTGTGCGATTGTAGACTGATCATTTCCATCCAAAAGTTCACGGTTATTCTTGTAAACAAAATCACCGAAGATGACCGATCCTGTATTTTCCATTGCACCGGAAACGTATTCCCGAACAACGATCTGATGGTACTTATCCCAAGGGTATTCTACACCAAGCAATTGTGAAAAATGTTTGATCATGGCAGGCGTCTCTCCGAAGATCGCCTTTGCGTAGGGCTCCCATTCCGGTTCAACATAATAGTTGACCTCCATTTTGCTTCCATCCGGACGTGTGTAGGTGTCTTTGATCACTTTAAATTCTCCAACAGCCATCATAAACAGGTATGGCGCATGCGGCAGATCTTGTTTCCAATGATCGGTTCTGGTACCATCCGCATTCTTCTTAGAAGAAATGAGTTTACCGTTGGAAAGTGTAGCGTATTTATCTTCAACCGTCATCAATACCTCCTGAGTTGTTTTGACATTAGGCGCATCGATAGTTGGGAACCACACAGAACTGGCTTCGGTTTCACCTTGAGTCCAGATCTGGGGCATTTTCGTTTTATCTTCTCCTTTTGGATTAATAAAATATAATCCTTTGTCGGATGATATTGCAGCACTTCCGGATGTAGTTCGCTCGTCCGGTTTGGAGACATAGGAAATCGTAAGTGTATATTTATCGGTTCTGGTGAATGTTTTACCAAGTTTGATCTTAAGGAAACTGCTGTC
>Ga0172373_10011903_pt1 | contig 10307 bp, 7 predicted proteins | sample Lak10m_2_FD_114546 | JGI IMG/M metagenome (GOLD analysis project Ga0172373, IMG submission 114546) | Freshwater microbial communities from Kabuno Bay, South-Kivu, Congo - kab_092012_10m | ecosystem: Environmental > Aquatic > Freshwater > Lake | place: Democratic Republic of the Congo: South-Kivu...
ACGCTCCAACATCGTCGTCCGCGCTGTCACGGAGAGCATCCCCAACGTCTTTGGATTTGCGGCCTCGGCGACGTACGGCTTGCCGCAGCCGATCGCCCAGATGAGCGTGCTGGCCTCCGCTCCTGCGAACCGCCTGCTCGTCGTGTTCGGCAACGGCAGCACGGCCGGGGTCTTCACCTTCAACGGCGCATCGGCACCCGTCCTGTCGCAGACGCTGAACGCGCCGGCTGGCCTTTCGTTCTTCGGAGCGGTTCCCCTGTCCAACGGCGAGTTCCACCTCCTTGCTGGAACACCGGGATCCGGTCGTTCCACCCAGTTCCTCCAGTACCAGCCGAGCGGCGCGTCCTATGCCCTCAAGGCTTCAGGCGTCCTCCCGGATCCCAACCCGCTGGGCACGCCCGCAAACGTGTTCCTGTTCGCCGAGGAACCCTTTGTCTCCGCAACACCCAACCTGTTGAAGTCGCTGAACTCCGCCGATTGGGTCTCCGCGGTGAACCTCGGCGGGGCCAACGTTTCCGCCACCACCGAACGTATGGGGACCTCGGCGCAGGGTCTCGGTAACCCCGCGGCCCGCGTGCTCGGTCCGAAGCCCGCAGGCGCCAATTTCGGCTTGGTGAACCAGTACGCCCAATCCATCTCCATGGCCTCCTTCCTTCCGGCCATCGGCGACGAATCGGGCGATGTCACCATCGTCCCTCCCGGCGGTCCCCAGCTGCGGGCCATCGACGTGACCGTGCAGTCCACCGTTCCCACCCTGCCGATCTGGTATCGCACGCGCCCGGACGAAGACTGGAAGACCACCGTGGGCAGCGTGACGTTCACCCTCTTCCGTGACTCGACGGTCGAGTTCTACGGCAACCCGGCCGGGGCTCCCCGGTCCCGCATCCACCGCGCGACCTATACCTTCCCCGAGCCCCCCGCCGAGCAGGATTCCGACGGCGATGGCGTGCCCGACTTCGTCGAGTTGGCCAAGGGCCTGAACCCGAACGGCGGCAACGACAGCGACGGCGATGGCTATACCGACAAACAGGAACTCTTCGATGGCACCAATCCGTTGTCCGCCTTGAGCACGCCCGTCGGCAGGATGGAGGAGGGCACGAGCTTTGATCTCGTCGCCACGCCTCGCGCCCTCGACGGCGCGACCGGCAGCGAGGCCCCGCTGCGCCTGGGGCAGGAAGTCGGATTGTATGACCTCGCCGGAGGCCTTTTGAGCCGTCGTACCACAGCTGCCGTCGCCAGCCCGGTTGGATCTCCGGCTGTCGCGTTCCATGATGCGCCCGCGAACCTTGAGCTCGGACTGCTCGCCTTGGGCACGGAATCGCATTTCCAGATGCTCAGTGCGGGAGGCGATCCTGCGGTTGGACGTGAGCTGCTCGCCTTGTTGCCGGTACCCAAGGTCCGTGCGGCCGAGTTCGTGTTCACCCCCGGCGCCGGGGATCTGCTGGGGCAGGCTAATGCCTGGATCACGGGTGCCAAGGCGGCTCTGGACGGTCTTGCCACCCAACGGGTCTATTCGCGCTTTGGTCCGCTCGAGACCTTGGGAGCGCTTCTGATCGAACGAAAGATCCATCAGATCTTCGTGGCCCGTGGCAAGCCAGGCCTCGTCGAGAGCAACGCGATCACGTTGTTCCCGCATCGCCCGGGTGATGTCCTTCGCACGCCTCTGACGACCTCCGAGGTTGAGTCCCTCCGCGAGTTCGGTCCCGGTGAACTCCCTGCCTGGAATCTGGTGGCGATGCACCGCTCGGTTTCCAACTCCCTCCCCGAAACGGATTACGTGACCCTTCGCGCTCTCGCGAACGACATCTACCGGATCAGCTCGCTCAGCAACAACGCTGCCCCCGGCCGGTACCCGCTTCCGGTGGAAGCGCTGCGCCAGTTCATCGCCACGGGCGTGCTGCACTCGAATTACGCCGCCGTGACCTCCATAACCCCGGCCGCACGCAACACCGCGAAGGCCTCGGTCGATGCCTTGCTCGCCAGCATCAAGCCGCGTCCGGTAGTCACCGTGGATCTGGTGATCACCCCGGCGACCTTCGATGGCGAATGCACGGTCCTCGAAACGATCCCCGGCGGTTCGCCGCGCAACCTGTTCACCGCGCCGGGTGTTCCGTTCAAGTTCCCGCAGTCGTTCGAGATCGTCGATGGCGCGATGATCCGCGTGCACGCCTTCAGCGACCTTGACGAGGATTGCACGGGCACCGACCTGCAGGTGATCTCGGCCAGCCTGCTTTCCGTGCCGCCCGCGCCACTGGCTGACGTCGACGGTGACATGCTGCCCGATGCCTGGGAGTGCATCTTCCTTGCGGGAAATGGCGATCCCAATGGCGACCTGGATGGAGATGGGATTTCCAACCTCCAGGAGTACCTCGATGGCACCGATCCCGGCGACAACGTCTACAAGGCGTTGGCCAAGGTGGACCTCAGCCCGCCGATCCTGCAGATCAACCTCATCGGCGATGGCGTCCAGCAGATCGGTTGGAACTTCCCGGCGGCCTACGCCAACCGGTTTGAGTTCGACCTGTTGGCGACGGATGCCCTCGGCGAAGGCTTCCGTGGCGTTGGCCAGGCACCGACCCGCCTGCCCGGCGGCGACTTCGAGGTCAACCTCCCGATCCCGGACGAAGGCAGCCGCTTCTTCATCATCGTCCAGCGGTTGCGGTGATGCCGTTGGCGGCGAACGGGGTGGCGACGTCCGCGTCGCCATTCCCGAGCCCTCCTTGGGGATGAGGACATCGCAGCCCCGCTCGGGGTATGGGTGGGGAGGTTTGCGACAAATGTATAATATTTAGACGCGACCCCATTGCCTCCCGACGCGGGAACGGGGTGGCGACGTCCGCGTCGCCCTTGCGCCGTGCCTACCTTCGACCGATGAAGACATCGCCTCTCCGCATCAGGCCGGCACGTTCCGTGCCGTCGGTTCAATGTGCACGAGGACGTCCAGTACCGCCGGGAGTTGGGCCCGGACTGCGTCCTTCACCTGGTGGGCGATCCGGTGGGAACGTTCGACGGTAAAGTCCGGATCCACGTGCACGTGCATGTCCACCAGGAACCGGTTGCCCATGCGGCGCACGAAGGTCTTCTGGACGAGGTCGACGCCCTCGACGGCCGCTGCCGTCGCACGGATGTGCTCCAGGACCTCGGTGGAGGGTTGGGTGTCCATGAGATCCTCCAGGGCGGGACGCAGGATGCGCCACCCGTTCCACGCGATGAACACCGCAGCCACCGCGGCCGCGATGTCATCGGCCCCCGCCCACGCCGGGCCGCCCACGAGCGCGATGGCGATGCCCATGGCGGCGGCGAGGGAGGTGATGGCGTCGGCACGGTGGTGCCAGGCGTCGGAGGCGACGGCCTGGCTGTCCGTGGCGCTGGATTCCTTCAGGACCCAGCGGAAGAGGGATTCCTTGATGACCACGACACCCAGCAACACCGCAAGGGTGAAGGTCTCGGGTCCTCGCTGGGGTTGGAGGAACTCGCGGATGGCATGGAAGCCAATGCCAACGGCGGCGAACAAGAGGAGCGTGCCGATGGCGGCGGCGGCGACAGGTTCGGCCTTGCCGTGGCCATAGGGATGTTCGTCATCGGCCGGTTTGGCAGCGAGGGTCACGCCGCGCCAGACAATGAGGGCGCCGAGGATGTCAGCGAAGGACTCGACGGCATCGGCTATGAGCGCGTCCGAGTGTCCGTAGATGCCGGCCGCAAGCTTGCCGGAGCCCAGGATGAGGTTGGTGAAGAGACCGGTGAAGGTCGCCCGGAGGTTGCGTTGGAGTTCGGCACCGCTCACACGATCGGTCAGTCCCGAAGGACGTGGTTGGGGAGGTCGTCGCGGTCGATCCGGGACCTCGGGAAGTGACGGGAGAGTTCGACCCCGGCGGCATCGACGGCGGCGAGGACGGCCTCGTGGAACCGACCTTCGGTCCAGGCGGGTTCCATGGCGGCACGGACGGTTTCCGTGAGGGCGGTTCCGATACGGAAGGCGAGCGATTCATCATCCGCGACGGCGAAAGCGCGATTGGCCGGCGCGAAGTACAGCAGGACGCCGTTGCGCAGCGGGGTTCGGGTCATTTCGAGGATCCCGAACTGGCGGCGGGCTTCGCGCTCCGGATTCGAGGGCGACTGGCGGCTGATGAACACGCGGATCTCGCCCGAGGTGCGCTCCTCCGCAGCGCGGATGGCGGCCTCGACCGCGGGGTCGTCGATGTGGTCAGAAGTGGGAGTCGACATGAGCGACAATGCCGGAGGATGGAATCTGGGCCAGTTTGAAATCGGTCGTCAGCGTGGAACGAGTCCCTTGACGATGGCTCGTGGCGTGAGGGGGTACTTGGGCTTCGTGAAGCTGGAAGCCTAGAACCGCGTGTCCGGGGTGCGGAGATCGAGTTCCTGGATCCAGATGTTGCGGTAGCGCACGTCGTGTCCCTCGGCCTGGAGCTTGAGTCCGCCGGGGGTATCGGTGATTCCCTTGCCACCGTCATTGCCGCCGTCGATGCCGGAACGGGGTCCTCCCCAGACCTGGTTGATGGGGACGTTGGTATGGACGAACTGGCCGTTGAAATACATGGAGACGAGGGCCTTCTCGGTTCGCTTGCCGTTCTCGAAGCGGGCGGCGCGGAAGGTGATGTCGTAGGCATTCCATTTCCCGACCCCATTGTAGGCATGGTAGGGGGCGGGGGTTTCGTTGATCACGGCGCCCATCCCGTGGGACGTCTTGTCCCCGTCGAGGACCTGGATCTCGTATCGGTTCTGGAGGTAGACGCCGGAGTTGCCCCCGGGTTGGGCGATGTAGAACTCGACGTGCAGGCGGAAGTCCCGGAAAGCCTTCTTGGTGACGATGTCCGCGGCGCCGTACTTGCCTCCAGCGGCCGCCGGATCGTCGGTCATGATGGCCGTGCCCCCGTCCACGGGATCCGGAACGACCTTCCATTGGATGGGCAGGGACGAGGCGAACCCGGGGCCCTGCCAATAGGTCCAGTTGTCGTCGAGGGACGCCCGGGTGCCGTCCATGAGGATGATGGCGGAGTCCGGTGCCTTGGCGCCCACGCCGATGGGGGCCTTCTCGTCATGGCCGATCAGGGCGCACGAGGAAAGCAGGCCTGCGGCGAGGACGAGCGCACCGCTGGAGAGCAGTCGGGGAAGATTCATGGGGGGAGCGTGGCGGAGGGTGGGCGAAGTTTGAAGTGTTCAGTTGGCCCGAGTTCCCAGATTCCAGTTTCCAGATTCCGGGTTTTGAATCGGCACCCCGGCAAGGATGCAAAGCTTCGGGAGGCTGCAACCCCTGCCGGGGTAGGTGCTTCCTATGGACCCAGGACCCGGGGTTGCTTCGCACCCCGGGCTATTTGCTTCAACGCCTCCGGCGTACCCCCAATGCAGCAGGGAACTGGGAACTGGGAACTCGAATTTGGGTTTTGGAGAAATCGCGCCTTGCTTCGTGGCGGGAATCCGATACTTCCAGCGGTCCCGTCAACGAGGTTGATGGGAATCCATCCTGCCGAAAGGCTGGGATGGGCCGGAGATGGTGCCGAGGTGCCGTACCGGTTCTGTGAAAGGATGTGAATTTTGAAGTGAGCGAGGTCAAACTGAAGAAAGGCGAGCCCGTGGATCGCGCGTTGCGCCGCCTGAAGAAGAAGGTGGACCGCGAAGGCACGCTGAAGGAAGTCCGGAACCACCGGCATTTCGAGAAGCCGAGCGAGAAGCGTCGTCGCCGGATGAAGGTGGCGAAGTTCAACGCCATGCTGGCGGCCCGGTACGCGGACGTGTAATCGGGATTGGCACCTGCCTCTCCCCTGCGACTTGCGGGGGAGGGGCGGTCTTGTTTTTTGGTCCCGCTGGAAGCTGAATCAACGCGGCCGTGCGTCGCGGGTACTCGGAACCCCGGGGGTGGTGGGACACCCATGAACCAGGGATGGAGGATGGAAGCCGTCCTGAATACCGTCCTAATTCCCGGGTGAGTGCCACGAAGCGGAGAGGAATCGCCAATGTATTCCCTGTCGACCTGTTGGAACTCGAGTCGTCACACCGAGGGGCGTGACATGCTTCGCGAGATCCGTGACCTCGGCTTCGAGTATGCCGAGTTGAGTCACGGCATCCGGATGAGCCTGGTTCCAGGGATCCTGGACGCGGTGGGTGCCGGCGAGATCCGGATTTCAACCCTGCACAATTTCTGTCCCCTGCCGATGGGCGTGAACCATGCGGCGCCGAACCTGTTCAAGTTCAGTGCGGACGACCGCCGGGAGCGCGACAGCGCGCGGAAGCACACGCTGAAGACCTTTGAGATGGCCGAGCGCGTGGGTGCCAAGCTGGTCGTGCTGCACACAGGTGCGGCCGACCTGGGCGGATTGTTCGGAACGCCGGACTACACCGAGAAGCTGGAGAAGATGGTGGAGGCCGGTCAAAAGGGAACGCCGAAGTACGAGAAGCTCCTGGCCGAGATCCAGGAGCGTCGTGAGAAGCGAAAGGCCACCCCGATGCGCCACGCTGCGGAGATGATCCGGGACCTGGCCGAGGCGGCCGGCGAGAAGGGGTTGTTGCTGGGCATCGAGAACCGCGAGGCGGTGGAGGAGATCCCCTTCGATTACGACATCCAGTTCTTCCTCGAAGAACTGCCGGAGAACGTCCGCTACTGGCACGACTGCGGCCATGCCCAGATCAAGGAGAACCTGGGGTTGATCGACCAGCACGCCATGCATGTGGAGACGTTGGCACCGCGGTTGGCTGGGTTTCACATCCACGACGTCATCCCGCCGGGGATGGATCACTGTCCGCCGGGATCGGGCATGATCGACTTCAAGGCCCTCGCGCCGTTCGTGAAGTCCAGTCACATCAAGGTTCTCGAGCTCAATCCCGCTGTTCCCATCGAGGATGTGCGCAAGGGGATCGAGTTCATGAAGTCCGTCTGGGGGCCGGAGTGAGTTCGGGACGTGCAGGAGGCGCGCCGCGTCGCCAAGGCTACGGATCGTGGATCCGGTTGGGGGTGGCGACGGTGCTGATGGGGTTGATCCTGCACATCATCTTCTGCAACGAGGCCCAGTTGCATCTGTCGACGACCGGACAGTCGTGGGAGGCCTTGTCGAAGTGGGACCAACGTCGGTTGGCGTGGTCGCGCGGTCCGGTGGAACTGTGGCGGACGGCGAACAGCCTCGACTGGACGAATCTCTTCCTGGCGTTGGGGTTGTGCGGCGTGCCGGTGGTGGTGGGCGGACTGCGCTGGCGGAGTGCGTTGAAGGTGCAGGGATTGGAACTGGGCGTGTTCGAGGTCACGCGGGTGTCGTTCGTGGCCCATTTCTTCAATGCCTTCCTGCTGGGTTCCACGGGAGGCGACGTGGTGAAGGCGTGGTGCGCCTCGCGATGGACGCAGGACAAGCGTGCGGAGGCGGCGTTGACCGTGGTGGTGGACCGGTTGGTGGGGACGCTGGCATTGCTGCTGTTCGCGGTGGCGATGATCCCGATGGCGTGGGAAGCGGCGCCGGGAGTTCCGCTGTTTCCGGGGTATCGTCGGTATCAGTTGGTGGCCCTGCTGGTCGGCGGGATGGCGGCGGTGGCGCTGGGTGCGGTCGTGGTTGGCTTTTACACGGATCTGCTGGCGGAGGGGGCGTTGGCCGGGCGTTGGCTGCGTCGGTTGCCCCGGGGCGACAGTGTGGCTCGGGCCTTGGCGGCGTGCCGGTTGTTCGGGAGGCATCCGCGGTACGTGTTGTCGGCGGCGTTCTGGTCGCTCGTGATCAATCTCGCGATCGTGGGCACCTTCCTGGCATTGGCGGATGGGTTGCAACTGGAGGTGCCCGGGCGCGTGCTTTGGTTTGTGGTTCCGGCGGTGGTCTGCGTGGCGGCACTCCCCATCACGCCAAGCGGCCTGGGCGTGCGGGAACACCTGTTCGTGTCGTTGTTGGCAATCGCCGCCTTTCCCGGGGTGAAGCACGGGGAAGCACTGGCGCTGGCCCTGCTCGGGTACTCCGCGAACCTGTTGTGGAGCGCGGTGGGAGGCGTGGTGTACCTGGCGTTGCCGGGGCGTGCTTCAACGCACGATCCGACCCAGGGCTGACTGGTTTTCTGCAAATAGCCTGAACCGGGCGGTGCACCTTGGACGTCCGTGAGGCATCATGAGCGCGGTGAGCGGTTCGAGGACACAGGTTGGAGCACGGTTGCATCGGGGGCGTGCCGGCGGCGCGCTGGTCTGGGTTCTTTGCGCGCTGGCCATCGTGGCGGCGGTGGGAATCGGGATCGGATGGATGGTGCGTGAGCACCGGTCGGCTCTCGCTGCGGCGAAGGTCAGGGAGACCTCCGCCCGCGCGGCGATGGAACAGGCCCAGGCGGAAGAGGCGACGGCCCGCGCGGATCTCTACGCGGGAGACATGGCTCTCGCGTTGGCGGCGCATGCGAATGGCGAATCGCCACGCGTGCGGTCCATCCTGGGCCGCCAGACCCCAGCCCGCGGCAAACGCGATCTCCGCGGTTGGGAATGGCACTTCCTCGAAGGGCAGGTCCGCTCGGATGCCGTGGGTGTTCTCGGAAGTCTTGCAGGTGAAGGACAGCGCGTGGTGATCGTTCCCGGAGGACGACGCGTTCTCGGGGCCGACAACGCCGGGGTCGTCGTGGAGTGGGATCTGGAATCCGGAAAGGAGATCCGTCGCGGGAACCTTCGGGCTCCGGGATTGTCCGGACTCGAGGTGGCTCCGGATGCGAGCTGGTTTGTCATCAACCATCGCGTGTCGGGAGCGACGAATACATTGGTCCAGTTCATTGACCTGACGGCATGGACTACCAATCGGGTGTGGGCCGCACCGGGGATGGTTGGCCCCAGGGCCGTTTCCGTCGACGGATCCACCGTTTGGCTGACCGGGCGGGACTCCCTGGTGGAACTCTCGGTGGCGAACGGCTCGGTCCGCGAGATCCCACTGCCGGCGCACACGCGCCCGGCGGCGCTGGCGCTGAGCCCGATGGCTCCGTGGCTGGTGGTTTCCCACGGCCCGCGCGCATTGGCGTGGATCCCCACCGATGGGCCGGCAGACCTGTCGGTGCGGCGATGGGAGACGGGAACGATGGTGGATGCCGACAACGGGGTGGAGGTGACCTGCCTCCGGTTTTCTGCGGATGGGCGCTGGTTGCTGAGCGGCCTGTCCGATGGCCGGGTGCTCGTCTGGGATGCGGAACAGCGTGCCGTGGTCGCCACGTGGACGGGGCATGCGGGTTCGGTCCTGGCGATCCGTTTCGCGCAGGACGACTCACAGGTGGTGACCGTTGGTCGTGATGCGTTTGGGTTGGTGCGGGAGTTTCCATCCGGGCGCGAGGTCGCGCGGGTTCGTGGGTTGGAGGGGTTCAGCCAGGATGTGGCATGGGCGGGAGATGAGTTGGTCGTGGTGGGAAGCGCGGCAGAAGTCCGGCGGTGGCGACCGCAGGCCGCCCGCGGTTGGGTGACCCTGACCAACGGTCCCGCAGGAATGCTTGGGGCCTCGCTCTTGCCGGACGGCGGACACGTCCTGGTTTCCGCTGCCGAGGGCGTGCAGGTCTGGACGTTGCCGGCGGGCGAGGTGATCCGGGCCTTGCCGACGGATGCCGACGCGCTGGCATCGGCCTTTGCTTATTCCACGAACGCGCCCGCCGGATTGGCTGCGCGGTATTGGGTGGGAGGCCGGATCGGGGTGCGCTCGCTGGAACTGGAGGGCAGGACGACGACGGTGGATGAAGCCGGTTGGGTTCCGGTGCCACGATTCTCGGGTTCGGCCGACCTGACCTTTGACGCGTCCGGCAGCCAGTTGGCCGTGGCGGATACGGCCAACGGAGTCCGGGTGTACGGGGTGGAGCCGCTGGCGTTGAAGCATCGGTTCGAGATGCCGTTGGCGCGGTCCGTGGTGTTCTCGGGGGACGGACGGCGGTTGGCCGCGGTGGGCGATGGCCGTCTGGCGGTGTGGGATCTCAGCCGCCCGGAGCCCATGGCTCAGGAATACCTCCTCGCGCAGGTGCAGGCGGTGGCGTTCTCGCCCGCCGGCGACCGGGTGCAGGCGGTCACGCTGGGTGGACGGGTTTCGATCTTTCCGGTGGGCGGAGGCAAGGACGCAGGCACGACGCTGGCTTCCGTGCCGCGGGCGTTCCTGAGCGTCGGCATGTCGGTGGATGGGTCCCGGGTGGCGGCGGGTTCCGTGGATGGCGGGGTGGTGTTGTGGGATGCGAAGACGCGGCGGGAGCTGGGCGTGTTGCGGGTGGGTTCCACCCCGGTCTATGCGGTGCGCTTCACCGACGGACGCACGCTGGTGGTGGCGTCGGGAGATGGAGTGCGGGTTTTGTCTTACTGAGATTTCGGTTTCAAGTTCCCCAGTGGC
>Ga0172373_10011904_pt1 | contig 10307 bp, 8 predicted proteins | sample Lak10m_2_FD_114546 | JGI IMG/M metagenome (GOLD analysis project Ga0172373, IMG submission 114546) | Freshwater microbial communities from Kabuno Bay, South-Kivu, Congo - kab_092012_10m | ecosystem: Environmental > Aquatic > Freshwater > Lake | place: Democratic Republic of the Congo: South-Kivu...
CGACGGGCCAGGTCGATGTCGACGGGTCGGCGTTCGAGGTGGGTGAGAACCCCATCGGCGAGTCGTGAACTCGTTCGGCGAACCAGCGCTCCGGTCATTCGGCGAGCCTAGGTCGCTCCTAGAATTCACTCGGGGACAAGGGGGAAGCATGGCCCACGATCTGATCATTCGCGGTGGAACGGTCATCGACGGAACGGGAGCGGCTGGCGTTCGCGCCGATGTCGCGGTCGACGGCGATCGCATCACGGCCATCGGCGATCTCACCGCTGACACGGCCAAGCAGGAGATCGATGCGAGCGGCAAGGTCGTCACACCGGGCTTCGTCGACCTGCACACACATCTCGATGCTCAGGTGGCGTGGGATCCGTACATGACGTCGTCGTCGTGGCACGGCGTGACCACCGTTCTCACCGGTAACTGCGGTGTCACGTTCGCGCCGGTGGCGCAGAGTTCGAAGTCGTATCTCGCCGAACTCATGGAGAGTGTCGAAGACATTCCGCGCGAAGCGATCCTCAACGGTTTGCCGTGGGACTGGGAGACCTTCCCGCAGTATCTCGACTCGGTGCAGCGTTTGCGTCCGGCTCTCAACGTGGTGGGTCTGCTCGGACATTGTGCCGTTCGCTACCACGTGATGGGCGATCGCTCGATGGCCGAAGACGCCGTGGCGACACCCGACGAGTTGGTTCAGATGCGAGACATCGCCGCCGAAGCCATCGCCGGTGGCGCGGTTGGCTTCTCCACGTCGCGCATCCTCGCGCACGTCGTGCCCGACGGCCGCAAGGTCCCCGGAACGTACGCGCCCATCGACGAATACCTGGCCGTCGCCGACGGCATGAATGAAGGCGGCGGCGGGCTGTTCCAGGCTGTGCTCGACTTCGAGACGAAGTTCCAGCACGAGATCGACTTGTTGCGGGCCATGGCGCGCCGCGGTGGTCGGGTTCTCTTCTCGGGTGGTGTCGGCAACGGAAACGCCGATGCCGCCGGTTTCTGGAACGGAATGCTGGCCGACATTCGAGCCAATGACGGCGATATCACCGCCATTTCCATGACGCGTCCCAGCGGAAGTTTGATGGGCCTGTATCAGGTGCCGCCGGTCGGAAGTTCGCGTTGGCGTGCCGTCATGTCGTTGCCCACTCTCGACGACCGACTCGCCGCACTGGCCGATGCGTCCACTCGTGCCGAGTTGATCGAAGAGGGCAAGGCCCGCGGCACGTGGTACGACCCGCAGTACATCCACCCGCTCGGACAGGGCGCGGTTCCCGAGTACGACGTGGAAGGTGGCGAATCGCTGGCCGACATCGCGGCGCGGGTCGGCAAGCACCCGGTCGAAGTGATCGTCGAGCGTCTGCTCGAGTCGCAGGGTCGCGAATTGTTCAACGTGTGGTTCTTCAACCGCAATCGCGCCAACATCGGAGAGTTCTTGAAACTCGATGCGGTCGTGCCGGGTCTCGGCGATGCTGGTGCGCACGCCGGTCAGATCTGTGATGCCGACGCCCCCACGCACTACCTGGCGTACTGGGCGCGTGATCGCAAGATCGCCACACTTCCCGATGCCGTGAGCCGACTCACGTCGAAGCCGGCCGCGGTGCTCGGGCTCATCGATCGGGGAACTGTACGAACCGGCGCTTTCGCCGATCTCAACGTGTTCGATCCGGATGCACTGCAGGTGGGTTACCCCGAGTACGTCAACGACTTCCCGAACGGCAAGGGTCGTTTGCGGGTCGGTGCCACCGGCTACGCGGCCACTCTCGTGAACGGTGAAGTGGTCACGGAGAACGGTGTGAACACTGGGGCCCGTCCGGGACGAGTCGTGCGCGAATTCGCCCGCTGATCAAGTCGGTCGGTATCCGATCGCGCACCAGAAGGGCTCGTCGGGGCGGAACTGAATTCTCTCCAGGCCTGATCGCTCGAGCATTTCTCGTATTTCGTCGCGGGTGAACCGTTTCTCGAGTCGCGTTCCGAAGCGATCGAGAGCGTCGGTGCGCATCGTGTAGAACGATGCCTCGCGGTAGATCGACAGCGGAAGAGCCGACACGTTTCGGCCCCGAGATCCGAGCGCTTTCGCGAGCCGAGCCAGAGGCCAGTAGACGAGGCCCGCGATGGCGTTGGTGACGGCCCGCCGAATCGAGAAGGGGAGTCGGCAAATTGCGCGACGACCGAGATCCGAGATCGACCAGAGAATCCTGAACCATCGCGGACGGTTGTCGAATCGGTAATAGAGGTAGACCAGGAACGCTCCGCCGGGCCTCACCTTCTTGAGGCAGGACGCGATGCCCGCCTCGGTGTCGGGGATGTGGTGAAGAACGCCGAGTGAGTACACGAGATCGGCCGACTCGTCGGGAATCGGAAGCTCATCGACCGCAGCGTGATGAAAGCGGCAATTGGACCTCTCGGCGAGGTTTCTTCTCGCGACGTCGAGGGCGGCAGCGGCCGGGTCGACCAGGTGCAAGGTCCCCACGTGCGGCGCGACGAAGCGGGCCCACCGTCCCGAACCACATCCCACGTCCACCGCGACTGACGTCGATGAGAAGGATGTGAAATCGACGAGCGAGAAGTACTTGTCGAAGATCGCTTGGGCTTCATCGAGGTCGAGTTCACTCTGGTCGTAGGCCGACCACTCTTCGCCGAAACCTGTGACCGTTCGAGGGTCGACATTGGCTTTCGACGGCTGTCGTGTCACCACGAGTCGACTGTACTTCGTCGGTGTCGAGCCCGTTGACTCTCGGCTTCCTATGCTTTGAGCGCATGGCGACCGAATCTGGAGCACCCACACTGCGGGTTCTCTTCGTCATCGGTCGACTCGGTCAAGGGGGTTCCGAACGGCAGATGATCCTCCTGGCGCGCGGATTGCGAGCAAAGGGTCACGACGCACGAATCTTGTGTCTTCATGGGCCGGGGCTGCTCGATGACGAGGCTCGTCGCCAGGGGGTGCCCGTGGTGCTCGCGGGTAGCGATCGGCGTTCGTTCCTTCGCTCGACACTTGGCTATCTCAGGTACGTGCGCTCCTTCGGTCCTGATGTGATTCATCCCTACCTACCCGAACCAAATGGCCGAGTGATCGCAACCAAGTTGTTCACGCGGCCCGCCAAGATCGTCCTCGGTATCCGGGCCTCTGATGTCGACCAGCGACTTTTCTCGAAGTTCTCGCGAGTCCTCTTTCCGATGGTGGCGTTCGTTTCACGTTGGTCAGATCTATGCATCGCGAACTCGACCGCGGGAGCCGAGTTCCACATCGGAAAGGGCTATCAGCGAGACCGCATGAAGGTCGTGTCGAATGGGGTCGACACCGATTTGTTCCGTCCGGACGAGCACCTCCGCGAGGAGTGGAGATCGTTCCATGGTTACGGAGCCGAACGACGAGTCGTCGGGTTTCTTGGTCGTTTCGATCCACTGAAGCGACAGGATTTCTTCGTGAAGGTGGCGGGCAGGGTCGCCGGATCCTGCCCCGAAGCCGACTTCGTCATTTGTGGCGCGATCGATTCTCGACAATCCGATGACCTCATGGCTCAGGCCAGAGCTTTCGGCGTGGAGCGACGACTCGCAATCATTGGATCGACCGACGAACCATGGACGTTTCTCAACGGGGTCGACGTGCTTGCCATCACATCACTGAGTGAGGGAACTCCGAACGTTCTCCTCGAAGCTCAGGCGTGTGGAACGCCCGTCGTCTCGACCGATGTCGGCGACGTCAGGGCCCTGGCTCTTCCGGAAGACCGAGTGGTGGGGGTCGACGATCTGGAGGGTTTTGTTCGGGCTCTGACCGAGGTGCTCGGCACTGCCCATCACCAACGATCGGCAGTCTTTCGAGATCCCTACCAGGATCTCATTCAGCAGACCGAACGGCTCCTGAATGAACTCGTGAATCAGCCGACGACGTCGGCGTGATGCGCCGCGACCAAGTCGGGATACGAGCGCTTGTAGTAGTTCCAGAGCTGTTCACCGAACAAAGCGACCGACGTGCTCTTGGTGCCCGACGCGCCCGAGAGGAGTTCTTCGCGCTTGGCCATGAACCCAGCCTCGCGATGACGCGGGCTGGCGGCCACGGCGTCGACGAACTGTGAGCCCAGTTCGAGCGGCGCGAGGCTGGCGCGCAGGTCGGGTCCATGGAAGTAAGCCGACGAGAACCGCGGTTGATCGGCGACCACTCGGTGCTTGGTGGCCACGAGGTAGTTGCCGGTCATCGACTGCAGCATCTCGCCGAGGTTGACGACGATGGCATCGTCACGCGGCGGAACGTCGATCCACTCACCGTCGGGATTGAGTGCCTGAAGTCCGCCCACGCCGTGCTGCAAGAGCAGCGTGAGGAATCCGGCGTCGTTGTGGCCGTTGACGCCGGCTTCGCCTGCTGGTGTCGTCGGATACGAGATCAACTTCACCAACGAGTACGGACGCTCGCCGAAGCGATCACGGAACGTCGTGGCCGGCAAACCGAGTCCCCGAGCCAGAACCGCCATGAGTTCGTTGGCGAGATCTCCCATCGATCCGAAGAATTCGATGACCGTGTCGCGGAAACCAGGCAGCACCGCCTCCGGAAGCCACTGATTGGGTCCGTCGATGCGGAGATAGGCCGGTTGGACCTCGGCAGGGTAGGGCGGGTTCTCCGACGAGAGATCGAGTTGTTCGCGGTGGTCGATCTTGTTGTCGGTCAGTTCGGAGCCGATGTCTTCCCAGCCGCGAAAGTAGGGCGAGTTGACCTTGGCGATCCGCTGTTTGACATCACGCGGGAGAGCGAAGAACGAACGCAACAGAGTGAAGTAGCGATCGAGAAACGCCCGGTCGATCCCGTGGTCGACCAGGGTGAAGAAACCGACCTCGTGGCAGACGCGCACGAGATCACGAGCGGCGGAATCGGCGTCGCCGCGACGCCACGACGCCGCGGAGATCTCGGGAATCTCGGTGAACACCGCCATGGGGAGCGGGTGACGGGAATCGAACCCGCATAGCCAGCTTGGAAGGCTGGAACTCTAGCCATTGAGCTACACCCGCAAGGGAGGCTCATGTTAGCGAGCCGGACCTCCGACGAGCACGGGCGATCAGCACCACCAGGCCGACCGCGATGAGCCCGATCACTCCGTACTGGATGTAGTCACCCCAGTGCCCCGCCTTCTTCCATTGGTCGCCCAGACCCCAGCCGATCGAGATCCAGATCGTGTTCCACACGAGCGAACCGAACGCGGTCAGTGTCGTGAAACGCCCGAGCGGCATCTTGTCGGCCCCGGCTGGTATCGACACCACCGACCGGACCACCGGCACGAGTCGGCCGAAGAGAACCACGAGAGTTCCGTGGCGCTCGAACCACTGGAACCCTTTGTGCACGTCGGACTTCTTCAAACCGACGAACCGTCCGATTCCGGCGAGGAACGCCTCGAGTCGGTCTTCGTTGAGAAGACGACCGACACCGTAGAGGAAGTAGGCGCCCACCACCGATCCGATCGTGGCGAACACGATCGCTCCCACGAATCCGAATCGGGTCTCGCTCACATTGAAGCCGGTGAGCAGCAAGACGAGTTCGGACGGGATGGGCGGGAAGATGTTCTCGAGCGCCACCAGTGCCGCCACGCCGAGGAGTCCGATCGCATCGATGAAGTCAGCGGCCCAATCGATCATCGTGTCGAGCCTAGATGTTCGAGGGTTCAGTACCGGTTGACGGTCGACTTGAACTTGCCCATGAGGTGTGGTCCGGCCGCGATGGGCGAGTGGCGCGCCGTTTCACCAGTGGCGAGACACGTTTGGAGGCATTCGATCACCGCGTCCCAATTGGCATTGTGGAAGAAAGCAATCGACTGCCGTCGACCGGCGGGGATCGTGACCCGATGCAACGTCGAGCGCCAGCGGTCGTTGGTCCAGCGCTCCATCGCATCACCCAGGTTCACCACCAGCGAACCACTTGGTGGATCGACGTCGACCCACTCGTCATCCGAACGACGCACTTGGAGGCCTGGTTGATCGGGATCGGTTTCGAGGATGGTGAGAGTGCCGTAGTCGGTGTGAGCACTCGCACCCCACTGACCGTCGGTGATCGCAACGGACGAATCGGTGGCTCCGGGGTAATCGAGGGCCCGCATCGCGCTCGTGTGGCGGTCGATCATCGTGTCGAAGTAGTGGCCGGGTAAGTGAAGCGACTCGGCCATGAGTGACAACAGGCGTGCGGCGAGTTGGCTCAGCGCGGAGTAGCGAGCGGTCCACGATTCCTGAAGCGCGGGAAGTTCGTCGGGCCACAAATTGGGCGACCAGGCGAATTCCTCGTCGGGATCGGTGATGTCGTGCGCCGGCTTCGTCACCGGGCCGATCGCGAACGACTGCTTGCGATCGGGTGGTGCGGCATCTCCGAGCGATCGGGCCAGCGTTTCGCCCGACAACGGCGAGTAGCCGTACGGATAACCCGCGTAGGGCATGGCGACTCGCATCCGCGCGGCCAGCGGAAGATCGAAGAAGTCGCGGGCCGCTCGCCACGACGCGCGAAGCACCGAATCAGGCACCCCGTGGCCCGTCACACAGAAGAACCCGATCTCTTCGCAGGCTCGGGCGATCGAATTGGCCGAGCCCGAACGCGACACGTCGATCACGGGAATCCCGCTCATGGTTCGACCTTAGGTCGGGGACTATCGTCGACCAGGCGTGTTGAAGCGGTTGCTATCCGAGTCGTTGAAGCCCTTCCGAAGGGTTCTCGCGGTGGTCGTCGTCTTCCAGGCCATCCAAGCTGTGGCGGGCCTCTTGCTCCCGACTCTGAACGCCGACATCATCGACAAGGGTGTCGCGCGAGGCGACACCGGATACATCGGTCGTCTCGGACTGGTGATGCTCGGAGTATCGCTGATCCAGGTGTTGTTCTCGGTCCTGGCCGTGCGATGGGGAGCGCGTATCGCGATGGCTTTCGGTCGTGACCTCCGCGCGTCGCTCTTTCACCAGGTGAACTCGTTCTCGGCTCGCGAACTCAATTCATTCGGGTCCCCGTCTCTGATCACCCGCATCACGAACGACGTCCAACAGGTTCAGATGCTGGTCTTGATGACCTGCACCATGCTGCTCGCCGCGCCGTTCACGGCGGTGGCCGGCGTGGCTTTGGCCATTCACGAAGACGCGGGTCTGTCGTGGATCATCGTGGTCGCGATTCCGGTGGTCGTGTTCTTGCTCGCCAACATCATCGGGCGCATGGTGCCCAACTTCCGAGTGATGCAGGAAAAGGTCGACCGCATCAACGAGATCCTCCGCGAGCAGCTCACCGGCATCCGGGTCGTGCGCGCTTTCGTTCGCGAGCCCGAGGAGATCGAACGCTTCCGAACCGCCAATTCGTCGCTGACCACCACGGCCCTGCGGGGTGGACGACTTCAGGGCTTGATGTTCCCGACGGTCACACTCGTGGTCAACGCGTCGTGTGTCGCAGTGGTGTGGGTCGGCGCGTATCGAGTGGAAGATGGCTCGACCCAGGTCGGGTCGCTGCTCGCGTTTCTCACCTATCTCATCCAGATTCTGATGGCGGTGCTGATGTCGACGTTCATGGCTGCTCTGTGGCCACGAGCCTCGGTAAGCGCCGAGCGCATCGTGGAAGTTCTCGAGACTCGGACTTCGGTGGTGATTTCGCCGGATGCTCGCACGACCGTCAACGAGCGGGCCACGCTCGAGTTCCGTCACGTCGGCTTCAATTATCCCGGCGCCGCCGAACCGGTGTTGCGCGACGTGTCGTTCCGCGTCGAGCCGGGGGAGACTCTTGCCATCATCGGTAGCACGGGTTCGGGAAAGACGACCCTCGTCAACTTGATCCCTCGCCTCGTCGACGCGACGGCCGGCACGGTGTTGGTGGATGGTGTCGATGTTCGCGACCTCGCTCCCGAAGTGATCTGGTCACGGGTCGGACTCGTTCCTCAGAAGCCGTTCCTCTTCTCGGGCACGGTCGCGTCGAACCTCCGATACGGGAAGACCGACGCCACCGAGGCCGAGATGTGGGAAGCGCTCGACGTCGCGCAAGCGGCCGACTTCGTGGCACAGATGCCAGGCGGGCTCGAGGCACCGATCACGCAGGGTGGGGCCAACGTGTCGGGCGGCCAGCGCCAGCGACTGTCGATCGCCCGCGCGGTGATTCGCCGCCCCGAGTGCTACGTGTTCGACGACGCGTTCTCGGCCCTCGATCTCGCCACCGACGCGCGGTTGCGGGCCGCACTCGCGCCGATCACTCGTGACTCGGTGATGATCGTGGTCGCCCAGCGTGTTTCCACGATTCGTCAGGCCGACCACATCCTGGTTCTCGAAGACGGCGACGTGATGGGACTCGGAAGTCACGACGAACTTCTCACTTCCTGTCCGACGTACCAAGAGATCGTTCAGTCGCAGTACAGCGAGGAGGGCGCGGCATGAATCAGCCCCGCGGTGCCTCGGTGACCGAGATGCGGACCGGGCGTTTCCATTCGGTCGGAGTCCCCACCGAGAAGTCGAAGGACTTCGGGGGGACGTCGCGTCGTCTCGCGCGTCGACTCGGTCGCGACGGAACCGTGGTCATCGTCATCATGGTTCTTGCCGTCATCAGCGTGACGCTGGTGGTGCTCGGGCCGCGCATCCTCGGGCGCGCGACCGACATCGTGTTCGAGGGACTGTTCTCCGACGGAATCGACTTCGGGCGGTTGCACCGGACCCTTGGTCTGGCTCTGGCCGTGTACGTCGGCTCGTACTTCCTCGGCTACCTCCAGGCCTTCTTGCTGGCCGGAGTGGTGCAACGCACCATGTTCAGACTGCGACGTGACGTCGAGACGAAGATTCACTCGTTGCCGCTCTCGTACGTCGATCAGAACTCACGTGGCGACCTGCTGAGCCGAGTCACCAACGACATCGACAACATTTCTCAGAGCCTTCAGCAATCGCTCAGCCAGTTGCTCACATCGGTGCTCACCATCATCGGTGTTCTAATCATGATGTTCGACGTCTCGTTCCTGCTCGCTCTCATCGCACTGGCCGTGATCCCCATCTCGCTCTTCGCGACCAAGAGCATCGCCAAGCGGTCACGGGCCAAATTCATGGCGCAGTGGTCGAAGACCGGCCAGGTGAACGGAATCATCGAAGAGACCTTCACGGGACACGCGATCGTCAAGGCGTTCGGACAGCAAGCCGACGTGGAGGCTCGATTCGCGACGACCAACCAGGATCTGTTCGAAGCCGCCGACGGCGCTCAGTTCATGTCGGGGTCCATCCAGCCCGTGATGATGTTCCTCGGCAACCTCAATTACGTGGCCATCGCCGTGATCGGCGGGATGCGAGTCACGTCGGGCGCTCTGAGTTTGGGCGACATCCAAGCGTTCGCGCAGTATTCGCGCCAGTTCACGGTGCCGCTCACCACGACGGCGTCGATGTTCAACGTTCTGCAGTCGGGTGTGGCGTCGGCCGAGCGCGTGTTCGAACTACTCGACGCGACCGAACAGACTGCTGAACGGGGAGAAGCACCGGCGGAACCTACGCGAGGCGACATCCGATTCGAGAGAGTTTCGTTCTCGTACTCGCCCGAGCGACCGCTGATCAGCAACTTGTCGTTCGAAGCACGTCCGGGTGAAACCGTGGCGATCGTCGGACCCACCGGGGCTGGCAAGACCACGCTCGTGAATCTCCTGATGCGCTTCTACGAACTCGATGCCGGGCGCATCGTGCTCGACGGTCGCGACATCGCGGCGATCCCGCGTTCGGCTCTGCGTTCGCAGATCGGCATGGTGTTGCAGGACACCTGGCTCTTCAACGGCACCATTCGTGAGAACCTTGCCTTCGGAAATCCGCAGGCGACGGAAGAGCAGATCTTGGCGGCGGCCAAAGCCACGTACGTCGACCGCTTCGTTCACTCGTTGCCCGCCGGGTACGACACGGTTCTCGATGGCGAAGGCGCCGCGGTGAGCGCGGGGGAGAAGCAGCTCCTCACCATCGCTCGTGCGTTCCTGGCCGATCCGGCCATCTTGATCCTGGACGAGGCGACCAGTTCGGTCGACACTCGTACCGAGGTCCTCATTCAGAAGGCGATGTCGGCATTGCGCCGCGACCGAACGAGTTTCGTGATCGCCCACCGACTCTCGACCATTCGTGACGCGACCGTCATCTTGGTGATGGAAAATGGGGCGATCGTCGAGCAGGGATCACACGACGAACTTCTCCGGGCCAAAGGCGCGTACCACCGTCTGTATCAGTCGCAGTTCACTGGTGCGGCGACTGACCTCGGCTGACTCAGCCGAGCAATGTCATGCCTGACGAGTCAGCCGAGCAGTTGTTCGATGGCGCCGACGATCGCGGGATCGTCGGGTGCGACCATCGGGCTGAAACGGGCGACGATGCGACCATCA
>Ga0172373_10011906_pt1 | contig 10305 bp, 13 predicted proteins | sample Lak10m_2_FD_114546 | JGI IMG/M metagenome (GOLD analysis project Ga0172373, IMG submission 114546) | Freshwater microbial communities from Kabuno Bay, South-Kivu, Congo - kab_092012_10m | ecosystem: Environmental > Aquatic > Freshwater > Lake | place: Democratic Republic of the Congo...
CAGATGATGTTCACACAAAAGCACAGGTCACCATGAAAAGTGATTTAGGATTTATTAAATTGTCGGAAATTCCGGCTGAGTGGTCAGACAAAGTAAAAGATTTGAAAAAAGATGAGGTGTCTCCAGTGATTGACTTGGATGGAGGTTATGCGATTTTCAAATTAGTGGACAAGGCAAATGTAAAAAATGATGTGAATATGCATTTGTTTGTGATTACTATTCCAAAAATGACGCTAGAACAGGTGATCAAGCAGTATTTGGGCAAGGTGCATGTAAAACAATTCATTTCTTGATCTATTGACAAAAGAGCAAAAACAGAGAAAAATACCTCTGTTTTTTGCCACTGTAGCTCAGTTGGTAGAGCAATGCTTTCGTAAAGCAGAGGTCGGCGGTTCAAATCCGCCCAGTGGCTCCATCCCGATAAAGATACGTGAAATCAATTCACTAAACAACAAACAACCGGAAACGGTTGTTTTTCATAAAAAAAAACCCATGATGCATGGGTTAGAAGACGGTGTGTGAGATGGGTGGCAAAATGTCTGGGCTGAACGTGCTTTCGTCAGGATTCTGAAACACTTCAGCCGATACCGTGTCGATGGATTGGTTGTCTTTGAACTCGGTTTCGAACACCATTTCGATCACATACAAGTGATCCTTTTGTCGATTGACTAACGTCATGGTGATGATCTTCGGCTTGCCAGGCCTTTCAACCACCTTGACCCGATCAGACACAACTTCTCCACAAACCTTTGTCAGGTCAAAGATGAATTCCGGTTGGACAGGAAAAACCGTGTTCAGAATTCCGAAGCCACCTTTGAGCATTTGGATACCGTCTTGAATATCCATTGCTTGCGCCTTCAGGGGTCCGCGATAGGAGCCAACGAGTTTTCTGTGTGGGTGTGTGAGGGGCGAGCCTGTGTACATGTTTCCTCCCTTGAAACAGGTTTGATTAGTCTACTTATTTTTTAAAAAAAGTCAAGAAATACAAACAGGCACATTTGTATTTGTCGAAATTGTCTTCGCCAGGTATTATAGAGAGTGATTTGGGTGTTTATAAATTTATTCACTTATCTTTTTACATGATTCATCTCAAACATGTTTCAAAAATATATCCGCCAAACATCGTTGGACTGGACGGCATTAGTTTGCATGTAAAGCCGGGTGAATTTATTTCCATTGTCGGTCAAAGCGGCACAGGAAAAAGCACACTGGCAAAAATGTTGTTTGCCGAAGAAAAGCCATCACATGGAACCATAGAAATCGGTGGATGGGACATCACCAAAATTTCTGATAAAGAAATTCCGCTTTTGCGTCGGCAAATCGGGGTTGTGTTTCAGGATTTTAAGTTGCTTCAAAAAAAGACTGTGTATGAAAACATCGCTTTTGCGCTTCAGGTTGCAGGCATGGCACCGAGCCGTATTCGCGAAATCGTGCCACGCGTCTTGAAAATCGTAAATTTAGATGATAAACACCATCGGTATCCGCACCAACTCTCCGGGGGAGAACAACAACGTGTGGCGATTGGCCGTGCGCTTGTTCATCAACCAAAAATTTTAGTAGCTGATGAACCAACTGGCAATTTGGATGCCCTCAACAGTCGCGATATTTTGGAGTTATTGAAAAAAATCAATGAGTTTGGCACCACAGTTGCGCTTGTGACACATGATCGAGAAATGGTGAATCGATTGAAACGCCGCGTGATTACTTTACAAGACGGAAAAATCGTTTCCGATGTTGAAGAGGGGAGATACAAGCTGTAAAAAATTTTTTCTATTTCCCATTCGCCTCTATCTACTATCTACTGTCTACTATCTTCTTCCCCTATGTTCGTTTCCACCTATCGCGTCTTTAAATTTGCCTTTGAGAATTTTTGGCGAAATGTTTGGTTGTCGCTTATGACCATCAGCATGTTGGTGTTAACCTTGCTCACGGTCAATATCTTGCTTGTGATCAATCGCGCCGCTGATCAAGCCATCAAATTTGTTGAAAATCGTATTGAGGTTTCTGTCTATTTTCAAAATAACGCGGATCCAAAAAAAATAACCACAGCGGTTGAATACTTGCGATCATTGGCACAGGTTCGGGATGTGGAAGAAATCAGTGCAGAAGAGGCCTTGGCAAAATTTCGCATGCGTCATGAGAATGATCCGGCCATTATCAGTTCCTTGGAAGAGTTGGGAGGGAACCCTTTTGGTCCAACGCTTATCATCAAAGCAAAACAAGCCTCGGATTTTGAAACCATTATTGGTGCCCTGGATAATCCACAGTTTAGAGATGTGATTCGGAACAAAGATTTTTCAAATTATCAACCGATTGTCGAAAAGATTCGTCACACCACCAATAATGTCCGCATGGCCGGATTGATCCTTTCTTTTGTCTTTTTCTTGATCGCCTTGCTTATCATTTTTAACACCGTACGCATTGCCATTTTTATTCATCGAGAAGAAATCAGCATCATGCGATTGGTTGGAGCCTCAAATTGGTTTATTCGCGCACCGTATTTGCTTGAAACCGTTTTATTGAGCTTGCTTGCTGTCCTTATCGCCATAGCGATTGTGTACCCAGCTCTCTTATTTGTCGAGCCGTATTATAAACAGTATTTTGAAATGGGACTTGCGGATTATTTTGAACAGAATGGCATTTGGATTTTTGGTGCACAATTCCTCGGACTCCTTTTTGTGACCATGCTTTCCACCGGCCTTGCCATGAGAAAATTTTTGAAAGTGTAGGAATTTGTCAATATTGATTACTTCGTCATCCGGCAACGCTTGACGATTTTTTTAATGTATGTTAAGACCTTGGTATAAAATTGATTGACCTTAGCCAAAAGCGACCATCCAACAGGTATGAATCTTCTCTTGGTCGTTTCTGGCCACGGTAAATCTGAATAAGTGATTCAGAAACCGGCTGGCACAGTCGTGACATGGTTCATAAGAACTTTGCCACAAAGGAAACCATCATGGATGATCTTGTGATGAGTGTTGAATTGGCTGCCAAACTCAACGCCTCATTCCGGCGTGCTGGTTGGACACTGGATGATGTCAAAGCCCTATCCGATGTTGATAAAGCACAACTGGTTCTTGATGTTGTGCGCGACGAAGCCGATCTGCAATTTCGTCACTTGCTACATTTTATGGGGAAGACAACTGTTGCCGCTTGCAATCGTGATGATGTCAAGGAGAAGGTACAGGACACCTCTTTGTTTCTCCCGGGTGCTTTTATGTGGATGTTGGATAATCGCGATGGTTGGAATTCAGAGGAAATTTCAGAACAAGTTCCAGTGGTTATTTATTCATTTAGTAAGCAAGGTCGATTGGCTCGTATTTTTGAGTCTGTTGACTTGAATGTGAAGAAATTGGTCTTAACACCTGTCCAGATTGCCGGTTTCTGCATTCAGCATCGAGGATGGCTTCGATCGGATGGAAAAGGGAATTTTTTCCTAACCAAACAGGGTGAAAAATTGAATGTCATCAAAATAGTATTGGGAGACGATGGCTTGTTGGGTTACACGTTTTACGACTACACCAACACATTTGTTTGGAAGGCAGATGGAGAACGTTTCATTATTCCTCAAGTCTGATCACCAGCTTTTTTGTCTTAACGCCGCCCACTCTTCATGATGTGGATGTGGCGTTTTTTATTTTACGTTGGGATAAACACTTGCTTATGCTCGTCAGATCCAACCCTAAATACAAAAACAAAACCTCCAAATCTTGATGTATCAAAATTTGAAGGTTTTGTGGTTCCCGGGCAGGGATTCGAACCCCGATACTCAGGACCAAAACCTGATGTCCTGCCGTTAGACGACCCGGGAATATTGGGTGCAACAAGATAATAATCGATCGCGAAAAAATAATCAAGGGTTTGCTGGTTTGGTTGTTGACAATCCTCAATCTTTTCGTTAGTTTTAAAATAGGGTACATCCAAAGGAGCTAAACCATGCCGTCATCTCCATTTCGTTCGCTCTTTCCATACCCGGAACTCATCATCTTTGTCCGCCACGCAGAATCCGAGGGCAATGTGCTCACGCGTGATGAACAGCGTTCGATTCCATACGGAACAGAACGCTACAAGCTCACAGCCCGCGGGCGTGAACAAGCGCAAAAAACCGGAGAGTGGCTGTGTCGTTTTCCGGAGCCCGATATTGTCTTGCGCTCTTACTACGCACGCACAAACGAAACGGCCGAATTGGTTTTTCCGGAAATGTCTGAAAAGAGATTGATCAAAGACGAGGTTTTGTTGGCGGAACGCGATCGGGGCATGTGGACCGAAGCCACAGAGGAAGAGGTTCAAAAGCACATGCCGTGGGAAATTCGACGTCGCGACAAAGCGCGTGAGTTTCATTATCGTCCACCGGGAGGTGAGAATTTTGCGGATGTTGAGCGTCGTGTGCGCGAATTTCGTCGCAGCCTGCGTCTCAACGGAAGCAATCGCACCATTGCCGTGGTCGGCCACTCGCATTGGTTGTTGCTTTGGCAGAAGGTTGTCGAAAAATGGACCATCGATGAAACAGAGGAAAAATTTTTGGCAAAACAATGGCCGGCAAATGCCTCTGTTCTCTTGTATCGAAACGTCTGGTATCCGAAAGAAGGAGAATATCGACTTGTTCACCGTCCTGAGCAGGACTATATCATTCCTTGGAAACTTCCTTGAGCCAATCGGCTCTTTTTTCTTTTTCCATTCCTTTGATATAATGCCAGTAAAGAAACCCTTGATTGTATGCACAAACCAACCGCTTTATTTCTCGGTCGATTTCAGCCATTCCATAATGGTCATTTGCTTGTTTTACAAGGAATGACCAAAGTTTGCGGAAAAATTTTGATTGGAATCGGCAGCTCAGATAAATCTCGGACCGCGGAAAATCCTTTCTCAGCTGCTGAACGCAAAGAGATGATCCAGCGCGCGCTTCAAGCCAAGGATTTGATCCCCATGTTTGATATTCATCTCATTGATCTTCCGGATGAAACCGATGATGAGGTTTGGCGCACAAAGGTTTTAGAGCTGACCGGGCCGGTTGATAAAGTTTGGACCGGAAACGAATGGACAAAGAAGTGTTTTGAAGGTCATGTTGAGGTGCAAAACATCAAAGTAGTACCGGGAATTTCCGGCACAGAGATTCGGGGCAAAATGCGCGCGGGCGGAAATTGGCAAGATCAGGTTCCAAAAGAAGTCGCCGGATACATTCAGGAACAGGATTTGTTGTTGCAGATAAAATAATTGTATGAACGAACCAAAAGCGGATGCATCCATCAAAGGATGGCAAGGGTTCGGATTGATTCAGGTGTTTACCGGAAATGGAAAAGGAAAAACAACGGCTGCGATCGGAGAAATGATTCGAGCGATTGGGGCTGGCAAAAAAGTGGGAATCGTTTATTTTGATAAAGGCGGGGACACACATTATTTTGAACGAGATATTTTGCGTAATCTTGGGGTTCAGATGGTTGTGACCGGACGAGACCGCATCGATCCCATCACCGGGCGATTTGATTTTTCCATTCAGGACATTGATCGCGCAGAAGCGAATCGAGGACTTCTGGCGGTTCAAGACATGTTTGATGTGCCTGTTGATTTGTTGGTGATGGATGAAATCAATTCAACTGTACATTTGGGTATGGTGTCGGTTCAAGATGTGCTTTCGCTCATCGAACGCAAACCATCATCCATGGAACTTGTTTTAACAGGACGCAATGCGCCGCAAGAAATTTTAGAACGCGCTCATTTGCTTACGGAAATGCACCTCCACAAACATTATTTTTATTCAGGCGTGAAAGCCAGAGAGGGAATCGATTTTTAATATGTTTCAAGAATCATCGCAACCAAACCGGCCGCAAGAAAAAAAAGAAAAGAGTTTACTCACTCTTTTGCTTGAAAAACTACACACATTTGCCGCAGACCATGGATACACAACACCGGACGGTCATGCAGACAACAAAGCGTTTGTGAAAGATTGTCATGAGGGAAAGGCGGATCCAAATGCCTGCAAAGAATACGAGGCGCTGGCCGATGAATTGCAAAAAGCTGTGTTTGATTCTGTGCAAGCTCAAAAGAAACCAGAAGAAAACATGAAAAAAGCTGCATAAAAACTCCTCCTGAACATACTTTACTCATCTATGTGGTTTGTCATTCTTCTTGTTTTTATTTTTTTGTTTTCGCTTGCGTTTGCCTCAGCATCCGGTGCGCCATGGGTGCCAACCTGGAAGCATGATCTTGAACGTATAAAAGCTCTGGCAGACCTCAAACCCAATGAAACATTCATCGAGTTGGGATGTGGCAACGCACGTGTTGCGCGTTATGTAGCAAGATCAACAAACGCAAAAACCATCGGTGTTGAGTTGTCGCTTTTGCAGGTCATTGTGGCTTGGGCGCAGGCTCGGCTCAATCATCTCACTAATTTTCGAATCATTTTTGGAAATGCGTTTCATCAAGATTTGCACGCTGCTGATGTTATTTACATGTTTCTCATGCCCGAGGCGTATGAAAAAATTCGCCCAAAGCTGGAGGCTGAACTAAAACCCGGCAGTCGTGTGATTACCTACACCTGGCCTATTCCAGGTTGGGAAGCGGAAACAACAGATGTGTCAGAGGGATTTCCTATCATCTATCGTTATCGTATTCAATAATCTATGGCTCTTTCATCCGCTGATCAAAAACGATTTGATCAAGAACAGGTCAATTTGGAACCTCTTCGGCAACAACATCCGGAATATTTTATTTCCCCGGTTTTTTCTCCGGATGTTTTGTTAAAGCGCATTGGCATTTTGCATCCACCAACCTCTTTGCCGATTGGGTGTGTGAAAGCATCGCCGCTTGATTTTATTGTGGAGGAAATTCGTCCAAACGGTTGGCCCATTACGGTCGATGGTCAAGAAACGCAAAACGAATGTGAAGATGGAGAAGGAACCGTGTATGTCGATCTCACAAAGATCGGATTATCCACCATTGATGCCATACAGCGTCTTCAGGATGCCCTTCACATTGAAGCAAATAAAATCGGTCATGCGGGTATTAAAGATGCAGTCGCACTCACAGCCCAGCGATTAAGTTTGCGCGGTGTTTCGCTTGAACAGGTGCGTAATCTTCATATTCCCGGTTTGTTGTTGCGAAATGTTGTGGAGCGAAAAGGGGCGATTGGGATTGGGAATTTATATGGTAATCGATTTACGCTTTTTATTCGCACAAAAGATTCAATCGACCAAAATGTCTTTTTGCAAAAATTGGAGTCCATCCAATCAAATGGGGTCATGAATTATTATGGCACACAAAGATTTGGCACGCCGCGATATTTTGCGCATGAGTATGGCATGAAAATTTTGCGTGGAGATTTCTTGGGATGTATCAAACAATTTTTAACACAAGATTCGCCGTTTGAAATTCCATTGTTTTCCGGATTGCGAAAACAAGCTGCAGAGATATTTGGAAATTGGGCGGCGATGGAAGCTCTTTTTTCTGCGTTTCCGTATACATTTCGACATGAACTGTTGTTGATCGAATCGCTCAAACAAGATGATCATAAAACGATTCGTGCCCTTGGCGCCATTGGACCGCAAACCAATATGTGGGTGCGAGCCTATGCCAGTTATTTGACCAACATGCGTTTGTCCGAAGCAGAAGCAAATCATGAAGCATTGCCGCAAGAATTGCCCTTACTGCTTGGGAAAGAAAATGAGGCGGATGTGTGGTATGCAAAATGGTTAAAAGAACATGGAACAGAAAAATATGCAGACGTGGTCGATAAAATGAATTTCATTCAGGTTGGAAAAAATCCATCGATTGAGCCAAAACTGAAACCAATGTTTTATGGATTTCGTGTGTTGGATGAAGGGGTGGCCATGTGTTTTGATTTGCAAAAAGGCGCCTATGCCACGACCGTGCTCATGAATTTGTTTGAGACCGTCTCGCATTATCCGGCACCATCATGGTTAAACATGAATGAAGTTGATTTGAAAGAGGTGTTGGGGATTGGATCATTACATGAGGTCAAAGAAGTGTTCAAAGATGAAATTGAGAGGATGAAAGGCAAAGGGGGAATAGTAGACAGTAGTGAGTAGATAGTAGATAGAGACTAGGTATGGAAAGTAAAAATAAAATTAGTCGGTTTCAAGATTTAATGTCCTGGAAAAAAGGTCATGAATTGACCTTGCTCATTTATAAACTGACATCATCGTTTCCGGATGAAGAGAGGTTTGGTCTTGTTTCCCAAATAAGACGATCATCTATTTCTATTACTTCAAATATTGCGGAAGGATTTGGTCGTAGGGGATTTAATGACAAAGTTCGATTTTATGATATGGCTATTGGGTCTTTGTATGAGGTTCAAAGCCAGTTGTGTGTTGCTAAAGATATCGGTTATTTGAATGAAAAAGATTTCAACAAATGTTTTGACCTTACAGAAGATACGGTAAAGCTTTTAATTGCCTGGATGCGTATTCTACATTAGTTTTTCTCCTAGCCTCTATCTACTGTCTACTATCTTCTACTTCAAACAAAAAACCCTGAGTGACAGAATCCACACTCGGGATTTTCTGTCTGACTCAGGGCCAGAGACGCGCCACTAGGCGTGGAGGTCAGCGCGACGCGGCGGCATCACGAACGAGCCGTCCTTCTGGGGTGAGGCGAGCTCAGCGCGGATGTCGACTGGCTTGGGTGCGGGCGCGGGTTGCTGCGCGACGACCTGGGCTTTGACGAATCGGAAGCTGCAGTCCGGCTTCATGCGCAGCATCCGCACTTCCTTTCCGGCCAGATGGTCCGACGGAATCGCTTCGCTCGGGTTCACGGTCGCGGTACCGTCCGGGTTGCGATACCCGTGCAGCGTGCTGTACACGTTTCCGAACACGATATCCAGCTGACGCTCGAGCTGCGGCCAGGTCTGGAACCCGACCACGCCATCGGCCACGGGCTCGAAGCGAACGAACAGCTTCGCTCCGTTGTCGCCCTGCTTCTGGACCATATTGATGCTCACCAGCACGTAGCCGGCCGCGGCCAGATCCTCACGGATCTTGGCCAGGCACATGGCCTCGTGTTTCGATCCGGCCCAGCCTGTGAACAAGGGCGTGCCATTGTTCACGATCTGGTTGCCGGCCTTGTCGCTGTGCGCACGCGTGATGGCACGCTCAGGATTCGGTGCGGCCTTGAGGTGCCGGTCGTTGAGAGCCTCGGTCTGAGCGCGGGTGCGCTCGTTCAGCTTGAGGCCAGCATTCTCGAGCTTCGCGACCCGCTTCTGGTTGACACGGACGTTAAACAGTACGACTTGGTACTTCATTGTTTTCTCCTTGCGAAAAGAGCCCACGCAAGCGCGGGCGGGAATTGGGTCATTTCCACCTTGGATCTGACCACATGTGTGGGGATATTATCCGCACGCATGTGAGCATATGGGAAAGTGGTGGGGTTGTAGGGTGTTTGTGTTAAGCACCAAATCACAAATTCCAAATAACAAAGATTGTGTTTGTATATTTAATACTAATTCCTTCTTTGTCATTTGTTATTTGTCATTTGGAATTTCAAATATTCCCTTTACGCAAGAACCAACTATATCACAAAATTGAGGTTTTGTCAAGATTTACATGCAAAAATTGTCAAAAAATCAAGGCTTTTTCTGATGTAGACAGATTTTTGTGAATTGTTATAATCCGCCATGAAGTAATTTTTAAGGAGGAGCCGCTCCAAAAATGTTTTCTTATGAAAATTCCCGATCTTTTATCTTACGATCTCGGTGAGAGTGTGAGTGTGGCAAATGCCCCATTTACCAAAGTTGGCCAAGCCCATGTTCATCTTGACGATGGCGCCAACATGTTTTGGCTTTATGATGATGAAGATGGCATGATTTCGGTGGTGCCGGATGAAGAAGAATTGATTTATTTTCAAAAAATTCAAGAAGAGATTGAGCCATCTGAAACCATTTTGTTTCAATCAAAGGAATATGAATTCAGTTATGAAGATGGTGGGGTGGTGAAAGAAATCCAAGGCGATGCGTTGGTAGAGGAAGAGGATCATTACGTGTTTTCTGATTATCAATCCAAAGACGGTGAAACGGTTCGACTCATCACCAATGAAACAACCGGAGAAGTTTTGGGGTATGTGGGGCATACGGTGTCAGAAGAGGATATTCTCGAAATTTAAAATCGTTGAAATTCCTCGTTTGACGGCGTTGCAAACTTCATCAACTTCGTCAACGTATTATGAATACGCCTCCTTGTTGATTTGTTTGCGCCTTGTCAACCGAGTTTTTCAACAATTTTATTAACTAGTTTGGTAGCGAATTACATTTTCATGTAAAATACGAGCGGACAAACACCCGTATTTTTTATG
>Ga0172373_10011908_pt1 | contig 10305 bp, 10 predicted proteins | sample Lak10m_2_FD_114546 | JGI IMG/M metagenome (GOLD analysis project Ga0172373, IMG submission 114546) | Freshwater microbial communities from Kabuno Bay, South-Kivu, Congo - kab_092012_10m | ecosystem: Environmental > Aquatic > Freshwater > Lake | place: Democratic Republic of the Congo...
GTCAGTGTTTGATCTCCAATGGGGAGAAGTTGGCTCCCCTGCCCCATGAAACGCTTTGTCGACCTTAAGGTGTTGCCTAAGTCTACTCCTACTTGAAAGCCTTGAGATCCAATTGTTACGAGAGACGGGATAAGGGGACTTTCTTCGCCAAAGCTTAGCACTTGAGGCTTCCCCTCTTGCACAACAGCCACAACTGAATGGGTAGTACCTAGGTCAATTCCTACGACAATCCCTTGAGATTCCTCTAAGGTATGATCAGGCTCTGTCACTTGAAGGAGCGTCCCCATCCTAATCAATCTCTTTTAAAAATTTGTGCACATAGGTCAATTGATAAAGGACTTTTTCTGCTTCTCCATATTCCTTTTGCTTAAAAGACGTCTCTAAAGTATTAAAAAGGTTTTTTTGCGTTCTGAAGAGATCGTCTCGTATATCTTCTTGAGCGGCTACTTGTTCTTTCCAATGCATAAGCTCCTCTAAGAAAAGAGGATCGTGCGAGAAAAGCTCTCTGTTAGTCTCCTTTAATAAAAATTCTGCTCGTCTAAGAGGATCCTTCAGAATAAAATAAGCACGGTTTATATCTGCAGAACGTTTTGAAGCCTCTGCTTTTTCTTCAGAAGAAGAGTTTAAAAATCGATCAGGATGAGTCTCTTTTTGAGCTGCAAAGTAAGCTTTTTCAAGGAACTCCATATCCAAATCATATTGTTTTTTAAGACCAAGAAGCATGAATGGATCAAACATGAAAGGATTCTCCACAACCACAGCGGCCCTTTTCATTGGGGTTTGTAAAGACAAATCCGGAAGATAGCTTATCCTCTTTAAAATCCATTTGAGACCCCAAAATAAACATCACAGCTTTAGGATCAATTAACACCTTTACACCAAAAGCGTCTATCGTCTCATCGTAAGGACCTGCCACGTCCGCAAACTCAAGAGTATAAGAAAGACCAGAACAGCCTTTAGAACGAACTCCAATGCGAACGCCATAAGCAGGCTTTTCTCGGCCTTCTAAAAGCGTTTGAATGCGCTTAGCGGCTGCTTCAGTTAAAGTTAACATAGGAATCTTCACCTTTACGCCGCCTTTTGCTTTTCCTTATAATCTTGAATCGCCGCCCGAATGGCATCTTCTGCCAACATAGAACAGTGAATTTTCACAGGAGGGAGCGCTAAATGCTGGGCAATAGTTGTATTTTTAATGGTACTGGCTTCTTCTATGGTTTTTCCTTTAATCCATTCTGTAACGAGAGAACTTGAAGCAATGGCAGATCCACAGCCAAAGGTCTTAAATTTAGCTTCCTCGATAACTCCCTCTGGATTGACTTTAATTTGAAGTTTCATGACATCCCCACATGCAGGAGCGCCGACAAGTCCTGTTCCTACAGTATGGTCTTTTGAATCAAGAGTTCCCACATTTCGAGGATTTTCGTAATGATCAATCACTTCTATTGAATATGCCATCGATTTTCCCTTCCCTTAATGGGCTGCCCACTTGATTGATTTTAAATTAATACCTTCCCGAGTCATTTCCCAGAGAGGACTCATATCTCGAAGACGATTGACTTCCTTGATAATTTTTTGAGCCGCTATATCAACCTCTTCTATCGTCGTAAAGCGTCCAAGACCAAGACGCAAACTTGTATGAGCCATTTCTTCTTCAACGCCAAGGGCACGCAAGACGTAGGATGGTTCCAGAGAGGCAGAGGTACAAGCAGAGCCTGAAGAAACTGCCAAGTCTTTAATTCCCATCATCAATCCTTCCCCTTCTACATAAGCAAAACTGAGGTTAAGATTTCCTGGAATCCGCTGTTCCAAGTCACCATTGAGATAAACTTCTTCTAATTCAGTTTTTATCACCTGATACAAATGATCACGAAGCACCTTAAGACGAGTAGATTCAGTCACCATTTCTTCATGAGCAATCGCACACGCTTCTCCTAAACCCACGCATAAGGAAGGAGAAAGAGTCCCTGAACGCATCCCGCGTTCTTGCCCTCCCCCACTAATAAGGGGCACAAGTCTTACGCGAGGCTTGCGACGCACATAAAGGGCGCCTATGCCTTTTGGTCCATAAAGCTTGTGACCTGAGATACTAAGTAAATCAATGTTCATCGCTTCCACATCCATTGGAATTTTCCCAACGGCTTGTGCCGCATCTGTGTGAAAGAGAACGCCTTTCTCTCGACAGATTTTTCCAATTTCTGCAAGCGGCTGAATCACTCCAATCTCATTATTAACAGCCATGATAGAGACAAGAGTTGTCTTTTCTGTGATGGCTTCTTTCAGATGCTGAAGGTCAATAATTCCATTAGGTTGGACAGGGAGATAAGTGACTTTAAAACCTTCTTGCTCTAACTGCCGACAGCTATTAAGAACACATTTATGTTCCGTAACACACGTAATAATGTGGTCTTTTTTTTCTTTATAAAAATAGGCCACTCCTTTAATCGCAAGGTTATTTGATTCGGTAGCTCCACTTGTAAAAATAAGAGCTTTTGGGTCAGCATTGATAAGTTTTGCAGTTTTTTCCCGCGCATTCTCAATCACCTCTTCCGCTCTCCACCCATAGACATGGCTACGAGAATGAGGGTTGCCAAATTCTTGCGTAAAATAAGGGAGCATGACCTCTACAACACGTGGGTCACAAGGAGTTGTTGCTTGATAATCTAGATAAATAGGGCGTTCCATTATGAAGCTTCCTTTAGTTGATACTGAGCATAAATATACTGCCATTCTTGAATAAATCGATCTATTTCTTCTTCATGGGTTTTCCAACCCATGCTTACTCGAATGGCACAACGTGCTTCTTTTTCACTGAGTCCCATAGCTGTGAGAACATGAGAGGCTTTCATCGTACCTGATGAACACGCCGCCCCCGCACTAATGGCAATCCCTTTCAAGTCAAAGGCCATGAGCTGAATCTCCGCTGACACCCCTGGCATCCCTAAGCATATCACGTGTGACACGCGAAAGACTTTTTTTCCATAGACCACCGCCGCAGATAATGACGTCTCAATCTTCTGCTGCCACCTTTGAAGCTGAACAGATGAGTCCTTCAACGCTTCCTTTACAGCTGCTGCAAATCCAACAATAAGAGGAGCCGACAAAGTCCCTGCTCTCATCCCATATTCTTGTCCCCCTCCTCGAATTAAGGGATTTAGGGGAAAATCTTTCTTGGTGACGAGAGCCCCTACCCCAATCGGCCCTCCACATTTATGGGAAGAAAGTGTCAGCAAATCTACCCCTAATTCCTTAAAGGAAAGAGGAACATGGCCTAACGCTTGGCTTGCATCCGTATGAACCATCCATCCCTTTGCTTTAGCTAAACAAGCGACTTCCCGCACAGGCTGAATAACCCCCGTCTCATTATTAACCAACATAAGGGAAAGCAATCCCGGCTGCGAAAAGGATGAGAGAAGTACGTCCAACTGTTCCATATCTACCTTCCCCTCTTGTGTGACGGGAATAAGAGTGGGGTTATGAGAAGCCTTGAGAACGGACTCATGCTCAATAGAAGACACGAGAACGGGTAATCCTTTTGCGTTTGATAAGGCAAGCGCGTTCGCTTCGGTTCCCCCACTGGTAAAGATGAGACGCTCTCCTTCAATACTCTCCAAAATTTCCTTACGAGCTCTATCAATCAAAGACCGCAGGTCTCTTCCCATGCGATGAGGAGAAGAGGGGTTTCCCGTCATTCCAAGCACTGCCAGAAGAGCGTCTTGAGCTTGAGGTCTTAAGGGAGTTGATGCATTATAATCTAAGTAGATCATGTGAGGCGCCTTTGGCAAACATCCGCTAAGGAAATACTATTTAAATACTGGTGCATTTGTTGGCCTAACCCGGCCCACAAATCATGGGTGAGGCAGCGCCCTTTTTGTCCCAGACATCCCGTATCGGATTCTTTTTCACACCGTGTTGTTTGAAGAGGCTCTCCAATCGCTTCAAAAATTTCTGCAATACGAATGGCTTCTGCAGCACGCGCAAGTGTATATCCCCCTTGCTGACCTCGCGTGCTGGTCACAAATCCTCCTTGGCGAAGCTTAACAAAAAGCTGTTCAAGATAAGGAATTGGCAAGGCTTGACGTGTGGCGATCTCGGCAAGGGCTAAGGGACGGTCATTGCCATAATAGGCAAGATCCACCAGAGCCATAACGGCGTATCGTCCTTTTGTTCCAACTTTCATGGCTACTTTATACAATTCCTGACTATTTTAGTCAAGTATAGGGATGAGATCCTAAAACATCGCGACTATAGTCACATCTATTTATTAAATATTAATAATTTTACTGTAGATTATAAATTGACGAAATATTAGAAACTATTAATTAATGGAGAGCAACATGAAGACAACAGTAACCCTTCTTTCACTGGCCTTCCTTATTGGAACCGCTTTGAATTTCTCAGTTGCAGCAGATGATCCTTCAGAAGGTGTGACAGATCCTTCCTTTGAGAGAGGCCAACCCACCATGGACGACGTAGCGTGGTCAGGGGGTCATTTTCCAGGAGCCGTTATGATCCCAAGAGGCTTCACACAACCAACAATGCCTCATGCTGTCGGCGGATTTGGTGGCGCGATTCCTCTTAAACATCTTGCCCCTGCAGAGTTAGAAGCAAGAAAAAATTCAATGGGGACGAATACGCTAAACTGCATAGTAGGTGAAACCTGCTAGCACCCAACAAATAGTGAAAGATTATTCGTTTTATTACCATGCCCGACTTAGAAGCTCTATGATTTTCAGAGAAAATCATAGAGCTTGATCGGGTGTCTTCTTGAGACAAAATACTACTGGACCTAGGACCTCGACGAAGTAATGCAAATTTTTTCTTTGAAAAAACAAAGCGTTGCTAGACTTTGAATGACAAAGAGGGTAAGTACGATAGAAAATTCGTCGGGTAGCGAGTGAAACCTGTTAAATTGTATCTCTTCTAATTAATATCCCCACTGCTCAATGAACAAATAAAGCAAATAACTCCACCCAATAAGATATAAAAGCTTGAGAGTTGCTGTATAAGCCATGCGTGGATAAGAGGGCGAGCTGTTCGTCCTCGCTAAGACAATCTCTGCATCGTGATCTCCCTCCTGAAAGGAATTCTGGAGAACCCTACTTGAACTTGAAGGGCGTTGTTCAACAGCAACTACCTGAGCGGATACAGAATTTGAAGCAGAAGGTTCATTTTCCAAAGAAACGTTATAGGAAGAGTCTCCCCCATCCTTTCCATCCACAGAATCTTTTTTCTGCTCTGAAGCATTGGGATTGTCTCGGTTTTGTGCAAGAGGTGAAACCACCACGTCGATCTTTCTGTTGTCACTTCGTTGCTCTAAAGCCTCTTCCTCTTCATCCATTGCCATCAGATCCTCAATCACAGGATGAGATAAAAGTTCATATTCAGTGCGACAATCTCGCATGATTTCCTTAAGTTTGTCTCGCTTGTATTCGTCAGAGGCGTTGCCAAAATAAGCGCTTACACGATCATACAAAGTCACAAGGGCTTCGTAAGGATTTCGAAACATACGTGCATTTCGAAAGGAATCTGCATAACAAAAGAAAAGAAGAAGAGTAAATCGTGCTTCTGTAGACCATCCTTCTGTATACTTCAGACCTAGAAGAGCGTAAGGTAACGTATACGTGGGCCCTAAGACTGTATAGTTAATAAAATTAAGAAACCCACGAATCCAAGGATGACTTCGAGCAGCACTTATAACTTTTCCCCCAAGAGTATCAAAGAAAAACTCATCCATCGCATTCCATTCTATACAAGAGAGCGCGGCAAAACCGGCCACCCCTAGAACGCCGCTCCATCCACCGCTACTTAGGAAATGGTCGATAGCTTCGTACAAAATATATACTTTACCTGCTGACAAGAGTGTACTTATGCCTGAAAGGCATTTTGACCACCAGGAGATTCCTTCTTGGGAGTCCTCAGGAAGAAGCCTCCCTTTATATTGCTTGGCAAAGTTTTTGAGGAGCAAGAAAATCCGCAGCACTTCTGCATCTCGAACCGCTTTACTCTGATGGACAGATTGAGCCAACCTTTCTCTTTCATCTTGTGTAAGGACTCGTCCTTGTCCCCTCTCGACAAGAGCGTCTCTCTCTTCCTCCTTCAAATTTGCCCTTTGATTCTCCGAGAGGATGCCCTCATTTTCTTGCAACGCCCGAATTTCTTGATGGGTGAAGACTTTGCCAGAGGAAAGGTCTCTCGTAACAACAGCAGAAGAAAAAAGACGGTCGTGACGCGCATAAACGTCTTCCCACAGCTCATTGAGAATCAAGCTATTTCCTTGAAAATTCTCTTCACAGCAACAGCAACGAATATCACGCCCATACCCACATAGACCACAGGGCATATACCAATAGGAGAGGTCCAGACCATCAAGGATCAGTTCTCCATCCTTTAATAGCTTCATCCATTTTTTGCGATAAGCTTCCGCGCGTTGATGTTCTTTCTTTTGTTTCAGGGCCGTATAAAAATGTGAATCGAGCTTTTTTTCTACCTTCTGAGCGAGGGGGTCTCCGTTGAAGATAATATTATTGATGACATAAGGGCCTACAAAAGCATCGAAAAATTCTTCATAAGGAGCAGGATCTTCCCCCTGGCTTTCGACGACTTGAATAACATGATTTTGTGCTTCACGAAAATAATAGTAAGGCAAAACAGCGACGGCTGTGGATCCTATATAAATAACAGCTTGTGCGCCTCTAATAGCCCACGTGTGGCAGGCCTCCTTCACCATTTGAAAAGCTTTTTTAGAAGGCCCCACCCAACGCATCAGAACAGATGCGTTACGAGGTAGCGCGTCAAGACCTTGCGTTACCCAAACTACTCCCATCACTGTCAGGGTTCTGGCGCTGCCTCCTATCAAAATATTATCGAGGTGATCGCTTATGGGCTGTACCCCTCTTGATAGCACAAGCCCAGCGGCAGCAGCTGTTCCTGCTGCAATATACAAAGCCGGCACAAATGAAGCCTTTTGCCATCCTGTTAGCTCCCCCTCGATGATATGCTTTTTAGTATGGGAAAGAAATTGACGTGTTGACGCAGAGGCATGTTTTCGCACTTTGTTAACTAAAGATTCAAACTGAACTAAAGCTTGTCTCTCATCAAGACGGAATTGTCTTAAATGCCCCCCCCTTGCCCTTGGCAATCGACCGCCGGAATCATATTGACTATCACTATGGGGATCAGAAAGAAGTGGTCGATTAAGAGAAGATCCTATCCTGGCAAGCCTTACCTCACTTTTTCTTGGAGCACCTAAATAAGGACTTGGATGCAGAACTTCCGTATCATCCGGAGAGGAGGAGACAGGCTGAAAAGCAATTGGTAAAGACGCTGATCTCGACTGCTGCGAGGACACAACATTATTTGAAGGAGGAGGACCTTCTAAGCGAGCCGGCGCGGAAGAAGAGTCAACAAGTTGACGCGGAGGTGAATCCCTATCTGAAGAGTGACTGGAAGAAGAATTATCCGTAGAGGATGGTTGTTGATCAGGAGCGATTCGAAGTGGCGTTGAGAGCAGCTTCTGTTGCTGCTGATCTGGCTCCTCCATACAGGAGGCCACATCCATAAGAACAAGAGAAATAATAATAAGAGAAGAGATAACTTTTTGTGCAAACTTAAGCATAAGTTTTCTCTTTTTTAAGGGTCACCGTTAGGATGATATAGCGCGAACGCTCGAAATTAACACTCTTACAAAAGGCACGGCTCCTTTTATTGTCAATGGGTTGCTTATTTACATTATTCTTAGCTCTTTTTTTTTGAAAAAGTCAAATTGAAATTTTTTTTCTCAATAAAACTGCGAAAAGGTCAATAAAACTTAGAGTTTTGAAAGTCTCATCTCACACAACTCTCTATCAATTTTCTTGAAATGCTAGCGTGAGAAGGGAGATCTGGTAAATTATTAAGATTAAACCAACGGGCATCTTCTAATTCATGGGTGTCTATATGAAGATCACCGCGTAAATACTTAGCCTTAAAAGCAATCATAAAACTGTCAGGAAAAGGCCAACTTTGCGTTCCAAAATACTCTAACTCTGCAATGTCTAGGCCCACCTCTTCTTTAACTTCTCGATGGGCCGCAAGCTCGGCCGTTTCACCCATTTCAACAAAACCAGCCAGGGCACTATAAAATCCTGGTTTAAAATGAGCTGAGCGCGCGAGCAAAACCTCATCATCCCGTTGAATCAACACCATCACCGCTGGAGAAAACTTAGGAAAAAAAGAAAGATTGCAGGTGTGGCATCTTTTTTCAATGCTCTCAGGGCCTCTTTGAACCTTTTGTCCACATTTACTGCAATATTGGAGTTTTTCATCCCAAGCAAGCCATTGCAGCGCTTTCAAAACGAGATAGCGTGTGTCTTGATCCTCGAGAGCGACTAAAAGAGCTCTTTCATCGTAAAGATGGAAGCCCTGCTCAAGGAGGTGCTCAGGTGAGTCTATCCTTTGACATTTTACAATCAGGACTGAGTTATAAAGGTATACGAAGGTGGGCGTGAGATTAAGACGGTGTCGCGTGCTTTCAAAAGGAAGATAGGGAGATGCGGCGTGGGCTTCCATGAGGACGCCCTCTTCCGTAAAAAATAAGGCCTGATGGTCTGAATAGATTGACTCTAAGTGTTCTGGTTCAAGGAGAATCATGATTTTATTTACTTTTTTCCAAACATAGCGAAGGTCTTATTTTATAAAGGTCTTTGGAAAAAATCAAACCTCTCGAGAGGGCAGAGGGGCGCTCAACATCTTTTTTATTCTATTTTTAGGGGCGAGCCTTGGAAGGGAGCATCCTTACGCCATCCTTAAAGGCAATACTTAACCTTGGATATGTGTGTCCATCTAGCCTTCTCTGAAGCACATAACCTAGTTCTTCATCAGTGGAGAGATATAACCCAGGTATCTTCACAGTCCTGCGACAAGGGACACAACAGAAAAAATCTCTTAATCCCTCCCAACAAGATCTCTTTTTAGATGCCTTGTCCTCAAAGTGGAACATAAGATCCCAAGCAATATATCTTCCGTCCCTCTTCAAAACAAAGGAAACAAAAGAAGCCTTGATCTTAAGGTTATTCACACTTTTTGCCATAAGAGCACTGTAGCTGCCCTCTTCCTTTTTTGTTGATAGGTTGCATTGACGGGCAAGATCTTCCCACATTGTCAGATTATTAAACATCTTCCAGAGCTTTGTAGAGGCACACCCTAATGCAATTGTGTCTCGTACAGTCAAAAAATTCGGTTCTGTGGGATTACTTGGATAAAATATAAGATTTTCTTCAGGAAGAGATTCAAGACGAGAAAATGTGGCTGGTTGTGTTGTCAAATCTCTCGCTGTAGGACGCCGAACCAATGTAGTGGATTTACCGTCCCCCTTCTCTTCATTCTCCATGGCCAACAAAGTGGAAGAGAAGGCACAAATAAGGACAGAAATACTCAGTAATGTTTTCAAAAAAGGCTTCACAAAAAAACTCCTAAAAAAGACAACAAATTATATATAATAACAATAAAAAAATATACAAGGTGTGTGCTCCCCGGCACCTTGTCTCAACTGAAAAAGATCCCCGATGAAGGAATGCTAATGTTTTCTTGCAGAAAACAAAGCATTCCTAGCTCGAGGATGACAAAACAAAGGGTATATTTGCAAGAAAACAATGTGAGAGAAAGACAGTGTATTTAGAGGCGCGGAAAGCTGGCGGGGTCCTACTTTTCCAAGGCTTAAGCCTAAGTATCATTGGCGCTGAGGAGTTTAAGGGTCGAGTTCGGGATGGGATCGTCTGTAGGATCCTCGCAATACCCACCAGCTTACCGGGCCGTTTTCAGTGGAGCAGAGATCAGAAATCAGACTCGTTTTATACATGGAACATAAAAGATCCTCTTTTCGAACACTTTCTGAATACTGCTAGACTGCGACACTGCTTATACTGAAACCTGATAATCAACTGAATGCGAATCAAGCCTATTGAGCTATTAGTACCGGTTAGCTTCAAGACTTACGCCTCTTCCACACCCGGCCTATCAACGTGGTGGTCTACCACGGCTCTTAGCAAGAACTAGTTTTGAGGTGGGTTTCCCGCTTAGATGCTTTCAGCGGTTATCCCGTCCGTACATAGCTACCCAGCGCTGCAGCAGGCGCCACAACTGGTACACCAGAGGTACGTCCATCCCGGTCCTCTCGTACTAGGGACAGATCCTCTCAATTCTTATACACCCACGGCAGATAGGGACCGAACTGTCTCACGACGTTCTGAACCCAGCTCACGTACCACTTTAATTGGCGAACAGCCAAACCCTTGGGACCTGCTTCAGCCCCAGGATGTGATGAGCCGA
>Ga0172373_10011911_pt1 | contig 10303 bp, 9 predicted proteins | sample Lak10m_2_FD_114546 | JGI IMG/M metagenome (GOLD analysis project Ga0172373, IMG submission 114546) | Freshwater microbial communities from Kabuno Bay, South-Kivu, Congo - kab_092012_10m | ecosystem: Environmental > Aquatic > Freshwater > Lake | place: Democratic Republic of the Congo: South-Kivu...
ATCATTTATTCTTCTTGACCAGGTTGGCGTTTCATAAAACTTTAATTGCTCTGGTTTTCCTGTTCCAAAGGTTAAATGTTCACAATTCAATGGAATAAATCATATTCCCAAAAATTCCTTTTGTTTGTCTTTAGGCAAACACTTGGTTTTTCCAGCTTCTGCTTGAGAAATAGATTTGTCAATTTTAACATAATACTCCTTCTCATTTAATGAAATTTCATCCGTTGTAGATGCTATTTCAAATTGTATTTTCATTTCTTCCAGTAAAGACTTAAGCAGTGCTTTTTGCTTAGCATTTTTGGGATAAATAATTATACTTTCCAATTTCATTCACCTTTAATTTTTAGAGGAATATTAAGTGGCCGATGTGGAGCACTATAAGTTTTATCATTGCCGCTTTACGATAAAGATCCTAAATGCTTTGACAAATTGTCACAGGCCATCCCTTTTCATTTGCGATTTTTCAAAATTGCTTCTATTGAAATGTCCTCATCTATTAAAGGCCAATGAATTCCATAACCCGAAGGTGAAATTTTATATAGTTCTCTCTCTACTTTATTTGCCTTCAATAGCTTGGGTGATAACTTGTCCAAATGTAGTATTAAGGCCTCTCCATCAATTTGAAGGGTCATACAATTTGCTTCAAAACTTACTTTTTCAATGTTATGTATTGCAATCATGTTATTTTTTAAAAAAGTTATGCCAGGAATCAATTATTAAATCAAAGTTTTGGTAGATTATTTTTTTAATTTCTCTCCTAGCATTTGGCGACATATTGAATGAAAATACTTCCTTTATTTCTACTTCTTCAACTAATATCCAATATTTGCATTCCATATCACCTTTTTCGGCATGAATGTGAACAGGTTCGTTGCTCTCATTTGCATAAAAAAATAATCTCCAACCATAAATAAAACTGTAGGCATTTTCAAACAATATTAAAACTGATATTTCCAAAAAAAGAAAAAAGCTAATCTGCCATTGGTTTTAAAGATGGGTAATTACTTGCGGATATAACAGTTTAAAATTCCTCTCTTGCACATTAATTGTAAATCTACCCAAAAGCGTTGAGAACTCCAAATTCGTTATAAGCCAAACTGCATTTAACAGCATTAAAGCTTTAAGCAGTATTTTTTGCTTCACACTTTTGGAAGGTTCTAAAAACAAAAACGAGGTCTATAAAGACCTCTTGTGCATTCTGGCTCCCCTTGTTGACGAAAGATGCAGCACAAATTCTATCTTATTTTATATAACAATTTGGAAATTAAACAGATAGGATTTGCTTACCTTTTCGCAAAATCGTTTTTATTAATGGTTTTCATTTTAAACTATTTCAATTTCAACACCTTCAATTTTTTCAATTAACTGTTGGACATTAATTATTGTAATTCCTAAATCTTTACAAATAGAAGGGATTTTTTTAAATAATTTGTTATCATTTTTTTGTTCTGTTTCTTCTGTTACAAGATATAATTCTACAGTTGGGTTTATTCTTATATGATTCAAGCTGATTAATATTATTTTCATATCAGCTGAATTTAAAAATTCATTTTTAAGTGTATCATATTCTGCCTCTGTTTTTAATTGGGCTTTTTGAGATGCGATAACAAAATTATTATCAACCATCCTATAGAATTTAGCAGGAGCCGGGGGTAGTAAAAATTCGGTGTTAGGTGGTAGTTTATATTTTTTATTAAACTTCTTATCAATTAAAAAGCTTAGGCTTTTCAAAACAATCCCCCTTGCAGTATATTCACATTCTTCAATTACCTTATCAATAATTAAAATTTCTCCTGTTGCAACTTTGCCTTGTATACTTTTTAGTAGGGCTTCTTTTTTGTCAAATGGCAAGTAATATCTAACCAGCGACAATAAAGAGCTGGTATCAATTACTGCTATCATAAAGAAAATTGTCTATGTTTTCTGGCTTAATATTTAGCTTTTTACAAAATTCATACTCACTAATAACCCCCTCATAAAATGCTGTTTGAATAGTTGAAACCAATAAAGGAGACTTTATAGGTATTGGCGCTGAACCTCTTGAAAGAATTCCATTAAGTTTGTCTTGTTCTCGTTTACTTCGAATTTGTTTTTGCTCGTTGAAATATTCATCCTCAAGTCCTTTTTTAACCTTTTTATAGTTCGAAGGACTGATTTTATTCAACAATAAAAGTTTCGTAAAAATCGCAAGTCTACTCAAATGAGTTCTACTGGATATAGATTTTATTAAATCTAAATTATAGTCATTGTCTGGGGCTGAATTTTCAATTTTTTCAATTACTTTTTCTAACTCCCCACTTAAAAAATAGTATGCAAAATCATTACACCAATTTTCAATTTTTGACAACTTTTGATTTGCCAAATTATCATACTCGATTTTATCAATTTCTTCTGCATTAAGTAGATAATGTCCTAACTCGTGAGCAAGTGTAAAAATTTCTCTTCTAAATGAATTTTGCTGACGCTTTAAAACTATAACATTTGGCTGAAGAAAAAACCCATCAATATTCGCCCTTTCTTTTTTATTCCACGTTTCGACAAATTCAAAAACTAAAATATTATTTTTAGCAAGCTGCTTTATTAGCTCTGTTAGAAAGTCTTTGGACTTTTCTTTAAATTCAGGATTAATTAATTCTCTAACTTGCCCCGCTACAATTTTTGGATTGCTTGTAACTTTATAGACAGGCAATATCCTTTCAAATTTAACATCTGATAACTCAGCTATAGCTGATAGGGAAATCTTGAATTCTTCGAAATGATTTACTATTTTTCTTGCGCCAAGACTTAATTCAAAGTCGAATTTTGTCTTTCTAAAAAAGATACTGGCGTCTTTTGAAATATCAGGAGATTTAGGGTCTAAGTAAAAATGGATACCCTTATTAAAAATTTTATCTATCCTTTTCAAATATGACAACTCAATATTTGTGTTGAATATTTGTTCTTTTGTTATTGGCTTAACCAAACCTGTACTGATTAAGGACAATAATTCATCAACCGACAACTTGAATGTAGTCAGCAAATATTTAAGTCGTTCTATGTTTTGTTCAACTTTCAATAAGTTAAATATTTTTTGTCATAAAGATAGCCAAATTATTCTTTACCGGTTTATTAAATCGAATTCAATCAACCCACTTTTACTTTTCGAAATCGCAATAGTACCTAAATAGATATTAATCGTTTTACACTTTGAGGAGAAAAGTCGCATCCTTTTCTAGTTTTATATCCATTTAAATTGAGCTCCCTTGATATTTCAGTCAAAGAAGTATGTCATGCCTTCTCTATGTGCCAGCAAATGTCTTTTTTGAAATAATATATTGAGCTTTGTCATTTCATCAACAGTCATCCAGTCTGCATAGGTTTCGCCTAGAATGTCTTTCCAATAAGTCGCACCGTTTTCAATATTTTGAAAGGTATTAAATCTCACATTCTTCCCTGGAGCTCTTGTCGAGAATTTAACTTCACAATACCGTTGGAATGCAACAACGGACTCTCCTAAACTCGTTTCAATCAAAGAGCGGACAGTATTTTCAGCTTCGTCCTTACTCACTGTCTCAACAGCTTTTCTAATGATTGAAATATTTTTGATTTTGTCTTGAATTTTCTTTAATGAATTGTCAAATGTTTCTTCTGCTGAATTGTGTCCGCAACAAGGACAAAAGAATGCACTACCGATTACAGCATATTTTGCGTTACAAATTTTGCATTGAATTTTTAACTGCATTTCTTCCTTTTAAGGAACTGGCACAATATAATGAATAGGTTTTGTCCCGGTAACCTTACCCGACATTTTAATAAAACTATTTCTTGGTTGTTTTGAATTTAAGTCTCGTGCGCCTTGTTCAAGTGCTTTGTCAAAACGACAGTGAATATGTTTTATAACTTGTTCCTTTGCTTGTTCTATATGTTCAGTTGCAAACCAAGCATCAGATTTCGCTTCGTGTCGGCAAAAGGGGCAAAATACTTTTTCGTCCTTGAATAGTTCTTCCCAATCGGTTTCATAAACTTTAAATTGAAACAAGCAGTCTTCATTTGGGCATTCTCTGTCCAAGTAACCGTCTTCATCTGATTGAATAGGAACAGAAATTTGCGTTGTCCGTTCCAGTTCTTTCAATTCTTTTAATAGTTTTTCAAACATATTGCTGTCGTCATTTTAGGCTTTTCACCAAGGTTTGCGGCTTGGCAAAGGTGGCGATTTTACCACAAATGTTGATGCGGTGAATCAAACTTTGATTAACCACAAATGCGTCTGCGGTGCACCGAACTTCCACTTTTGCCAAACCGCTATTAGTGGCACTGTCCTTGTGCAGTTGGGTAGAGGCATATTCTTTCTATTATTTACCTATTTATTAGTCCAAATATAAATTTAACTGTCTGGTCGTAACCAACTACTATTGTTACAAGTCCGCTTACAAGCGTAACAAGGGCAGTAAATCCTGCGAATATTTTGAATATAAAACTGTCCGTAATGTTGTCAACTGTCCTACGACTAAAAATACCGAATGAACTTATAATGAAAAGCGGAATACTAATTATTACTTTGAAGCCTTCTCTGAAACAAACAATAGGATTTTTTACATCCTTTTCCGTTTCCTTATTGTAATCTTCTAAATAACCAATATATCTAAGCAAACAGTCGTCAACTAAGCCAGCATCAAAATTCTGAACTTGTCCCTCTCTAAATTTTGGTAGAGTGTTTATTATGATTTGATAATTTGAAACTCCGTAAGTTTGAAATGGTGCGAGGTAGTCCATAATACCAAATGACCCTAAATTGCCTTGTATTCTAATAACGTTCGTTGTTAGCCATACATATAACTGTCCATCAAAATCACCTGCTCTGCTCCAACGGTCATAAGTTTCAAAATACTTGTTGGAAAACTCTATGAATTTATTTCTGTATTCACCTGCAAAATCAATCTTCTTTACAACTCTTGAATTTCGATTGTAAACCTGAACAAAGCCAATGATAAACACTGTCAAAATCCCTAATATGATTAATGTCGTTATCATTTATGCGTTCTCAATTATTTTAATTTCTTCTTCTGTCAACTCGTATAGCTGATAAATCAATTGGTCTATTTGGTTTTCTAAGTCTGTGGTATCCGCCATTGATTTTTTCTTCGAGATAATTTCAGATGATAAGCTTGTTATTTCATTCTCAAATTCATTGCTAATTTTTGGTATTGGTAGTTCCTTAATTGACCTTGCTTGAATTTCTGAAAAAACAGTTTTTGTTGACTTGAACTTATTTGAATACACATAATTCATAAGTTTTGAATTCATTAGCCCAAGTATGAATTTCAAATCAGGACCAATTTTATTGTCAATCTTGTTTACAATAACCAAAGTATTTAAAGCATAATACTGTTCACTGTCGTAAGTAAAAATTAATGAAGATGAAACACGTCTGAACATTAGTTTTTCAGCACTTTCAAAAATATCTTTTCGTTTGCAACTATGAATTCTGTCCAAATCATAATCGAGATAAACACCATCCCATTTTATCGAATATTTATTGATATTTCTGCCGTCAAGAAGTTTGAAGCAATTTTCGTTTTCTTTGGTTTCCTTTAATGAAAGAGACTTATCGCCTTTAAGTGCAATACCTTGATTTACTTCGCATATTGAACCAAACGTATCGTGTTCTTTTTCAAATACTTTTTCAATTATTGGATTTAGGTTGTAAACAAATGAAAACTTAGAGTCACGATTTATGACTTCTCTTTTTAGCTTAGATGAAGTTGTTAATTTCTCTTGTGAAAGTTCTTTTACTTCAATGCTATCAATTAAGTTTGGACTGTTTACATACTGAATTAAAACTGTTTCAACAACTGCATCTTCAAACGGTAGAATTGGGAAGTTTACAATTTCAGTTAAGGAAACTTTGTTCACTAAGAAATCTCTTGTAAACGAGTAATACTCTTGAGAAAGAATAGTGTTAGGAATTATGAAATGTAAAAAGCCGTTAGAATGTAAAATTTTGCTTGATAAGTGAATGAAAAATATAAACGTGTTTAACCTGCCACCTGAAGTTTGATAAGTTTCAAGTAAATAATTTTTATACTCTTTCGTAATGTCTTCCGTTTTTGAAAGCTGTAAATACGGTGGATTCCCAATCACCACATCAAAGCCCACAAAATCGCCATCATCATTCAGTACTTCGGGAAATTCAAAACGCCATTCAAATGCGTTTTCAAAAATCTTGTTGGCTTTTATATCATCTCGCTCAGTTTCTAGCTTTGATAATGCATCTACTGCTTTTTTTTGACTATCAATTAAATTTTTATCTATTTTTTCCCCAAATGATGTAAGATTAATAATTTCAGTAGCCAGCATTTCAGCCTTTCCTCTTGCCTCGCTTATTTTCTTACTAAATGGTTTTTCAATTTCACTGGTAAAATCTGACTTTATAGCGGTAATCAATCGCTCCATTTCTCTTTTCTGTTCCTTGTTTTCAGCGTTTCTGTAAGTGTCAACGGCTACCCGATAACTGTCTATTGACCATTTGCTTTTTTTCAATGCTTGTTTCAAGTCTGCATCAATGGGAAAACGGCTTACCAAAGAATTACCGCATTTTATATTAATGTCAATGTTAGGAAGTGTTTCCAATTCGCTGGCGTTCTTGTAATAAGCATTTTTCAAAAGCTCAATCCACAAACGCAAACGGCAAATTTTTACGGAATTGGAATTGATGTCCACACCGAAAAGGCAGTTTTCAATAATGGTTTGCTTTTCGTGGAAAAGCGTTTCTTGTATTCGCTGACTTTCTTTGTTGCTTGGATTATATTCAAAAAGTTCGCCTTCTTCGTCTGTTACAATCAATTCATCATTTACCACTTCCACCTGATACTCTTTCAAGCGCTTTCCGTCCCGGTCTTGCAGGATTTTCAAGTCATTTTTAACCGCAATCATTTCATTAAGGGCGGAAACCAAAAAGTGGCCAGAACCAACGGCAGGATCACAAATTTTGATGCTATTTACAATTTTATTGGCTTCTTTTCGGTCTTCAATCTTATCGTAAATTTCTTCTAGCGTGGTACAATTCCATTCTTGGGTTTCGTTGAATTTCTGCACAACGGCTTTGCGAATGGTTTCACGGCACATATACATGGTGATGAAACCGGGAGTGAAAAATGAACCGTCTTTGTAACCATTTATTTTCTCGAAAATCAATCCGAGAACCGAAGCATTAATAAGTGTTTTATTGTCTTCCTGAATTTCTTCACCGCCTTCTGCTCCAAAATCGTAAGCATCTAAAAACTCAAAGAAATATTGCAGCGTGGAAATTTTGCCTGTTCGCTTTTTACCTTGCTGGTCTTTTAATACCGTTTGTGAAAATATCGGAATGGTTTTATCGTCTTTCAGGTTGCTGATAAACAAGGTAACCTGCTCAATGTCCGTGGGCGCAAAAAGCGAAGAATTGAGATAAGGCGTTTTTTCAAATGCCTTTTTTACATCTTCGTTTCGATCTTCATATTTGCGCGCCAACACTTGAAAAAACAAGTCGTTCAGATCGTCATAGTTCTTTATTTTGTCAAGATTGAGAAAGGAATACGATTTGTCACCTTTGTGATAGGTGATGAGTTGGGCTTCCAACAACTTCAAGAACAAAATACGATTAATCCAAGTGATGGAAAGTTCCAGGGATACATTAAAAAGTCTTTCCTCCTGCGTATTCCCAAATTGGTATGGCTTTTCAAGCCGGCTCATTTTATCTAAGCTGTCAAGTTGAATAATCGTAGCTTCAATGATTGTTCCTGGGTGTCGTTCACCTGCTTTGTTTCTCTCAATCAGTTTTTTGCTTCCTTCTTTGGTTTCGGTCAAGCCGATGATGTGCAACAACTCACCATAAAATCGTTTGTCAAGGCTGTTACTGTCGTTGGTAAAGGGAAGTTTTAAAAGATGTTCTGGCGATAAAAGCTTGAATAAAGCAATGAGCGAGTTATCGTCTGCTTTGTCGGTATTGCGTAACGGTTTTTGAAAGTCCTGAAAGTTGAAGTAAGTAAATTCAATTTCAGCAGTAATGCTGTCAATAAACGGCTCGGCAATTTGTTTGTAGAAAAAGTCGGTTTTGGTACCCGCCAAACGTCCGTCTTCAAAGTCATTGAATTGTTTTACAAAATTTTTATTTTGAGCGAAAAGTCTGTCGAATAGGGTAGCATCAAAAATGAACCATTCATTAATATTGGTCGCAACCAAATATTTTACTTCGATATTTTTATGTGTAATTCTCTCTCGTAAGTAATACAACACCAATTCCTGAAACGCTTTTGCATTCAGTTTTTTGGTAGTAATCATTTCCGCTTTGTTGGTCGGCTTTTTCGCTTCAATGATCACGCCAACGGTCGAGTTTGCTTGTTGTCCGTTATGAATAACAAGATCGTTTCGACCTTTGGTATTTATAAAATGGTTTTGCTTGTAGTAAGTGTCTTTTAGAAAGTCAGAAACTAAGTTTTTATGGAACTCCTCGCTTTCTGTATCATTCGTTCTGTCGAGTAAAGTAATGAGATGGGTCTTGAAACCTTCAATGTCAATTCTGTTTGGTTTTACTTTTAAAAAGGCTTTGTTCAGTACCTTTCTTGGTTTCAATTCTTTTACATTCATCTTCAAATTATATTTTTTATGTTAGTCTGGTAAGATAATGGTATATATTACCGAAAATTTTGTTCCGGTTTATTTATAAATAAAGATAGACTATTTTATTTATAAATCATCCCATGGACTTTTATATCTTCTGGAGGTTCTTAGTAATAATTCCTGCAGAACCAACATTTAAAAAAACCATATAACAAGAAAGAAGAAGGGCAATAAAAAGCGAATCGCCTCTTGTCGGAGGATTCAGATTATTGAGTTTTAATCCATCTTGAGCCGTAAATAAATATAAATCAGCTCATTTTATTCGTATATTTGAGCCGATAAAGTAACCAAATCGGCTCATTATGTATAATTGGCAACACAAAAATTGGCCTGAATTTACATTTGATAGCTCATCAATAGATAATGTATTGATGAAGTTCATGTTAAAAGCTGGAGAACTAAAAGGTATCATCTCTGCATTACCAGAAGACATAAGTACAGAAACGATAATACAGATAATGGTCTTCGAAGCAATCAAAACATCTGAAATTGAAGGAGAGATAATAAACAGAATAGATGTAATGTCATCCATTAGAAAAAATCTTGGATTACCTATTTCAAAAGAACCAAAAGATAAAAATGCCATTGGATTAAGTCAATTAATAATTGATGTAAGAAACACTTATAGACAACCACTTACTGAAAGTAAAATTCTTGAATGGCATAAACTCCTTATGGGGAATAACCATCAAATCAATGCAGGACAATGGAGAAATGGAAATGAACCTATGCAAGTAATATCAGGATCTGCGTCAGACCCTAAGGTTCATTTTGAAGCTCCCCCATCCAAAAACATTTCAAAAGAAATGAAGAGGTTTATTGAATGGTATAATAAAAGTGAAATTAGTTCCCCCATTATTAAGGCAGCAGTTGCCCATCTTTATTTTGAATCCATTCACCCTTTTGAAGATGGAAACGGAAGAATTGGAAGAGCCATAGCAGAAAAAGCTCTTTCACAAGGATTTGATTATCCTATTATGTTTAGTATTTCAAAATCTATTGAAGAAAACCGATCAGCCTATTATATAGCATTACAGAAAGCTCAACAAAAATTAGACCTTACAAAGTGGATACAATGGTTTGCTTCAATTATAATTTTTGCACAAGATGATGCTGAAAAAACAATTCAGTTTACTGTCAAAAAGGTGAAATTCTTTGATAAGTATGATAAAGATTTTAATGAACGTCAAAGAAAGGTCATTAATAGAATATTGGAAGAAGGCTTTAATGGATTCAAGGGTGGTATGAATGTAAAAAAATATATAAGTATAACAGGCACATCTAAAGCAACAGCAACCAGAGACTTGCAAGAATTAACAGAAATGAAGGTGTTTCTAATCAAGGGAGCGGGTAGAGCTACTAGTTATCAGCTTATTATTTAGACCTGATGTTATGTATTGCAATCATGTTAATTTTTTAGACAGACACCATCCAAAAGCGTTAAGCACTCCAAATTCATCATCAGCCAACCTCCATTTAACTGCATAAAGATTTAAACTATGTACTTTCTTTTCCCTTTTGAAAATATGATTAATACAGTGTCAATCCTCTTAATCGTTTAACCAATCGAAATAAGTAGTTTGGTTAAATATGGGAATATTATGCGTTAAACATACCTTTTGGGTGTGTCCGGTTCCTCCCTGCATCGGTTTTTCCAGATTTTCAT
>Ga0172373_10011913_pt1 | contig 10301 bp, 10 predicted proteins | sample Lak10m_2_FD_114546 | JGI IMG/M metagenome (GOLD analysis project Ga0172373, IMG submission 114546) | Freshwater microbial communities from Kabuno Bay, South-Kivu, Congo - kab_092012_10m | ecosystem: Environmental > Aquatic > Freshwater > Lake | place: Democratic Republic of the Congo...
AGTTGAAAATTAAGAATGGCGTGATGGTGGAATCGGCCAGTGGTCCCGCCGGTCGCTCCGGCATACGGCAGGGGGATGTTCTGGTCAGTGTGAATAATGTTGACGTCTCAACCGCCAAGCAGTTTGGGGAGCTTGTAGCGAAGCTTGACCAAACAAAATCATTGGTGATGTTAGTGCGGCGAGGTGATGGTGCTCTATTTATCCCGGTACGCCCCATAAAAACAAAGTAAAACACACTGAACGAGAGCAGCGCACAACAATAACAACGATGACAGGACGATTTGGAAAATATCCGTAATTTCTCGATCATTGCGCATATTGATCATGGAAAGAGCACGCTAGCCGACCGTATTATTCAACTCTGTGGAGGCTTGTCAGAACGCGAGATGGAGTCGCAGGTGCTCGATTCCATGGCCCTCGAGCGGGAGCGGGGTATCACGATCAAGGCGCAGACAGCAGCGCTACATTACAAGGCGCGTAACGGAGAGGTCTATGCCCTTAATCTGATTGATACGCCAGGCCACGTTGATTTCTCCTACGAGGTCAGTCGGTCGCTGTCCGCCTGCGAGGGGGCACTCCTCGTTGTGGATGCATCGCAGGGCGTCGAGGCTCAGACGGTTGCCAATTGCTATACCGCGATCGAGCTTGGGGTTGAGGTTGTGCCCGTGCTCAACAAGATCGATCTGCCCGCGGCCAACCCGGAGCAGGCAATCCAAGAAATTGAAGATGTTATTGGCATACAGGCCGATGATGCGGTCCGCGCGAGTGCGAAGACGGGCGAGGGCGTGTTAGAGATTCTCGAGATGCTGATTGAGAAGGTCCCGCCTCCTAAGGGTGATTCTGCAGCGCCACTGCAGGCACTGATTATCGATTCATGGTTCGATAATTATGTGGGCGTTGTAATGTTAGTCCGCGTGATGAACGGCACTATTCGCAACAAGGACAAGATCTTGCTGATGTCTACAGGGGCGACCTATCCGGTCGAGCATGTGGGTGTCTTTACACCGAAGTCCAAAAACCTTGAACGCCTCTCGGCCGGTGAGGTTGGGTTTGTGATTGCGGGCATTAAAGAGCTAAAGGCGGCCAAGGTGGGCGATACACTCACCCACGCGGGTCATGCGGCGCCAGATGCCTTGCCCGGGTTCAAAGAGATCAAACCTCAGGTGTTTGCGGGGTTATATCCGGTCGAGTCTAATCAGTATGAGGCCCTGCGGGATGCGCTTGATAAATTAAAGCTCAATGACTCATCCTTGCAATACGAGCCTGAGGTATCTCAGGCGCTAGGCTTTGGGTTTCGTTGTGGTTTTCTAGGCCTCTTGCATATGGATATCGTGCAAGAGCGCCTCGAGCGCGAATACAACATGGATCTGATTACCACGGCGCCTACGGTCGTCTATCAGGTCTTGATGCGCGACGGCACGCTGATTGATGTCGACAATCCATCCAAGATGCCCGAGCCCTCAAAGATTGAGGAGATTCGAGAGCCGATAGTTACGGTCAAACTCTTTATGCCACAGGAGTATGTCGGTTCCGTAATTACTCTCTGCACAGGTAAGCGTGGGGTACAAACGGCAATGACTTATCACGGTCGGCAGGTCAATCTCACCTACGAAATTCCGATGAATGAGATTGTTCTAGATTTCTTCGATAAGCTGAAGTCAGTCTCTCGCGGCTACGCCTCGATGGATTATGATTTCAAAGAGTATCGCGCCTCGGATGTCGTAAAGCTCGATGTCTTAATCAATAGCGATCGTGTCGACACCCTGTCGGTCATTGTCCACCGTGCAAACGCAGCGCCCAAGGGCCGCGAGCTAGCAGCGAAGTTACGAGAACTGATTCCAAGGCAGATGTATGACGTTGCGATTCAGGCAGCGATTGGTAGCAATATCATTGCTCGCGAGAATATTAAGGCGTTGCGAAAGAACGTCTTGGCAAAGTGTTACGGAGGTGATATCAGCCGCAAGCGTAAGCTTCTCGAGAAACAAAAAGCGGGCAAAAAGCGGATGAAGCAGGTGGGCACTGTTGAGATCCCGCAAGAGGCATTTTTAGCCATTCTGCAGGTTGAGGATTAATATGAATTTTGCACTATTGGTATTTGGACTTTGTGTCGTGACGGGAGCCCTCTGGTTTGCAGACCGGTGGGTGTGGCAACCCAAGCGCGATCCGCAGGCGGCCCGACCAATCTGGCTGGAATACACGGCTGGGTTTTTTCCAGTTATCTTCGTTGTCTTTATCCTGCGCAGTTTTATTGCCGAGCCCTTTAGTATCCCATCGGGTTCAATGATCCCAACGCTTCGGGTTGGGGATCTGATTCTGGTCAATAAGTTTTCTTACGGGGTACGTCTGCCCATCATTCACACGAAGATCGCGTCAACGGGATTGCCGCAGCGGGGCGATGTTGCGGTCTTTCGATACCCCCAGGATGAGTCGGTCGATTACATTAAGCGGGTCATTGGTCTGCCTGGCGATATCATCCGCTATGAGAATAAGCGCCTAATCGTGAATGACACGCTTGTTCCAACCAAGCCGCTTGACCCATTTTTTGATTCTGGCCGCATTGCCCTGCAGTTTGAGGAGCGCCACGGCGGAAAGACATACCGGACACTAAACGACGATGACCGAATGGGGCTCGGGTTTTTACCGCAGTCCGGTGATCGGGGCTGTCAGGTTACGGATCAGGGCCTACGATGTGTGGTGCCTCAGGGCCACTACCTTATGATGGGCGATAACCGGGATAACAGCAGCGACAGCAGGGTCTGGGGGTTCGTTCCTGAGCGTAATCTGGTTGGGCGAGCATTTTTCATTTGGTTTAACGCTGGGGAAGTGATGAGCGGAAAATTTGATCGATTGGGACAATTTGAGTAACGCAGCAGAATCGGTTGCGGAACTAGAGAAGCGGCTGGGCTATAGGTTCAATGACCAGGCGCTTCTTAAACTCGCTTTAACCCATCGTAGCTTTAGTGCGGCCCACAACGAGCGGCTTGAGTTTCTGGGCGACAGCGTGCTCAATTGTGCAGTGGGGCATCTCTTGTATCGACAACTCAAGCAGTTTGATGAGGGCGATTTATCTCGGGTGCGATCGAATCTGGTACGCCAGCAGGCCTTGCATGATATTGCACAGACGCTATCGCTGCATCAGTATCTTCAGCTGGGCGACGGCGAATTAAAGAGCGGTGGCCTGCGGCGGCCCTCGATACTCGCTGATGCGCTAGAGGCCCTCTTCGGTGCAATCTTTCTTGATTCAGGGTTTCACGAGGCCTCACGGGTGATTGATAGCCTCTATGCGCCGATTCTGAAACAGGTTGACCCAAAGACTCTGGGCAAGGATGCAAAGACCCTGTTGCAGGAGTTTTTGCAAGGCCTCGGTCTTCCGTTACCGGCTTACTCGGTTGTTGCAACTCATGGTGCCGCCCATAGTCAATTGTTCGAAGTTGAATGCGCGGTTGCCAAACTATCCATTACAGTGCTCGGCTCGGGTTCGAGTCGTCGTGCCGCCGAGCAGGTGGCGGCGACCGAGGCGCTGCTAGCCGCGAGGGCAGCAACAGCGAGCGTTCCAAAGAAGTCACGGCGTGCAAAGAAGTCAGAGCCGCCCCCTCAGGCACCGCTAGTTTTTGATGAAAAGAAGCAGAAGTAGTCGGTATTGATAATGTCAATCTCAATGCGCAACATGCGCCATCACTGTGCGGTTGTTGCGATTGTGGGGCGGCCCAATGTCGGCAAGTCAACGCTCCTAAACCAGTGGGTAGGTCAGAAGCTCAGTATTACGTCTCGTAAAGCGCAGACAACGCGGCATCGGATTACTGGGGTGCTGTCACAGCCGGAACTACAGATTGTTTTTGTCGATACACCTGGAATCCAGCGCAAGCACAGTGCTCTGTTGAATCGCCAGCTCAACAAGACAGCGATCCAGAGCCTGTCTGATGTTGATCTTGCACTGTGGGTGATTGAAGCGACGGGGTTAACGGCAGAGGATCGGGCTGTCCTCGATCTGATTCCGTCAACACTACCCGTTATTGTGGTGCTCAATAAGACCGACCGAATCAGAACTGACCGCGAGCGTGCCGCCGCCTTCGCACTGGGTGACGAGTTGGCTGCGATGAAGCGTTTTGCTGCGCTCGTACCGGTTTCGGCCGAGAAGGGAAGCCAGCTCGAAGCGGTGATTGCCGAGATATCAAAGCTTGCGCCGGAGGGTGAGGCGATGTTCGGTCCAGATGAGGTGTCTGATCGTAGCGTTCGGTTTCTCGCCTCCGAGATTATTCGCGAGAAGCTCTTTCGGCTTCTGGGTGATGAGCTTCCCTATGCCCTAACCGTTGTTATTGATCGATTTCATGAGGCCCCGTCCTTATCAAATCCTGCAAGGCCGCACGCGGAAATCTCCGCTAGTATCGTCGTTTCGAAGGCATCGCAGAAGGCGTTGGTGATTGGTGATCGAGGTGACCGAATTAAGCGAATTGGTTCCGAGGCGAGGCAAGACATTGCCGCGCTAATTGATGGTTCGGTTCATCTAGAACTCTGGGTAAAGGTTAAGAGTGGGTGGGCCGATGATGCTGCCGCGGTCAAGGCCTTCGGTTATCAGTAACACGGGGCTGCCGGGTAGTCATCATGAATAGTCTGACCGATCTCGCTCTCGTGCTGCATACGATTGCCTGGCGAGAAACAAGTCTGATCATTGAGGTGTTCACCCGCACACAGGGTCGACTGGGTCTGATCGCGAAGGGTGCACGGCGGCCACGGTCCGCCTTGCGGGGCCTCTTGCAGCCTTTTCAGCCTCTCGAGATTCGTTGGGCTGGTCGATCGGAGCTGCGCAACCTTCTGGCTGCGGAATGGGTCGGAGGTCTGGCTCGACTCTCAGGGCCTGCCTTGATGCCGGGCTTCTATTTGAACGAATTAATGGTCCGCCTGATTCCAAGAGATGATGCGCATCCCGCGCTATTTGATGACTATCTGGCAACCCTCGGGCTGCTTGCTAGGCACTCGGATGAGACGGCGAATCGGGAGTTGACCGAGCCGATTTTGCGGCGATTTGAATGTAATCTGCTACGAGAAATGGGTTATGCCCCTATTTTTGACCGTGAGACGTGCAATGCGGACCGCCAGGTTCGCGTGGGCTGCCTCTATCAGGTCAGTCCGCAGACGGGTATCTCGCGGGCGACAGACGCGCAGCGAGGCGATGAAGACGTTTATCATGGTGAGACCTTGCTTGCGCTTGCGCACGCGGGTGAGTCGATCGAGGATGCGGTTAACGCCCTTGAAGACCCTCAAGTGGCGCTCGAATCAAAACGCTTATTGCGTGGATTATTGGGCCACCATCTTGGTGACGAGGGGCTGCAGTCGCGGCAGGTTATGCGTGAACTTGTGCGAATTTAGGTTTCTCTACAGTACGCAGATTAAAAAAGGGATGTTGTCATGATTGAGTTGGGTGTGAATATTGATCATGTCGCGACGTTGCGACAGGCCCGCCGTGGCGTCGACCCCGACCCGATTTGGGCGGCTGTCGAGGCCCATCTTGGCGGCGCAGATGGAATTACCGTCCATCTGCGAGAGGACCGTCGGCACATCCAAGATGAAGACGTCCGTCGCCTGCGGACCCATACGCAGATTAAGCTGAACTTTGAAATGGCGGCAACGAAAGAGATGGTTGGGATCGCCTGCGCCGTAAAGCCTGAGATGGCGATGCTGGTTCCCGAGGGGCGTCAAGAGATCACCACCGAGGGCGGCCTGGATCTAATTGCGAATCGGAAGTCTCTTGCTCGTGCAATTGAAACACTCCGGAAGTCGGGAATTACGGTAAGCGCATTTGTCGATGCAGATGTTAGGCAAATCAAGGTGGCTGCTGATCTTGGTGTTCAGGTTTGCGAGATCCACACCGGACCTTACGCAGCGGTGTTTAGTTCGCAGGGCCGTGATGCGCAGGCACCTGCAGTTGTTAAAGAGATCCATAAGATTGCGAAGGCCGGCGAGACCATCATCCGCCTGGGGATGCGATTTAATGCGGGTCACGCATTAAATTACTTTAATGTTCAGCCGATTGCTGCGCTAGCGGGGGTACGTGAACTTCACATTGGTCATGCAATCGTGTCGCGGGCCGTTTTTACGGGGATGCGGGAGGCTGTCCGCGAAATGAAGCGGTTGATGCGAGAGGCTGCGAACCGATGATTATTGGGGTTGGCACTGATACAGTGGTGATCGATCGTGTTCGATCGATTAAAACCCGTTGGGGCGAGCGATTTGCGCAGCGGGTGTTGGGTCCACGGGAGTATCAGGAGTATCAGCGACGGCAATCGCGTGGCGTGGCCGGAGACGATCGGGCAGTCCGGTATCTTGCGAAGCGGTTTGCTGCGAAAGAGGCTATCGGTAAGGCATTGGGTGTGGGGTTATCGTATCCAATGTCATTGCACGCCGTTGAGATTCTGAATGATGCAAGGGGTGCACCCGTCGCAGCGCCTCGAAATGCTCTCGCCCAATACATTGCATCGAAGGGCTATCAGATCCATGTCTCAATCTCTGATGAGTTAGGTAACGCGCAGGCACTTGCAATTGTCGAGGCGACGTCATGAGCAATCGACTCGGCCCGCTGATTATCGACGTGGAGGGGTTCGCACTAACTCCACAAGAACGCGAAATGTTGGCGCATCCTTGGGTCGGGGGTGTGATCTACTTCACGAGAAACTATGAATCTAAAGCTCAGATTAAAGCACTCAGTGAGGCAATCCACGCCATTTCGCGTCCTTCGGGCTGTCCGCCGCTGCTAATCTGCGTTGATCACGAGGGTGGACGGGTTCAGCGATTTCGGGAAGGATTTACCGCGATCGCACCCATGGCGTCGCTGGGGGCACTCTGGGATTTAGATCGGGAGGATGCTCAACTCTCTGCCTTAGCTGAGGCACGTCGACTGGGCTATGTGTTAGCAAGCGAACTGCGCGCCGTCGGCGTTGATTTCAGTTTCACACCAGTACTCGATTTAAACTGGGGTCGCAGTGAAATTATTGGGGAGCGGGCCTTTCACTCAGACCCCCGGGTCGTGAGCCAGCTGGCCAGTGGGCTGATGCATGGGTTATCGCTGGCGGGAATGAAGAATTGCGCCAAGCACTTTCCGGGCCATGGCTGGCCAGTCGCAGACTCACACCTGGCCTTGCCGGTTGATGAGCGCTCTTTAGACCAGATTTTACGCAACGATGCGCTACCGTATGCGCGGATTGGTTCGCCCACCATAAGTGCAGTGATGCCCGCCCATATCCGCTACACGCAGGTCGATCAGGCACCTGCAGGATTTTCCAAGATCTGGTGTCAGAATATTCTTCGACAGCAACTCGGCTTCGAGGGTGTCATCATCTCTGACGATCTATCAATGGCCGGTGCTGCAGTCTATGCAGATGTTGTGGATCGTGCGCAGGCCGCCTTCGAGGCAGGTTGTGATGCAACGCTGATTTGTAATCGTCCCGATCTTGCCCAAGAGGCGCTTGATCATTTGCCGGGTCGTCTGCCCCGCTTTCTGAATGATCCTTTAAGAAAGGGTCTTGAGGCCCTAAGACCACTGACCTGAGTCACGCCTTGTCGGCCATACCGCCCGATATGATGCTGCCCTTTGATCCCACGTTTAACCGAGATATCTACGACATGCACTGTCGTCGATGTATTCGGCTAGCAGAATTTCTCGATACGGTTCGACAGGAAAATCCAGGTTACTTTTGTAAGCCGGTTCCGCCTTTTGGCTCACAGGAGGCCGCCGTCTTAGTGGTGGGTCTAGCGCCCGGGTTGCATGGTGCTAATGCGACTGGGCGACCATTTACGGGCGACTGGTGTAGTGATTTACTCTACGGGACACTGCATCGTTATGGTTTTGCGAGCAAATCCCAATCCCTTTCGCGGGATGATGATCAGCAGTTAGTCAACTGTCGGCTCACAAATGCAGTAAAGTGCCTGCCGCCCGCCAATAAGCCTACGCCTGCCGAGACGAAGACCTGCGCATCCTATCTTGCGCACGAGATCGCATCCCTATCGCCGCGGGTGATTGTCTGTCTGGGTGCGGTTGCTCATGACGCGGTACTGCATTGCATGGCGCAGCGCTTAGGAAAACTGCGACGGGCTGATTTTAAGTTTGCGCACGGCGCAGTTCACGCCTGCGGAGAACTCCAGATTGTCGACAGTTATCACCCGAGCCGTTACAACACAAATACAGGCCGTCTAACTCCAGAGATGTTTTCAGACGTATTTGCAAAGGTGCGGGCAATTGTTAGCTGATCCGAAGCCCTTGCTGCGGTCGATGCCGAATCTCCCGGGTGTCTATCGGATGGTCGGGGCCGAAGGGAAAGTGTTATATGTCGGCAAGGCGAAAGATCTAAAAAAACGCGTAGCGTCTTATTTTAGAGCCTCAGGCTTATCACCCCGTATTGCAAGAATGGTGAGTCTGATTGAGTCGATCGAGATCACCCCCGTACGCTCGGAGGCGGAGGCGCTACTACTTGAAAACAACCTGATCAAATCACTTGCACCGAAATTCAATATTCTGTTTCGTGATGACAAATCCTATCCGTTCTTGAAATTGAGCGGCCATGCTTATCCTCGGATCTCTTACTACCGTGGTGCGCTCGATAAGCAGTCACAGTATTTCGGACCCTTCCCGAATTCCTGGGCCGTTAAGGAGAGTATTCAGTTATTACAGAAGGTTTTTCAGCTGCGCAGCTGTACCGATTCTGTATTTTCTAACCGTTCACGGCCGTGTCTCTTGCATCAGATTCATCGGTGCAGCGCGCCCTGTGTCAGACGGATAACAGCCGAGGACTATCAGGAGGATCTCTCCCATGCGGTTCAATTCTTAAAAGGGGATTCCCAGGCTATCTTAGGGGATCTCGAAGCCAAAATGAATACCGCGGCCGAGCAGCTTGATTACGAGAAGGCTGCCGTATTTCGTGATCAGATCGCTTCTCTCTCGAAGGTACTAGAGCAGCACAATATGGAGACGCACCCCGATCTTGATTGCGATTTATTGGGGGTTGCAACTGACGGAAAGACCATTGCTGTGAATCTCGCGATGGTCCGAGGCGGTCGACATTTAGGGGATCGGTCGCACTTCTCATCGGTATCGATTGATATTGCTGAGAGCGATTTAAATGAGCTGCAAGACGACGCGCTGACTGCGTTTGTATCTCAGCATTACGCGGCGCAGGATCCGCCAGCGGTGATTGTTGTGAATCGCCCGGATTGCGTGTCAACGCTTGCCGAGTGGTTAGCGGCGCAATCGGGCTGCGATATCCGAGTGCTGCATCAGCCGCAGGGTAAGCGTCGGGAGTGGCTCGAGCAGGTTGAGGCCAACGCCCGACTTGCCTTGGCCCGACGGGCCCAAGAGATGGGCTCACAGCAGTCGAAGACACAGATCCTTGCACAGACGCTTGGCCTTCAGTCGGACAGTGATGGTGCGGAAGATGGTCATGACCTGCGGATTGAGTGTTTTGATATTAGTCACACCGGCGGACAACAGACCCAAGCCTCGTGCGTGGTGTATCAACATCATGATCTGCAGCCGGCTGAATATCGCCGATTCAATATATCGGACATTACACCCGGCGACGATTACGCCGCGATGCGTCAGGCGCTGATGCGCCGATATGAGGCGATGGAGACCCTGCCCGACCTGGTTCTGATTGATGGTGGTAAGGGTCAGTTGGGAGTTGCCACCGAGGTTTTTGAGTCTCTTGGCCTTCAGACGGAGTGTCTTGTGGGTGTTGCGAAGGGCGAGGGTCGTAAGGTTGGCCTCGAGACCCTGGTCTTCCCGGATGGCCGTGAGATCGCCCTAGGTCCTGACCATCCTGCATTAATGCTAATCGCAAGAATTCGGGATGAGGCCCACCGGTTCGCAATTACGGGAATGCGTGCACGTCGTGCCAAGGCGCAGGTTGGCTCCGTACTTGATGAGATCGAGGGGATTGGTCCGAAGCGTCGACAGAAACTATTGGCCCGCTTCGGCGGCCTCTCCGGACTCCGGTCAGCCGGGGTTGACGAACTTGCAACTGTTGATGGAGTCTCCCGAGCGACCGCCCAAGAGATATACCGCAGGCTTCGTGCGTCATAATCCGAGGATGATCTGGACCATTCCGAACGCTCTGACCTGGGCTCGCGTGATTGCGATTCCGCTATTGGTTGCCGTCTTTTATCTCCCGCTGGGTCTCACGGAGTTTCAACGTAATTCGATTACCACTAGAATTTTTGTTACCGCAGCCCTGACGGATTGGCTCGATGGCTGGCTTGCTCGGAAGTGGAACCAGACCTCGCCTTTTGGTGCATTTTTAGATCCAGTGGCTGAC
>Ga0172373_10011914_pt1 | contig 10301 bp, 7 predicted proteins | sample Lak10m_2_FD_114546 | JGI IMG/M metagenome (GOLD analysis project Ga0172373, IMG submission 114546) | Freshwater microbial communities from Kabuno Bay, South-Kivu, Congo - kab_092012_10m | ecosystem: Environmental > Aquatic > Freshwater > Lake | place: Democratic Republic of the Congo: South-Kivu...
GGAGAAGATCGAACGCGCCATCAACAAACTGACCCCGATGGCGAACACCGATGGTCTTTTGCTCATGAACGGGATTGACCATGCCGAACCGGAGGCGCTCATCCCGCAGATCATCGCCCACGCGAACGACGAACTGGAAAACGCCACCGTGACACATGGCCGCCTGCGCGATCATCTGGCGCGGGTTCGCGGGTCTGGCAAGGCGCTGGAACTGTTTGAAGGCGAGTTCCGATGGGGACGCTACAGCGAGATTTTGCAGGGCGTGTATTCGACGCGCATTCATCTGAAACAGGCCAACCACAAGGGTGAAGTGCTGCTGGAACGCTATATGGAGCCGTTGAGTGCGATGGCGTGGCTCTCCGGTGCGGCAGTACCGGAAGGCGTGGCGGGATTGGCGGATGTGGCGTGGCACTGGCTGATGCTGAATCACCCGCATGATGATATTTACGGCAGCGGCATTGACGAAGTGCATCATGAGATGGACTACCGCTTCAGTCAGTCGCGGCAGATTGGCGAAGCACTGGTGCGCGACAGCCTGCGCTTACTGGCGCGGGAAGTGGATTACACCGGACAGGCTGGCATGCCGATCATCGTGTATAACGCGCTCGGTTGGGGGCGCAACGAAGTGGCGCAGGCCGAAGTGGATTTTGAGTTTGACGACCCGCTGGCGGACAGCTTCCAGATTGTGGATGCAAAGGGCGCGGTTGTGCCGCATCAGGTGGTGCGGGATGAGCAGGTGTTCTGGATGGAAGTGCTGAAGCCGAACCGCAAGCGCCGTGTTCAGGTGTTGCTGCCCGTGCGCGTTCCGGCCTGCGGCTATAGCACGCTGTACGTGCAACCGCGTTCGGGGGCTGCTCCGGCGGCGGGGTTAACGGTCAGCGGACGGCAGGCGGAGAATGCGTTCCTGAAGTTGAGCGTGGCGGATGATGGCGGCCTGACGGTGCTGGATAAGGCCACAGGCAAGACCTACAGCCAGTTGAATCATTTCTTTGATGTTGAGGACACGGGCGACGAGTATACCTATTGCCCGTTGCAGCATAATAGCCAACCCGTGAGTACCATCGGGCAGGCGGCCAGCATCACCTGCGTCGAAAGCGGCCCGCTACGCGCCCTGTATCGGATTGAGCGCGTGCTGCCCATCCCTTCGGGGCTGACGGCAGACCGCCAGATGCGTGCCGGGGATACCGTGCCGCTGCCTATCATCTCCGAGGTGGCGGTGTTTGCCGATCAACCCGGTGTGTATATCCGCACGACCATTCACAACGCGGCGCATGACCACAAACTGACGGTGAATTTCCCCAGTGGCGTACAGGCGGCGCAGGCTTATGTGGACGAGTCGTTCATGGTGGCGGAGCGCGACTTGCAACTGCCGGACTCGACGGGGTGGGTGGAAGACCCGACGGCGTTGATGCACCAGCGCACCTTCACCGATTTGAGCAACGATGGTGCCGGTTTGGCGGTGCTGAATCGGGGGCTGCCTTCGGTGGAAGTATATCAGGATGGCACGATTGCGCTGACGCTGCTGCGCTGCGTGGGCTGGCTGTCGCGGGATGATCTGTGGGTGCGGCGCATCGCGGCGGGGCCACTGGTTCCCACGCCGGGCGCACAGTGCCTCGGAGATTACGAGTATGAGTACGCCATTCTGCCCCATGCCGGCGGTTGGCAGCAGGTGTACGTGCAGGCGCACAACTACAATGCCCCGTTGTTCGCCCGCCGTGCGGATACGCACCCCGGCCTCGAACTGCACGAGATGAACATCACCCGTGATGATCCGGCGAAGGTGACGAAAGCCCCATGGCCGCGTGGCGGCAAGCTGGCCGATCACTTTAGCTTTGTGACGCTTGACGCGCCGGAACTGACGCTCAGTGCCGCCTACCGCAGTGGGGAGCATCTGTTCGTGCGCTGCTACAACGTGACGCGCCAGCCGGTGCGGAGCGTGGTGACGTTCGGGTTGCCCGTACAGCAGGTGGAACGCGCCCTGATGAACGAGGAGGGTCTGGAGGTGCTGCCGCTTCAGAATGGCAAGTCTGTGGTGATCGAAGTGATGGGGGGGGAGGTGTATACACTGAAGATCAGTCCCGTTTGACAAAATGTACATTTGTAAGTAGTCTAACGTCTATACCTTTTTGAGTTGGACTGGACAAGTTGTAAATGCTGGATCGAAGTTCAAATGCGCCCCATCTGCACATGCAGGTGGCAGGGATGTTGAAAGATCGTATTCGGAGTGGTATCTGGCCGGATAGAACGGCTATCCCTTCCGAGAAAGAACTGTGTGCAGAGTTTGATGTGGCGCGGGGGACTATCCGGCAGGCGCTGCAAACGCTGGAGAGCGAGGGCTATCTCATCCGCGAACAAGGGCGGGGGACGTTCGTTCATCTGGCGGAAGTGAATCGGGTGGCGCTGCGATCCAAGCGGTTGGCATTTGTCGTGCCTTACGTGCGCGACTCGTCCATTCCGACCATGCTGGTCGGGTTTCAGCAGGTGGCGGAAGAAGCGGGTTTCTCGGTGATCTTCAATCATGTGAATAACGATCAGTCGCAGCAAGAACGCGCTATCGTCAAGCTGATTGATGAGCATATCGCCGGAATCGGCTTGTATCCGGTCAGTTCTGAAGAAATTTCGCTGGTTGAACGGCTGAAAGAGTCGGGTTTTCCGATTGTGCTGATTGACCGCTATTTGCGCAGTCTATCCACCGATTATGTGATGACCGACCATTTCAGCGGGATTATCCGAGGGACGCAGTATCTACTCGATCTGGGTCATCGGCGTGTCGGGTTTGTGACGTGGCTTTCGCCCGCCGTCAGCATGGAACACCGATTTCTGGGCTACCGGCAGGCTTTGAGCGAACGACAAATCCCTTTCGATGAACGGTTGGTGTGCCGTGTGGAAGGTTATCCGGTGATTGATCTGACCCCGTTGCAGCAGTATCTCTCCGGTGAAGATCGCCCATCGGCGATTGTCGCCGCCAACGATCAGATCGCCATCGGGCTGTACCGTGCGGCGGCCAGTTTGTCGCTGCGTATACCGGAAGATTTGTCCATCATCGGGTTTGATAATCTGGATGTTTCATCGCATCTCGACCCGCCGCTGACGACGATTGCACAGCCGTTCCTCACCATCGGGCAGGCTGCTGCCAACTGTCTGCTGCGCCGGATTAGGGGCGAACAGAGTTATTACGAGCAAGTCACGCTGCAACCGGAACTGGTTATCCGTGATTCGTGTAGGGCGTTCCGGCTGAATGGCTGAAGCAGATCGCCAGCGCCTTGTATGCTGGAGTTGCTCATCAGGATACGTTAGGATGCGTTTCATGCGTGGTCAATTAAGTGCCGTCAAGGAGTCTTGAGCATGACGATTATTGATGAACTGCGGGAAGGCGTTATTCAGGGGCAGGCGAATGTTGCTCTTGAGAAGGTGAAAAAGGCGCTGGAAGAAGGTTATGCCGCTGATGTGATCCTGAATGAAGGACTCATCAGCGCTATGAGCAATGTCGGGCAGATGTATGAGGACGGAGTGGTATTCGTTCCCGAAATGCTGATCGCTGCCCGTGCGATGGATAAGGCGCTGCAAATTCTGCGCCCCTATCTGGTGGCTCAGGGCGTGAAACCGGTGGGCAAGGTGGCGATTGGGACGGTGAAGGGCGACCTGCACGACATCGGCAAGAAGTTGGTGGCGATGATGCTGGAAGGCTCCGGTTTCGAGATTATTGATCTGGGGATTGATGCGCCGCCAGAGAAGTTTGTGGATGCGGTGCAGAACAAGGGCGCGGATGTGGTGGCGCTCTCGGCGCTGCTCACCACCACCATGCCGAACATGAAAACGGTGGTGGATGCCTTGAAACAGGCCGGTGTGCGTGACAAGGTGCGGATTATCATCGGCGGCGCGCCTGTGAATCAGGCGTATGCCGACCAGATTGGTGCGGATGGCTACGCGCCAGACGCATCGAGCGCCGTCCGCAAAGTCCGCGAGATGTTGGGCGTATAGCGCCAGATCAGGCAAAACTCACATGGAGATTTATAAGCATCTGGCGGTCAAAGACCCGGATGATTTGATCTTTGGTCATTCCCCGCGCCCGTTGACTCTGCCGAACGGGTTGGTGATCGGCGGCGGGTTGGTGTATCCCGAACTGAATTTCACCCTCCCGCCGATGTCCATCAGCGCCGAGACGATGCCCGAAATTCGCGAACAGTACCGTCAGATCATCGAGAGCGCCTGTGCTAGGGCTGTTGATCTGTACGTGCCGGGGCTGGTGGTCGAATTTGAACTGCTGCCCGAAATGACCCGCACACCGGAATGGGGCGCGGAAATCACGGCTATCCTGCGCGACTGTCTGGATCGGTTTGCACAGCGTGACGGCCTGAAAAGTGCTTTGCGCGTCACGCCCAACGACATCCGCGAGTTTGAGCGTCCGCCCCGGATGCGCAGCGGTGGCCTGTGGGACGATATGATTCGCAGTTTTGAGTTGTGCGCGCAGGCCGGTGCGGATTTGCTGTCTATCGAGTCGACGGGCGGCAAGGAAATCCATGATGACGCGATCTTGTACGCCGATCTGCCAACGGTAGCGTATGCGCTGGGGGTGCTGGGCGCACGCGATATGACCTTCCTGTGGGACATGATCGTGCGCGTGGGGCTGAAGAATGGCGCTATTCCGGCGGGCGATACGGCTTGCGGCTTTGCCAATACGGCGATGGTGCTGGCGGAAATCCGGCATATCCCGCGTGTGTGGGCGGCGTTGATTCGCGTGATGAGCGTGGCGCGTAGCCTTGTGGCGTTCGAGCGCGGCGCGGTTGGCCCCGGCAAAGACTGCGCGTATGAAGGGCCGTACATCAAGGCCATCACGGGGTATCCGATTGCGATGGAAGGTGCGGAGGCGGCTGTCGCGCATTCGTCTCCCATCGGCAATATCGCCAAAGCCACCGCCGATCTGTGGAGCAACGAGTCTGTGCAGAATGTTCGGTTGCTGGGCGGCGCTGCTCCCACCGTTTCGCTGGAACAACTGGCTTACGCTGCGCGGCTGATGAACACGGCGACGGAAGCCGGCCCGCATACTGCGCTCATGCTGCGTAACCTGTTCGTGGCTTCCGATACGACTTATGACCCGCAGGCGTATGTGCTGCGCCCGGATGTGGTCATTGACCTTTCGCGGGAGATCATCGCAGAGGAGACGGCCTACGGGCGGGTGCGGCGGGCGGCGCTGGCGACGGCGCAATGCTTGCGGAAAGCGCATCATGACGGGTTGTGTCCGCTGTCGCCCCAAGAGGTGAACTGGCTGGATCGGCTGTCGAAGCAGGCGGACACGCTGCCGGAGGCCGAAGAAGCCTTGATCGAGCAGATGAAAGATCAAATTGACCCGGAGAAGATTCGCCAAGACCAGTACGGTCTGACGTAAGGGCAATTTAGAGGATGGCAGGCACGATGAACGAACCCGCACATCGCCTGATTTTGATGCCCTCTGGACGGCAGGGGCAAATCGCACATGGGACGACGCTGCTGGAAGCATCCCGTTCGTTGGGAGTGGAACTGGAGGCGATCTGCGGCGGCAGGCAGACGTGCGGGAAATGCTTGGTGCATCCCGAACAGGGTGAGTTCTTAAAGCACGGGATTCGCTCGGATGCCGATCATCTCAGCCCGCCGCAGGCCGATGAGCAAGCCTACGCCGCCGCGCATGGTCTGGATGTGCGCCAAGCGCGGATGGCTTGCGCGGCTCAGGTGATGGGGGATGTGCTGGTTCAGATACCTGATACCAGCCTCGCCCGTAAGCAGGCCATCCGTAAAGCGGCCGGCGATGTGCTGATCGAGGTAGTGCCTGCCGTCCGGTTGGTGTATGTGGAAGTGCAACCGCCTGCGCTGGGGTCGGCGGGCGATTGGGAGCGGGTGCAAGCGGCGCTTCAGGAGCAGCACGGTTTGAGTGGGCTGCACATCGAACTGCCGCTGCTGCACAGCCTTCAGCGAACGCTGCGCGAAGGGCAGTGGAAGCTCACACTCACGCTCTGGCGCGATCAACAGGTGATTCGCATTGCGCCCGGTTATGAAGAGAGTTTGTACGGGCTGGCGGTGGATATTGGCACGACGACGGTGGTGGCGCATCTGTGCGATTTGCGTACCGGTGCGGTGCTGGCGACGCGGGCGGAGATGAACCCGCAGGTTCGCTATGGCGAGGATGTGATGAGCCGCGTTTCGTATGGGGTGAGTGAGGCGGGCGGGGTCGCCCGGATGCACCATGCGATTGTGAAGGCGCTGCATGATCTGGCGCTGGCCGCCGCGCAGGACGCGCAGATCGCGCCGGAGGACATCACCGATGTGGTACTGGTGGGCAATACGGTGATGCACCATCTCGCGCTCGGAATTGATCCGGTGGAACTGGGGCATGTGCCGTTCGCGCTGGCGACGGGCGAGGCACTGGATTTGAAAGCGCGTGATCTGGGATTAAAAGGAGTTGCGCCTTTGGCGCAGGTTCATGTACTGCCGTGTATTGCGGGGTATGTGGGCGCGGACGCGGTGGCGGTACTGCTCTCCGAGTATTCGCTGCTGGATGCAGATGGAGCGACGCTGATTATTGATGTGGGGACGAATGCCGAGATTCTGCTGATGGCGGGGGAGCGTATTCTGGCGGCCTCCAGCCCGACGGGGCCGGCGTTCGAGGGCGCGCAGATCAAGCACGGGCAGCGGGCGGCTACCGGCGCGATTGAACGCTTCCGCATTGACCGGAAAACGGGGGCAGTGCGCTATCAGGTGATCGGTGATTCGCGCTGGAGCGATGCGCTGCCGACGGGGGGAACGCTGGTTACGACGGGCATTTGCGGGTCGGGCATTATCGAGATTGTGGCGGAACTGTTTTCCGTTGGCGTGATTTCGGCTACCGGACGGCTACCGCCGAATGCCAACCATGCGCGGGTGCGGGCGGCGGGGGTATCCGGCGAATTTGTGGTTGCCACTGCCGACGAGAGTGCGACGGGCAGCGAAATTGTGGTCACGCAGCAGGATATTCGTGCGATTCAACTGGCGAAGTCGGCGCTATACGCGGGGGTGCGCCTGCTGATGGATCACATGGGCGTGAGTCGGGTGGATCACATCAAACTGGCGGGGGCGTTCGGCAGTTACATTGACCCGCGCTTTGCGATGGCGATTGGTCTGATTCCTGATTGCGACCTGAGTCGGGTGGTTTCGGTGGGCAACGCAGCCGGGGATGGCGCTCGAATCGCGCTGCTCAATCGGGAGCAGCGGCAGGAGGCGGAACGGTTGGCGCGGCGTGCTGAATATGTGGAAACGGCTGCCCACCCCCGCTTTCACGAGTATTATGTTGATGCCATGACTTTCCCTCATGCCAGCGATTCATTCCCTCATTTTGAGCAGTTTCAGGCTGACCTTTCTGAATCAGGAACTGGATATTAAAGCGAGAAGATGATGCGTACCTCATTAAGTCAACTGCTGGAATCCCATTCGGTCATCGTGGCGGATGGGGGGATGGGAACGATGTTGTTCGCGCTGGGGTTGCAGCGGGGCAGCGCACCGGAACTGTGGAATGTGGGACACCCGGATGCCGTCCGGTCTGTTCACAGCAGGTATATCGGCGCGGGCGCACAGATCATTCTGACGAACACCTTTGGCGGAAGCCGTATTCGTTTGGCGATACATGGGCTGGAGGAACGGATGGCGGAGTTCAACCGCGCCGGGGCGCAACTGGCGGGGATGGAAGCGGAACAGGCGGCGCATCCGGTGGTGGTGGCAGGTTCGATAGGCCCTTCAGGGCAGATGTTGACTCCGTTCGGCGATCTGGAATTTGAGGACGCGGTGCAGGTGTTCGCAGAGCAGGCGGCGGCGCTGGCGGAAGGCGGCGCGGATGTGCTGTGGATAGAGACCATGTCCGATTTACAGGAGGTTCATGCGGCGGTGGAAGGCTGCCGGCAGCGAGCGCCACAACTGCCGCTGGTGACGACCATGACCTTCGATACACATGGACGGACGATGATGGGCGTGAAGCCGGAGCAGGCCATCAAGACACTGAGCGATTACGGGGTGATTGCGCTGGGGGCGAACTGCGGCAACGGGCCGGATGAACTGGAAGCGGTGATCGAGAAGATGCACCAGACGCAACCAGAGACAGTGCTGGTAGCGAAGGCGAACGCTGGCATGCCGCGCATGGAAGGGGATACGCCGGTTTATGAGGCCACGCCGGATGTGATGGCGGAGTATGCGCTGCGCGTCCATAAACTGGGTGCGCGGATTATCGGTTCCTGCTGCGGCAGTACGCCCGACCATATTGCGGCTATCGCCAGCGCGCTGAAGGGTTAGGCGCGGCGATGACACACTACGTTGCTCTCACCTGTTCGGCGCTGGCGCGCAGCGTGTACGCGGTGGCGGCAGATTCACAGCCGATCATCAGCGTGCGCCTGTTCGATCAGGGGTTGCACAACGTCCCCAAGAATCTGCGGGCGCGGCTACAGGCAGAGATCAACGCGATTCCGGCGGGATCGTGTGATGCGATATTGCTTGCCTACGGGACATGCGGGCTGGCCACCGTTGGCCTGCAATCGCATTCGATACCGCTGGTCATCCCCCGCGCACACGACTGCATCACGCTATATCTGGGTTCGCGCCAGCGTTACAGCGAGGAATTTGATGCCGACCCCGGCACGTACTGGTACAGTCAGGATTATCTGGAGCGCAACCCCGATTCGAGCGTGGCGCTGGGCGCTGCCAGCATCCAGATCAGCGAAGCGGTGTATCAGCAGTATGTGGCGAAATACGGGCAGGAGAACGCCGATTACCTGATGGAGGTGATGGGCGAGTGGGGCAAGCACTACAACCGGGCGGTCTATATTGATACCGGTTTGCAGGGGGGCGCGCAGTATGAGCGGATCGCCCGTGAGCAGGCCGAACGGCGCGGCTGGCGATTTGAACGGCGCGAAGGGGATCGCCGCCTGCTGCATATGCTCATTAATGGTGAGTGGTCGGAAGACGAGTTCCTCATCGTGCCGCCGCAGCACCGCATTCAGCAGATGGCGGACGACCGTTTGATACAGGCCGTGCCGCTGTAGCGATTAGCGCGAATACCAGCCGTGTTCGCGCACGGTTTCGTAGAGTGCGAGTATATTTTCGACGGGCGTTTCCCCCAGTACGTAGTCGTGGCTGGGGCAGGCCACATAACCGCTGCCCGGTTTCATGATCTCCAGAACGCGGCGTGTTTCGGCGGCGGCGGCCTGTGGCGTGCCGTCAATCAACAACTGCGTATTGATCGCGCCCATCAGCACCAACTGACTGCCGAACGCGGCTTTAAGGCCAGCAGGCTCCATACCCCGGCAATTAGGCTGTAGCGCCTGAAGCCCGTCCAGACCCGTTTCGATCAGCGCGGGGATGAGGGGGGCGAATCCGCCGCAACAGTGCAGCAGGACTTTGAGGCGGTAGTCGTGACCCAGATCAATCAGGCGCTTGAGATGGGGGATGAGGAAGCGCCGGAACAACCCTTCACCGAGCAGCGGGCCGGTCTGCGAACCAAAATCATTCCCGATGAAAAAGATGTCGATCACATCGGCGGCGGCATCGAAAATGCGCTGGCTGACGGCTGCGTAGTAATCCAGCAGGCGTTCAAACAGCGCGTCTACTATCGCGGGCGAATCGTACATGCAGAGCATGAGCGTATCCATGCCCATTAGGTCAATGGCATCGTGCCAGAAGGGCGACCATTCGCCGCCGAGGATGGCATAGCGGTTATGAAAGGCGCTGGCTTCGGCGCGAATATGCGAAACATCCACCCATTCGGGGTCAGGCCAGTCGTAGTTGTTAATTTCGTCAGCGGTGGTGGCGTGTTCTAGTGGGTGGCTGATGGGTTGTCCGCCCTCATAGCCGTGCCGTAGGATTTTGAAGGGGGAACGGAAGGTCACGCCGGGGGGCAGGTTGGCGTAAGGGCTGCGCTCTTGCGGGCCGGCGTAGCGGGTGGTGACACGCCGAAAATCATCACCGACCCACAGCGATAGACTTTCATCATCGGGCAGGTTTAGATGTTGAATGGCTTTTTTGCGAAAGGCGGGTGAAGCGCCGAGCCAGACCGGTACGCGGTCTGGCTCTTCAAAGGCGAACGTGGTCAGCACTCTGTCTCTGGAATTCATGTCGCACCCCTTATTGAGGATGACTACAGGTATATCTCGCTTATCTCAATTCAGCAATAGAAGTATCACTGGGGTCAGGGTAATCGCTTCAAAATGAAAGGAGAGGGATAATCGGGAAAAAATGAGGAACAAGTGATGTCTAGCGATATGCCAACTAGTCTGGAAACCTGTTTCAGTGACCTGCCCGACCCTCGTGTA
>Ga0172373_10011916_pt1 | contig 10299 bp, 3 predicted proteins | sample Lak10m_2_FD_114546 | JGI IMG/M metagenome (GOLD analysis project Ga0172373, IMG submission 114546) | Freshwater microbial communities from Kabuno Bay, South-Kivu, Congo - kab_092012_10m | ecosystem: Environmental > Aquatic > Freshwater > Lake | place: Democratic Republic of the Congo: South-Kivu...
ACAGCCTGCCCGGCGGATTAAAAAATCTCGTCGATTGGGCGTCGCGGCCATTCGCCAAGCATTGCCTGATCGGTCGTCGCATCGGCGTGTTCGGTTGTGCGCCAGGTGAGCGCGGTGGCAAGGCCGCAGTCGAATATCTGCGAAACATCGTGCCGTTGCTCGGTGCAACACTCGTCGGGCCCGAGTTGCTGTTTCCGAAAATCAATTCGTTGATATCACCAGACGGCAAACTCGACGCAAGCGTGTTGTCGCCTTTGACCGCAATGGCCAGCGAACTCGCTGGTTGACCCGCTAGCCGCGCTTCAGGCGCAACCCAAACCACCCGGCGAACATTAACGCGAAAGACAAAGTCGGAAAGTCTCCCTCGACGATCCAATAGATAATCGGAAAGATCACCACACCAGGGGTCAAGATGAACCCGAGAATCACCCCAAATTTTTAAAGGGATACATCGTGTCCTCAATCTACGCCCGCACCCCTCCAAAATAAGTATCACATTCGGTAATGCTCTGAATTGTACGGATTGTAGAGTTCGGTACGTGAGCTTTAAATCAATTGTTCATTCGCACCCAAACTTTGATTGTGTCGATGGCCCCAAAGATGCTGAAGACATAATCAATCGAAGTGGCGTGAACTTTCAGGTCAGACTCTGCCGCCTATTTCTCGCTGACAGCAGGGGAATACAAAGTAAAGAGGTGTCTGCCGAACACTTGGTCGTTTGCGACTTCAACGGCCAACCAATCCATGATGCGAGCGGACCGATCACTCTCCGAAAGGAGCGTTTTTTGATAAAGGATCAATTCAAATACTTTGAAACCAACGAGTTTTTCGCTTTAGATGAACCCGATCCTCAGCCAGTTGACTTCAAAATGATTTCGGGGACAAGTTATCAGCTTCCTGAATATTACAAGTGCAAGATTGGTTCGACACGCGCGACGGTTGCATTCGACAGGACTGGGCAACCGATTTTTCTTGGACTGGTTGGTTCAAGATATACCGTCATACAAAACAGTTTGCTTGCTGAAGATGCATTGACATTCTTGGAATCAACAGATCCATTTTTGAAGAATAATCGTGCAGTGAAAGTCTTTGCCGGTGGAAGACCAAGTTTTTTTGGCGTAGATTTAGCCGCTGGTGCTTTAACTTCCATCGACGGCGCGGATAAACCAAATTTAGCGCATTCTATTTTTTTGTTTCATACGCACGATAAAGCTATGGCTTATAATCACATCTGGTATGTGAGGGATCTAGATTTAGAAAATCAACCGATAATTCACTATCACAAGATTCCTGTGAAACACACAAAGAATATTAAGGCGCGCGCAACGAGAATTACTGAAACTCTCGCGTCAATCAAAGGCGAGTACAAGCGTTTTTATGAAGACAGCGAAAAGCTAAAGGCTATTGAAGTTAGTTCTCTTTTGGATGCGCGAAAGCTTTTAGGGTTAGTCAGGCTCGGCGCGAGAAGCGAAGAAGATAGAGATAAAGAGACAAATAGAATCGACGATTGGCTCGTTGACAAAATTGCTAGACACTTTATTGAAGCAGTCGCATCAAAACGCGGTTTTAACCTTTGGTCGTTGTACCTTGCGCTATGCGATATTGACGCTGCCTACTGGGATACACGTCAAAGTGAATCGGGTTTGCTCATTTTGTTTGAAGAGCCAAAGGCATTTAAAAAACGTAAGTTCAGCCGGAAGACTTGGGTTGATTTAGTCGATTCTGGCAAGCTTTAGTATTTCAAGACCCTTAGTAGAGAAAACAGAATTTTTACTGCCGGATGCGTTGAGCCAGGCCAGACTCGCGGGTGATAGAGCTGAGCATTGCTGATCTGATGGCGTCCTCCGTAGCGACGATGATCAAGTTTTTCCTTGCTCTTGTGATGGCTGTGTAAAGCAATTCACGCTTCAATAGTGGCGACCCGACTGGAGGGAGTATCACAATTACCGTCTCGTATTCTGAACCTTGTGCTTTATGAATCGTTGTGGCAAATGCCGTTTCGACAGACTCAAGAGATGTTGGTTCAAATGCTTCAAGAACTGTATTAGAGCTTTCTTCTGCGCCTTCATCATCTACAACCCGAGATCTGACTTCGAAGTATGCACGCCTTCCATACTTTGATCTGACCACTATCCCGGTGTCGCCATTGGCCAGGCCAGTGCGAATTTCATTTTTGGTGTTGAGGAGAGGTTGACCTATTGCGCCACGGTAGAGCTCGACGCCGACTTCATCGCTTATGAGTCGGTTCCAGCTCGCGACACCATATTTACCCCTACGATGACCGCAGAGCACGCGAACTGATGCCAATGCCTTGAGCGCATCGCCCGGCTTATCGTCTTCAGCAAATCGCTTTGCGTCGACATAGCCCTGAAGGTGATTTTTAATTTTCTCGAGAACCAGCTTCTTGTTAGTCGGATCAGGTTTATCGCCGTTTAAAGCGATGAAACTCACGTCGACAGTTTGATTTTTTAGGAAATCTACTACTTCGTCTTCTGAGCCTTGTTTAGCCTCGCGAACAATTGCCGCTAATTCTGCAATTGGACTCTTCTTGTTTGGGTCGAGCGGATCAAACTGACGCCAATTTTTTGTTAGTTCGACAATTGGGTATCTATTGTCAGATTTGAGTTCGGCGATATCCGGCAAAACAGAGCCAGCCTCTACGCTCTTAAGCTGCTGGGGGTCACCAACCAAAATCAATTTTGTTTGAGGCTCCAAAGCCTCGAGCAACCGAGCCATCAACGGCAGAGAGACCATTGAAACTTCGTCAACAACAACTACGTCATAAGGCAAGAAATTGGCTTTATTGTGTTTGAATCGACCACGACTAATTGGAGTCCAACCAAGTAAGCGGTGAATCGTGCTCGAAATCTTGGCTGCTGCTGCTATTTGGACTGAATGCGTCTTTGGGAACGGGTTTGATTCGCTGTCAATTGAGTTTTTGATCGATTTAGTTACTTGACGAGCTGCCTTTGCAGTAGGCGCAGCAATAGCGACTCGTAATGGTTTGGCAGAGCCAATATCGGCATGATGACTAAAAATTGCATGAAGGATTGCTGCAATAGTGTGTGTCTTTCCAGTTCCGGGGCCACCGAGTAGAACCATTGTCTGGTGTCTCAGTGCGAATTCAACTGCCGTTTTTTGGCGTAGATCTGCATCTTTACCGAGTACCTGCTCAATCCAAGCAGGAGTGTTGGGCGGCAAATTTTGGGAGTTTTCAGTGAGGCGACTTTTCATTGTTTGGGCAACGATTCCTTCATCTACCCACTGTCGAGTGAGATAAAGATGTCGGCCAAAAAGCACCAGGGGTCTGGTGTAATCAACTTTTGAATTGTCTAATGAAGGAGACGTGTCGACGAGTGGACTTTGTTTTAAGTGCTGTGACCACTCACTCACATCTGGCCATTGGAGATTTTTTTGATCTTCAATATCTAGTTCTTCTTTTTCTATGCCGAGTTCGTCGAGAACTTGAGTCGTTACATTGTCAAGATTTATGCATACGTGTCCGTTGACGGGTGCCCAAACTGCAATTGCTATCGACCAATAGTCCAAGAATGTCTGTTCGTTATTATTTATAGATGCGTTTACGATTTTTTCTGCAGCGTGAATTTCGGCAGGTGAGAAGACTCCGGCATCAATAAACTGCTGAAACTCAGTAATCATGGTTGTTGCTTGCAGAGCCTTCATGTCAATGTGGCCTTCCAGCAAATAGCGCGTCGAGTGCGATGATCAGTTTTGTTGGTGGACGCCAAAAATACACGCCATATGGTCGTGTAGGTGATTCATTTGTTTCAAAGCCGATCATTCCTCGGATAAACAAATATGCAGCGCCGCCGAGATGTTTCGTTGGGTCATAAGCAGGTTGCCTCCACTTCAGATATCTATGTAAGGCAACCGAATAGACCAGAATTTGCAGAATGTAGCCCTTTTTGACCATCGGATCTGTAAGACGTTCTGGGTGGTAGTGAATGAGCGGGTTTTCATTTTCGGCTTTCGGATTGTGAAGCTGATCCGACTTATAGTCAGCGACGACATATCGAACATTTCTTTCACTGTCAATAATGCGAAATACCGCGTCTATTGATCCAGTCATGTAGCCAGCTATTTGGCGATTGTCGACCCCAAGTGATACCAGACGATCGGCGAGTTCGGTGAAGTCATTGTTCAACTCACCAAATTCCAACATCAATCTGCCGATATCGCTTATCTTGAAAGTACTATCGTGATTGAGCCTGAAGTCAAAGCTGAGTTCGGCAAGCCGATGTCTGGCCCCCAGCGAGCGCAGAGTTTCACCACCAAATTCGATGCCAAGAGGCGAATAGATGCTCTTTAAAATGCCTTCTGAAATCTTTGTTTTATCCACTTTTTCCAACCAGTTCGCAAACTGGACTTCGACATTTTCTTGAATTGAATCTCGAATGTCGATTGACGAGGGATCAATTTCTTTAAAAACCTTGTGTAAAGCCACGCCGAAACTTGCCCCAGCAACCCCATCGAACAACGGCATGGCCGCAATTGCGTCTGCTGCTTCTACATGAATGTCAATTTTGTTGGCTTCTGACGACGTCCTAATTCTGTCGATTACCTGAGTGGCGTTGTCCTGATTATCGGCGACTGGGTCGGTCTCGTCAGTTCCCGGAGTGCCGTCGCCGCCACCGCTTGCATCTTCGCCCTTGATCGCTTTAGAGAGAGCGGAATATGACCAGCGCGAAAAACCGTAAAGACGGACGGTCTCAGGCTCACGAGTGAACTCAGCAACATCCACTACAGAGTCTGACTTCTCGATTGACTTTTCCCATTTTAATATCTCGGGTTTTTCTGGCTTGAGTGGAATTGGAACAATTGTCGCTTTTGACTTCTGCGAAATCTTCTTCATCAATTCATCTAGTAGATCTTTCTCTGTTGGAATCTGCGTTAGTGATTCGTCATGAGCGCGCAGGATTTGTGCAAGCGCGACATTGGTATTTCCGGTTGCCTTTCCATATGCGCTCCAGTAAGTAATGACCTTATGCTCAGCGCGAGTTAAAGCAACATATAGCAATCGCTTTGATTCAGAAAAACGATCAGCGACGGCAAGGCTCTTACGTTCTTTACTCTCTTCAACTAGTTTTAGTGGAGTTTGAGTTTTGTTTGGAATAAATCTCCAATCTTCAGCACCAGCGTCAAATCCCGAAGCACAGTCAATTATGCGCTGTGATGGACCATTGTCATCGTTGAATTTCAGTGAAAACATTTCGGGGTTGTTTCCAAAATCACTGGGCTTTTTGTAAACTGTCGGCAGAAAAACGATTGGAAATTGCAAACCTTTACTTGAGTGAACTGTCATAATCTTGACTGCATCGTCGTCGCTCTCGATTCGACGTAGGTGTTCTTCGTTTTCATCATCTGAATCTTCTACTAAGTTACGAAGTGTCTCATAGCATTCAGTAGCGCCAGCTTGTTGAGCTAAACGAGGAATCGCTGTCAGAATCTCAGCCAAATGATCTAAATCGGTGATGTTTCTCTCACCATTTGAATCGCCCAGTACTCGTTTAAGAAAGTTTTCGCTATTTCTATATGAGAGATAAACAGCTGAGAGTCCGCGTTTCTGCAGTAGTTCAGAGGTCGCTGCGCATTCGCGCTGCCATCTAGCGATTTTTTCAATGTTTTCACTAGTTTGGCGGAGTAATTCTTCATTAGACGACTCACCAAACCATGAAAGTGCAAAGGCGCGCACAAATTGAGGTTTACCAGGGTTTGCTATTGCCCCGAGAAACATTAACCAGTGCATTGCCGCTGTCGAGCTGAACACACTGCTTGTTTTTAGGCGCACAGCGGGAACGCCACTTGCAAGCAAGTAATTCACAGCCGTCTCAGCGTTACGGTGGGAATTCACAAGAATTGCAATATCACTCGGCTTAATCGAACGCATTGCGTCAATCTCTTTTGAATCTTTGTCTGGAATTTGGCCATCATTCAACAACTCAACCACATGATTTGCGCAATCTTGCCAAAAAATTTGGTCGACCTTGGTCGAGTCATTGTTTTTAACATTTTTTCGCTCTCCTTTTTTGTTAACTTCTCCTGGTGCAGCATCAAGTTCGGAGTAGTTACTCAAATAGCGCAATTCAAAAGGTGCGCCTGGAACATTTTCAAACAACTTTGGGTTCGATTTTGAGCCAACTCTTGTGTCTTTGTTGCGTTCTGCTGGGTCGACATGACCAAATTTGACTTCACCATCAACATCAAATTGTTCGCCAGTTAGCAAAGTCTCAATCGCGGCCAATAAACCGCCATCGCTTCTGTAATTTATTTCAAGTTTATAGCGAGGATTTATTGCCCTGACAGAGTCGATATAAACCTGTACATCTGCGCCACGAAAACGATAAATCGATTGCTTGGGGTCTCCAACTGTTACTAGTACTGGCTTATTTTTATCAGCTTCGAAAATTTTTTCAAAAATTAACCATTGTGATTTATCGGTGTCCTGAAATTCATCAACCATAATCATTCGATACTGGCTTGCAATATTTGTCGCTAGTGTCGATGCGTTTTCAATCTTGTGTTGAGAGTTGTCCGTCGGATTAAGTATTTCAGCAACAAGTCTGACCATGTCGTCATAAGTTATGATGCCTGACTCGAAACATCGTTGTCGCACATCGGCAACTATCTTCAACGCTTCTTCAGCAACTGTTTCGGCTACGTCGAGTTGCTGAACCATTAGATCTTTATTTTTTTCAGGGAGCTTTTCACGGTTAGTTGCAAACTCGCTTGGAGGTTTTGCCGGTAAAACTAGAGCACCTGAATTCTCTAGAATTCTGTTTACGACTTGCCGTAAGTTGGATATAGATTTTTTTACATTTTCAATATCTATAGGCTTTGGGTCGCCCTTATTAGCGGTTCCAGCCTTTCTCTGGTAGGTCCAATTACCGTGTAAAAGACCTTTATTTTTCGCCATACGCGTCGCCAAAGTGTCGGTTACGGCTTGATCAATGATGTTCTCAATATTGTTTTGCACGCTGTAGTTCACTGGCGCAGGACTGTTCAGACCCAGTCGACTCAGAATTATTTGGCAAAATCCATGAATCGTCGTAATGGTTGCTTCATCAAACTGGGCGATGAACTCGGTCAACTTTGCCTTGGCTATTGATTTAGATTCTTCCGTTGCGAACATCGCACTCATCCAAGCCTCTTTTTTATTGTCAGTACGCAAACATTCGAGGGCTTCTTGCGCTCGTTCACGGGTTTTCTGTCGCAATTCAGCTGTCGCGGCTTTAGTGAAAGTAACCATCAACAATTGGTCTGCCGTTAGTTCGGTTTCAGCAATGTGGCGCACTACTAAAACCGTCAACGAATAAGTCTTGCCAGTACCAGCGCTGGCTTCAATTACGACCCGGCCAAAGTCAAGGGAGTTACTAGCCAGATTTAGTGGTTTGAATTCACTCATCTTTGCCGTCTTCCTCATCATTTTGATTCAAGCCATCACCAGAATTGATTTTCTCTTCGTTTAGGTCCATGACCGTTTCGTCAAAAGCATTGTAAATAAAGTCTGCAAATAACTTTGCCCTACTAATCTCTTCATTTTCGTCGTCAGGTTTTTCTTGGTTAGTTCTTGCGTAGTCTTCATCTTGAGCTGGTGCGTTGAGGATGTCTTCTGGTTCTTTGTCGCCAAAAATATATTTGAGCTCGGCTGAGTACTGGAGGTCTTTCTCCTCAAGCAATTCAAGCGCTTGCTTTTGATTGCCTTGACGAATATCTGCCGAGGCATTTTCGAAGAAGGGCACAGGGCCTGCTATGGCTGCTCGGTACATGCCAGTTGCGCAATCTAGAACCTTTTGCGCATTCTCTAAGCGCTCTTGCTCTGTGTCGCCTTTCAGTGCAAAGTGCTTATGCTCAGGATCTGACCCTTTTTTGGGACCGCGAGTTACAAGATGAGCCTCGAATCGCTTGCCTTTTGTGTGAAGTGTAAGAAATGCAAGCTCTATCCATAGTTCCAGTTTCAGTGATTCATTAAAACGTTTGTAAAGAACTCGCGCAAAACTATCTTCGTGTACATTTTCGATTCGAAAAATAGTGGAAGCGCCATTAAAGAGAATTTCACAATCTGTGTCCGTACCACCGCCTAATGATTGCAGATCGTCTGGAAGCATCTTGATCATCTTTAGTAGCTCATCTTTAATTTCTTTGATGATTAAACCGCCCAATTCACCCGGTGGCAATTGTCCAGAAATTGGTCGAAGAGCGGCCCAGGAAGTAGCGACACTCGTAAAGTCACTCTCGAATTTAGCTATTTGGTCTAAGAGTTGTCGCCCCTCACCAGACTGTGCAAGACCATCAATCGTCAGATTGAGAATGCCATCGCCTTGAATTGTGGTGTCTTGTTTGTCTTTATCTGATGGCATTTTTGGAATTCGTGCCTTCAGAATTGACTTCACGAAATATTCGGTTGGGTTTGTTACAACATCTACAAGACTTTTCAGATCGACTTTTTCGGATTTAGTATTAGCTTTGGAATCTTTTTTGAGGGTCTGGTCACTCTTTTTCTCTAGATCTGTATCACTAGTGCCGTTCAGTACCTCAAAAGCAAATTCTGATTGTTTATCGAACGTGAATGGTTTATTGGAATAGACCAGTTCAGACGTTAAAACCTTTTGATCAAAATTCTGACGCGGGTGTCGCGCCAAAATTGCCTGCGAACCAAACCTCTTTTTATCTGCATTAGCCCGATAAATGTATTGGTTTGCAAGTTCTAGGAGTTCCTGAACTGGTACCGCAAGCGGTAGCTCTTTGTTATTTGAAATATCGGAACCGTTACAGGTGATAATCAAATTGTCAGAGGCACTCATTACTGCATTGAGAAGGGTCTGTCGACCATCAAGCGAATAGATTGGCTCGCCAATACAAGGGTTAATTGAAAGAACATCATCACCATCAATTTGAGAACCTGCAAATACCTGCTCATCCGCACCAAACACGCATAGTGCACGAAATGGAATGTGGGCAAGATTCTTAAATCCCGAGACAGTGATTGTCTCGAACTTTGAACTGAACATTCCAAAACCGTCACCTAAAGACTCTTTAAACATTTGAGTCAATTCAGAAACACTGAACTTTGCCGACACTGTCATGTCGGTCACCCCATTCGCGTTTTGACCCATTCGATCTATTGATGAAGCGATTCTGATTAGCTGTTCTGAATCATTTCTTGACCCTGAAATGAACTTGTCAACAATCTTTAATAGTGTTTTGCACCATTCAGCAATGCTCATTGGTACAAATGAATCAGCAAACTTTTCAACGTGTGTTACAAATTCTGCGACTGCACCGGCTGTCGATAGATCACTTCCACTTACTCCGTCGTAGGGGACTATTCCACCCGGGCCAAGGCGGTCAACTTCGCCTGGTACAGCCACGCCAACGAATAATCGATCAAGCGCTTGTGCCCACGTGCCGATCGGCAGGGCATCTTTCATACCAAGTGTCTGGCGATGATTCGCATTCAGCCCGTATCGGATGACTAGTTGCTCGCTCCATGTGCCGATCAATCTGATTGCGTCGTCGTCAAAATCAAATTTACGACGAATCGGTTCGAGTTGTGCAACATCGAGTACGTCAGACGGTGAACAACGACTTGTAAACAAATGCAATAGAGCAAAGAGGGCCTCGATAAGCGGATCTTGGGTATTGCTGCTGTCGTTAACAACATTGATGGCAAGCTCTGGCAGATTTTTGGCGCCTGTTTTATCTGGTGCGAGTACTGCGCTGAGTATTGGGGCTGATGCCTCCACATCGCCACACAAAATCGCGATGTCACGGAGGCGAAGTGTCGGATCTTCATTCATCAAGTGCAGTATCGAGTCACGAAGCGCCTCGGCTTGACGGGCAAGTCCGTAACACGCATGAATCTGTATTGTCCCGTCGCCTGAATGTTTGATTGATGCGAGATCTTCTTGCGATAGCTCGGTCAATGGCGGAAGCTGATCGTTAGTGATATCGCTTTGAATCAAACCAAGGAGGGTATTTTTGGGCGGATAACTGCCCAAGTATGTTGGTTGCGAATTACCAAGCACTGCAGCACTCTCTACTATTTGCGCCCCCCAACGCTTAGATAAATAGTGCTCGGGACCGCCGATATCGAAGCTCTCGCGCAACACTGCGGATGGGGTTGTTTGTTTGGGCCACTTTTCCCCAGCGAAATACACAAAATAGAGCGTCACATCGCTGACATCGGATATTGCCTCTAGCACTTGACGAGCACCACGGCTAAGTGAGCTGATGCCAAACACACTGATTCGTGCGGGTAATTCAGCGGCAGATTTTGAA
>Ga0172373_10011921_pt1 | contig 10296 bp, 7 predicted proteins | sample Lak10m_2_FD_114546 | JGI IMG/M metagenome (GOLD analysis project Ga0172373, IMG submission 114546) | Freshwater microbial communities from Kabuno Bay, South-Kivu, Congo - kab_092012_10m | ecosystem: Environmental > Aquatic > Freshwater > Lake | place: Democratic Republic of the Congo: South-Kivu...
GTCTCATGTCTCATGTCTCATGTCTAATTATCTTACTTAAAGAGTTTTCAACAGTTTTGTTTATATTAAGTTAATATTTATTTGAAAATCCTAAAAAAAAATTTTAGAATTTGATAGAAATAGGTGTACTTTTGCATCCTAAATCAAAGCGAAAGCGATAAAATTAAAGTACGTATGAACGATTTTGGTAAGAAAGGAAATAATGCCAATTTAAACGATTCTATAGGCCTAACAAATTTAGGCAATGTATTTTGGAATCTTACACCAGCTGAATTAGTAGAGGATACTATACTTAATGGTCAAGGTGTTTTAACTGAAACGGGAGCTATTGCTATCGAAACAGGTGAGTTTACAGGAAGATCTCCAAAAGACCGTTTTGTAGTCTTTGATGAAAAAACAGAAAATACTGTTTGGTGGGGGGATGTAAATATTAAATTTTCAAAAGAAAAATTTAAGTCTCTTTACAGTCGTATGCAAGCTTATTTAACGGATAAAGATGTATATGTAAGAGATGCTTATGCGTGTGCGGATGAATCACACCGTTTAAATATCCGTGTAGTTTCTGAATTTCCTTGGTCTAACATGTTTTGTTACAACATGTTTTTACGTCCTACGGATGCTGAAATTCAAAACTTTACTCCAGATTGGCACATTGTATGTGTTCCAGGTTTCAAAGCTGATCCAGCTGTAGATGGTACACGTCAACATAATTTTGCTATCTTGAATTTCACTAAAAAAATGATTTTAATCGGTGGAACAGGGTATACAGGTGAAATGAAAAAAGGAATTTTCTCTGTATTGAATTATTTGTTACCTCACGAGAAAAATGTTTTGTCAATGCACTGTTCTGCAAACATTGGTAAAGATGGTGATACTGCAATTTTCTTTGGTTTATCAGGAACTGGTAAAACAACGTTATCTTCTGATCCAAACCGTCAATTGATTGGGGATGATGAGCACGGTTGGTCAGATAATACAGTTTTCAATTTTGAAGGTGGATGTTATGCTAAAACAATCGATTTATCTCGTGAGAAAGAGCCACAAATTTATGACGCAATCAAATTTGGTGCGATTTTAGAAAATATTGGTTTTGTGGAAGGTACATCTACTCCAGATTACATGGATGGTTCAATCACTGAAAACACACGTGTTTCTTACCCTATCAATTTCATCGATAATACAGTGAATCCTTCCATCGGATCTACTCCTAAAAATATTTTCTTCTTAACTGCAGATGCATTTGGAGTATTGCCTCCAATCTCTCGTTTAACGAAAGAACAAGCAATGTACCACTTTATGTCTGGTTATACTGCAAAAGTTGCAGGAACAGAAATGGGTATCACTGAACCAACAACGACTTTCTCTGCATGTTTCGGAAAAGCTTTCTTACCATTACACCCAGCTAAATATGCAAAATTGTTAGGGGAGAAATTAGAAGGAACAGACATCAAAGTTTGGTTGATCAATACTGGATGGACAGGTGGTTCTTACGGTGTAGGTAGTAGAATGAAACTTTCCTATACGCGTGCAATGATCACAGCTGCTTTAGAAGGTAAGTTAAATAATGTTGAATTTGACACATTACCTGTGTTTGATTTAGCTATTCCAACTTCTTGCGAAGGTGTGCCAGCTGAAATTTTGAATCCAAGAGGTACATGGGCAGATACAAATGCATACGATGATACAGCTAATAATTTAGCTGCTCAATTTGTTAAAAACTTTGAGCAATATGCATCTGAAACTTCTGCTGATATTTTAGCAGCTGCTCCAAAAGTGAAGCAAACAGCGTAATTCTTTACTCAAATAGAGAAAAAGGCATTCGTAAGGATGCCTTTTTTTTGTAGTGATATTTTCCACTTTTTGATATAAAAGTCGACCTCTTTCTGTCTGACTATAATTATTTTTGATTTTATAACTTTTCAGGGTCATTGTAATTTGCAGTTGAACTAAATTTCAAAAAGTCCAATTTTAAGCTTCGAAATATTTTTGTAGAATCGAAAATATGGCAGTATCTTTAAGAAAAAAAGATTTATGACTGAAACGTTAACTTCACCACTTACCGAATTATTAGAGCAATTAATTGATGAGAAGGATTTAATCGTTTACAATGACGATGTTAACACCTTTGATCATGTAATTGAGAGCTTAATAAAGGTTTGTAAGCATGAAACGATACAAGCGGAACAGTGTACTTGGATTATCCATTACAAAGGCAGATGTAGTGTCAAAAGAGGTGATTTTGAATCGCTTGAACCAATGTGTACCGCTTTGTTAGAAAGAGGTATTTCAGCAGAGATAGAATAATTACCAAAAAACAATCAAAATGTTTGCAGATATACAAAAATGTTGTATTTTTGCACTCACAAATTGGCTCCGTAGCTCAACTGTATAGAGCACTACATTACGGCTGTAGAGGTTTAAGGTTAGAATCCTTACGGGGTCACAAAAGCGAAGAACTGGTTATTTTTAACCAGTTCTTCTTTTTTTTACGCCTTTCAAACTCCCTGATAATGTGTGGATTAAATCAAAAATCACATTCACTTCTGAGGTTTGAACTCGGTCATTTTTCTTGCAGTTCATGCGCAACTAATTCAATGAATGCTTTTCTAATTTTTCTTCTGTAAATTTCATTCTTTGGTTTTCATTTTGTTGTTTCCTGAAAGGTTTCATTTTTTGTGGTGTAAACTGAATGGTTTGCCTAAAGAATGGACTGTTTTGTTTATTTTTATTAGGGATGAAAAATTATACAGATTATTGGATTAAGCATGTCAAGTTTTTTAAACAGAAAACTTGACAATTATCTAGGTGTTTAAATAGAGCATTTATTTGCTAAATCATATATAGGCGAGATATATACTCGTCCATTGTAGAGAGTGATTTCAGTTTTAATTTATTCCCCTAAATCCTTATCCAAATACGATTGAACAACTTCAATTGCATTATCAATAACATCACTCAAAGCAGTAATAAACGTACCTTTTTTAGCCAACGAAAAAGCGTGATTCAATGCTTCAACTTCTTTAGGGATATACTCATACGAATGTTGTGGATTTGAATCGTGAATTCCTTCTACCAATAATTTCACAATATCTTCTGCTTTTCTTCCTCTCAAAAATTTATCTTGACGAATGATAATATGGTCAAACATTTCAGCCGAAATTCTACCCATATCTCGAATATCCTCATCTCTTCTGTCGCCTGTTCCAGTAATAATTCCAATTTTATAAGGCGATTCTATCGTAGATAAAAATTCCTTGATTCCTTTAAAACCATCTGCATTATGCGCAAAATCAATTAAAACTTTGAATTCTTTGAATTCGAAAATATTCATTCTACCAGGAGTTTGAGCTGCTGACGGTATAAACGTTGCTAAATTCAATTTAATATCTTCAATGGTGAATCCATAAACATAAGTGGCTAGGGTAGCTGCTAACACATTGTAGATCATAAAAGTAACTCTGCCTCCAAACGTTAAAGGTATATGCGATGCTTTTTCTACTCTAAATTTCCATTCTCCTTTTTGAATCGTTATAAAGCCATTTTCGTAAATCGCGGCAATACCACCTTTTTTACAATGTTCTATAATAATTGGATTTTTTTCGTCTATGCTAAAATAAGCTATATTGCAATCAAGTTTTTTAGCAATAGATACGCAATATTCATTATCAGCATTTAAGACTGCATATCCATCTCTTTTAACCGCTCTAGCTACAACACCTTTTACACGTGCCATATCGCTTAAGGTATTAATATCAGAAAGTCCCATGTGATCTTCTTGGATATTTGTTATTACAGCGACATCACATTTATTAAAGCCTAAACCCGAGCGTAAGATTCCTCCACGAGCAGTTTCTAAAACAGCAAAATCAACCGTTGGATCTTTCAAAATAAATTCAGCACTTACCGGACCGGTTGTATCTCCTTTTGTTAACATGGAATTTTGAACATAAATTCCATCCGAAGTAGTAAATCCAACACGGTAACCATTGTTTTTAACTATGTGCGATATTAATCGAGTAGTTGTTGTTTTTCCATTTGTCCCTGTAACAGCAATGATTGGAATAGTAAATGATTTCCCAACAGGATATAACATATCAATCACTGGAGCTGCTACATTTCTAGGTAAACCGTTTGCAGGAGCAAGGTGCATTCTAAATCCGGGAGCAGCATTTACTTCTAAAACAACACCGCCAGTTATTTCTAAAGGTTCATTTAAATTGCTAGCCATTATATCAATTCCACAAATATCAAGACCGATAACTCTGGATATGCGTTCGAAAATGAAAATATTATTTGGATGAACTATATCCGTAACATCCGTAGAAGTTCCACCAGTACTTAAATTTGCTGTTCCTTTTAAATGACATACTTTCCCTTTTTCTAAAATGGTTTCAAGTGTGTAATTTAGTTTAGCTAACTCCTCATGTGTCTCTCTATCGATACTTATTTCAGTCAACACATTTTCGTGACCATAACCACGACGTTCATCCTGATTTTCAATTTCAATTAATTGTTCTATAGTAGAAACGCCGTCGCCAATAACGTGCGCTGGTTCTCTTAAAGCAGCTGCGATAAATCGGTGATTGATGACTAAAATTCGAAAATCAAATCCCGAAATGAATTTTTCAACGATAATTTTTCTAGAATACTTTTTAGCATGTTCAAAAGCAAGGAATGCTTCTTCCTTTGTTTTTACGTTTATAGAAGCCCCTTTTCCGTGGTTGCCATCTAATGGTTTGAATACCAAAGGAAAGCCAACTCGTTTAATAACGGTTTCGATTTCTGATATATCGCTGATACACATTCCATTTGCAACAGGAATAGCAGCATCCGTAAGCATTTTTTTAGTTTCTTCTTTGTTACTCGCCAAATCAACAGCGATTGAACTTGTTTTATCCGTCATAGTTGCTCTGAAACGAACTTGATTTTTTCCGTAACCTAATTGAACCAAGGATTGATTGTTTAAGCGAATAAAAGGAATGTTTCTCGAAACTGCTTCATCTACAATACTTCCTGTACTTGGTCCAAAACGATATTTTTCGCGCATTTCACGCATCGTTTTAATATCGTTATTCAAATCGTATGCTACGCCTTCAATCAACGCTTCCGCAATTTTTACCGCTGCATTCGCTGCATATACACCAACGTTTTCTTCTTTGTAGGAAAAAACAACATTGTAAACACCTTCTTTTCCAGTTCCTCTCGTTCTTCCAAAGCCACATTCCATTCCTGCAAGGGTTTGAATTTCTAAAGCGATGTGCTCTATAACATGGCCCATCCAAGTTCCTTCTTTCACGCGCTCAAAGAATCCGCCTTCTTTTCCTCTTGAACAACGGTGTTGAAACATGCTAGGTAATAATTTTTCGATTCGCTCAGAAAATCCATCAATTGAATTTGTCGGACGTTTTTCTAATTCCTCTAAATCCAATTTCATCGCAATTAATTTGTTTCTATAATTTGACCAGTAATTTGGTCCGCGAAGTATTTTTATTTCAATAATTTTCATGATTTCCTCTTATAATGTTGAATAAAAGCCTTTTAAAACAATTCAATAGGCTGTGAGATCTACTAAAGTCTTTTGACGTTGTTGAACAAACTTAAATTACAATTATTTTTTTAATCTAATGTTAAATATGGTTATTTTCTCTTAAAATACTAAACTGTTTATAAAAAAATTATAATCGAAAATGAGTTTTGGATGTTAGAAGTTCTTTTAATTCTATTTTTATACAAATTTTTAATGTAAACAGGTTTTAAAATGAAAAATCCTAAAGGAAAATTAATAATAATAGGAGGTTCTGTGGATAGAGGAAGTTTTTCTGAAAGCAAAGATGATTTAAAGCGTAATTTAATGTTTTTTGAAAAAGGAATTTTGAAAAGAATTACCACAGAATCATTAAATAAGCACCTTTCTAAAATTGAAATAATTACTACTGCTTCTAATATACCTGAAGAAGTAGGTGAAGAATACATCAAAGCCTTCGCTCAGTTAGATGTAATGAATGTTTCTGTTCTGAATATAAAAACAAGAGAAGAGGCGAATGCTCCTGAGAATATAGATCGATTAAAAGCTGCGGATGTAGTAGTATTTACTGGAGGTGATCAATTGCGTTTGACTTCTATCTTTGGTGGAACAGCCTTTCATCATTTGTTACTTGAAAAATACCAAAACGAAGAATTTATCATTTCAGGAACATCAGCAGGTGCTGCGGCAAGTTCTAACAATATGATTTATCAGGGGAGCAGTCATGAAGCTTTATTAAAAGGGGAAGTGAAAATTACTGGCGGATTAGGATTTATAAACAACGTAATTATTGACACACATTTTGTTCAACGTGGAAGAATTGGACGTTTACTTTATGCGTGTGCTAGTAACCCAATCAATTTAGGGATTGGACTAGGGGAGGATACAGGGTTATTGATTGTAAATGGTAATAACATGGAAGCTATTGGTTCCGGTTTAGTTATGCTGGTGGATGGAACGCATATGAAAGATACAAATATCACGGATGTTGAAATTGGAGAACCTGTATCTATTGAAAATCTAATTGTACATGTAATGTCCCTTGGAGATCACTACGATTTAAAACTAAAAAAACTCACCATACATCACTCAACAGACATGGCAGTATAGTGGTTATTTGATTTTTGATGTTGAATGTTTGATATAAATTCAACATCAAAAATCAATAATTAATCTCTGTAAATCCCTATAAATAAATCTCCATCTTCTGATTTCTTTGCGCGATACATTCCTTCTGAATTAAAAGGCATTTCTATATTTCCACTTTTATCGATCGCAATTAAACCACCTTCTCCAGCAATTTTCACAAGTTTGTCCATTACGACAAAATCACACGCTTCTTTCAACGAAAGTCCTTTGTATTCGATCAAACACGAAATATCATGCGCGACAACCGATCGAATAAAAAATTCACCATGACCCGTACAACTAATAGCACACGTTTCATTATTTGCATATGTTCCGGCGCCTATTATTGGACTATCACCAACTCTTCCAAATTTCTTATTTGTCATTCCACCTGTGCTAGTGCCAGCAGCTAAATCCCCATGAATATCAAGAGCTACCGCTCCAACTGTACCAAATTTCTTTTCCCCATTTTCAAATTTATCCGTCGTATGATCTAGAAAAACACCGTCACTTTGTTTTGCCTGTTGTAATTGGTCAAAGCGCATTTGCTCGAAAAAATAAGCATCTTCTTCAAATTCAGAACCTATTAAATGCGCAAATTCAATAGCACCATTTCCTGCTAAAAAAACGTGTTCCGATTTTTGCATAATCCCTTTTGCTAAAGAAATTGGATTTTTGACATTTGATATTCCAGCTACAGCACCAGCAGACAAATCTGCTCCATTCATGATACTAGCATCCATCTCATTTTTTCCAGCGTTCGAAAAAACAGCACCTTTACCTGCATTAAATAATGGATTATCCTCTAAAGAACGAATAGCTTTTTCAACAGCATCTATAGAAGAACCTCCATTTTTTAGAATTGTTTCACCAGCTTCGATAGCATTTTTCAAACCATCCAAATAGGCTTTTTCTTTCTCTGGAGTCATGGTGTTTTTTAAGATAGTACCGGCACCGCCGTGAATTGCAATGGCATATTTATACATAATCTATTCCAAATTTTAGGTAGTATTTAAAGTTAATAAAATAATCGTGTCTCTTTTTTGATATATAATTTTAATTGTTTATTCCCGCTTCAAAACCCTTCCTCTCGGTTCGTCTGCTTCAAACAGCGCAACCTCTGAATGTAAAAATTGTGCTGCCGCATTTGAATCTTGTACCTTAACCGCTGAACGTTCTAGCATTTCGTGCTCGTATTCAGTTAAAACACTTGCCCGAAGACCATTTTCGCGCCAGTTTGTTCCTGGTCGACATCCTTTATAAATCATACGTGCTAACGCTAATGCATCCAATAAGGCTTGATTTGCTCCTTGACCTTTAAAAGGACTCATAGGATGTGCTGCATCTCCAAGTAAAGTAATGGAACCAGCTTCTTCAAAATGTTTAGGAGTCAGTAAGACGCGGTCGTAAACAGGGTAACCAGAAATATTAGTTAGTGGAGTCGCTTCTAAAATTTCAGGAATCGGACTGTGCCAGGGTGTTCTGCGAATTGCTTCTTGTTTGAGTGCTTCGGCCCCTTGTCCACTAATTTTTTTGGCTTTCTCTTCAGTAATTGGAAAACTCAATTGCCACATCACAGCATCTTTGGTAAATGGCATGATGTAGATTCGTTCGTGACCATTGGCAGTTTGGAAGACTGTTGCTGAATCCAAAAGTTCACTTTGAATAGTTGGCAGGAGTTCCAATGAACAAATTCCGAGAATGACCAAACAACCCAAATAGCGTAGGGGAGTGACTGATTCTCCGATGAGTTGTTGTCTGACGATACTGCGAATGCCATCGGCTCCAACGATTATGTCTGCATGTACTCGTTTGATTTGCTCGTTCACTTGAAAATGGATTTCGTTTCCAATTTCTGGATTTTTTTTGATCGCTATTAATTGATGTCCCCATGCAATACGTTCGCTTCCTCCGAGTTGCGCAATAAGTGTAGCGCGTAGCGATTGACGTGCAATGTGTATGTTTGTACGTCGCGCCTGTCTAGGTACATCTTCCTGCAACCATTTGCGAACTCCCCATTCTCCTACTTGTTTTCCATCTGGAGTATGAACCACATGTCGCGTAGAAATAATTCCCTCTTCGAACTCTTTAATGCCAAATCCTTTCATGGCTACACTCGCTTGTTGTAGGGTAAGTCCATAACCTTGTGCGCGTGCGTTAAAGTCAACATCTCGTTCAAAAAGTGTAAACGGAATCCCACGATGTAAACATGCCACAGCTAATGCAACTCCACCAATTCCTGCGCCAATGATAGCAACATGAGGGTAGGTTGAATAATCTGGAAGTGTTGGCTGTTCAGTAGCTTGTAGTCCTGAACCTAAACAAGTACTACAGACAATAGGATGACTGGTAGGTCGTACGGGTGCTTTATCGGTTTGATCAGATTTTTCGTATGCTTCGAGGGCTTGTTGGTATGCGATACGAACTTTCTTTTTCAGTCGCTGGCTTTTTTTTCCAACTCCATGACATTCCGTACAAATTGCCCAATTCGGACCTCCAAGTGTTTTCATGAAATACCTTAATTCAGTAAGCGTAAACAAATGTAAAAAGAATAATTTCAAAGCCTATAAAACTATCCATCATCATTCTCAGTTTCTCAACTTGTCTATGGTTATAAATCTCGTCTTCGAGAACCTCAGGCAGCGGTATAATCAGTGCTTAGTTTAATATTGGTTAAAAAATCTCTCAATGCACCTTATTATATTCATCCTTTATCCTCCATATCTTAATTTCTTAATGGTATAAAAAATCTAACAAATCATCAACAACCTTTTCTTCCCACTTCCTTCCCTCGGAGCACGATGAACACAAGGTAACACCTTACTTTCAGGATGATCAACCGCTAAACGCCACAGATGACCAACACCTGCTTGAGTAATTGCAGTAGATTGTAATGCAGTATAATGCAAATCATAAAAGTTTTCTTTCAAAAACGCTTCAAAATCGGAATTTTCATCTTTCGCTACCTGTTGGAGTTGTTGTCGGATTTCTGGTATCTGAATTTTTTGTATTGCGTATTCATTCGGAATAAGTTCGCTCGCATCACCGTAATAGGTACACAAAAATGTATCTGTCGCAATCGGTGAACGATCTACATGAAAAGAATACACGTCGGTTGGAAAAAAGGAAGTTTCGTCGGATTCATACGCTTTAATAATATTTAATACTGGCAAAGCTCCATGTTCTGTGAGCAATTTAAAATCTGAAAGTAAGGTTTCACGAGCGATTTGTCCAGCCTCACTTAATGTCAATCCCATTAAATCTTCTTCGTCAACTTCTATCATGTTTCCTTCGAAATCAAAGGAGTTTACGATTTCCTCAAAATCTCCCGATACGTCTCGCGACCAACTGATGGCATTCGTAGTTCCATGAAATGAAGTAGAGACCAAGTCTTGGAAGTTGGAAACGAAGTGTACACTAGAGGTAGGTTGTTGATTATGAGGCATGGAATGAGGAGATTGTACGAATCATTAAAACGTGTAATTTTTGCAAGTTTTAATGATTTACTGTTTAACTGTTTTATTTTTAGTGTTATAATTCAAAAGCCTGAATTTCCGTTTCCACATCCACCCAGGCTTTTAATTTTATATTTGGCTCTCGAAACGGTCCCTGAGTCTCTCGAAACGGTCCCTGAGGCTCTCGAA
>Ga0172373_10011923_pt1 | contig 10294 bp, 6 predicted proteins | sample Lak10m_2_FD_114546 | JGI IMG/M metagenome (GOLD analysis project Ga0172373, IMG submission 114546) | Freshwater microbial communities from Kabuno Bay, South-Kivu, Congo - kab_092012_10m | ecosystem: Environmental > Aquatic > Freshwater > Lake | place: Democratic Republic of the Congo: South-Kivu...
ATATACCCCATTAACAATAAGTGTTGGCTGGAATCAGTTGTGCTTGATATGTTCTTTTTAATTTGGTCATGCAAGGCATTGTATGCAGCAAGTTTTTCATCTGACCAAGTTTTTTGGCATAAATGCGCAATCACTTGAATTAAATCATGTTGCAGCAATAACCAAGATGCTGTTTGCCATGAAGGCCCCGGAGAAATGGTCTCTGTCCAGCCCCATAAGTACGATAGGTTTAATTTTTCATAAGTGTTATCTATATGATCAACATCTATATTGCCTTGGTGGCTGACTTGATGTGCAAATAATATTGAAAATGGTACTTTTGATGTCATAACAGATTTTAACTGTGCTGCAAAAATATGTTGAGGAGAGGCTAGGCGGACCATTACGCATTGAGAGATGTTTTGTGTTAAACGGTGCAAAGCTTCAAGGGTTTCTTCTTTGCTATGAGCGAATGTTTTGTAATTTTGTAACTGTTCATAAAAACTAGTTTGCTCTAGCACTTCAACAAATGCTCTAACAACCTCTAGTACGTCAACTTGAAATGCCTCTGACATTTGACCAGCAAAACATGGACCCATTGTGTTGATAATCAGATTAGCAAGAACTGTCGCAGTAATTTCCACTTTCAGTGGATGAGATTTTAAGAGGTCTTTATATTCAATTTGAAAGCGTTTGGGGAAATATTCAATGTAATATGTTTCTCCAAAACAAGCGGTATTTTGCAATGCATGCAACATGTCTTGGTACAGGTGAATTTTAGAATATGCAAGTAGCACAGCAAGTTCAGGGCGTGTGATTCCCTGTTGTTGACCTTTCCTCTGCAAAATCTCTTCTTCTGAAGGAATGTTCTCTATTTCTCTTTTTAATGGTAAATCTTTATGCATTTCAAGATTTCTAATCAAAACTACATAAGCATTAACATCAGTTTTTGATTCTTGCTGCATACGAGTTAGAGCTAGTGTTTGCATCCAATTATCATCTAGGACTAATTCACTAACTTCATTTGCTAAGCTTGCAAGTAGTTTGTCTCGCTGATTAATATCGATCATATTTTTGTCTAATAAAATTTGGCACATGATCTTCAGGTTAACTTCATGATCAGAGCAGTCTACACCGGCTGAATTATCAATAGCATCCGTGTTAATGCGACCGCCCTTTAAAGCATATTCTATTCGTCCTAATTGTGTTACACCAAGATTTGCGCCCTCACCAATAATTTTGGCTTTTATCATAGATGCACTGACACGTGTTGAATCATTTGCTTTATCTGCAACTGCTGTATTTGCTTCTGAGTGGGATTTTACAAAAGTGCCAATGCCACCAAAAAATAATAAATCAACAGGAGCTTGCAAAAGTTTTGAAATCAGTTGGTCTGGATCAATCTCTGCTTCTTCTATGTTTAGCATGCGTGCTACTTCTGGCGTAATTTTTATAGTCTTCGCAGATCTCTCGTGTACGCCACCACCTTTAGATATTTTTGATAAATCATAAAAATCCCAGCCTTTTGCTTCATTGAATAATCTCTGTCTCTCCTCATAGCTTTCTTTAAGATTAGGAGTCGGATCAAGAAAAATATGTTTATGGTTAAATGCACCTACCAAACAAATATTTTTTGATTGCAGCATGCCATTGCCAAATACATCGCCAGCCATATCGCCTATGCCTATGGTGCTAATAGGTGTGCTCTGACAATCAATCCCAAGTTCCCAAAAATGTCTGCGTACAGCAATCCATGCACCTCTAGCAGTGATACCTAATTTCTTATGATCGTATCCTTTAGATCCACCTGAAGCAAAAGCATCGCTTAGCCAAAATTTATTTTTATCTGAAATCTCATTGGCAATATCTGAAAAAGTAGCTGTACCTTTATCAGCTGCAACAACCAAATACTGATCGTCATTATCATAGCGCACCACCTGCTTTGGAGGTTCAATTTTATTACCAATTAAGTTATCAGTGATGCTTAGTAATTGCTCGATGAATGCTTTATAGGAAGTGATAACAGCAGCTTTAAGTTCTTGGTCTGTGCAACCAGATTCTTGTAAAGCACTGTAATTTTTAACGACAAACCCGCCTTTTGATCCAACAGGTACAATTACTGAATTTTTTACCATTTGAGCTTTCATCAGCCCCAAAATTTCCGATCTAAAATCTTCAGGTCGCTCGGACCAACGAATGCCACCTCTAGCAATTTTCCCTCCCCTCAAATGGCAGCCTTCCATTATTGCTGAGTAAACAAAAATTTCAAAAAGGGGTGATGGGCTTGGAATATCAATAATTTTTGAACAATCCACTTTGAAGCTTACGCAAGGATAAGGCGTTAGTGACCCCGTCTGATAGGCATTTGTGCGCAAGGTTGACATAATAATATTATGAAATCTTCGCATAATACGGTCGTGATCAAGGCGCTTAATAGTTGAAAACAATTGAAAAATTTCTGCGTTTAATTTATTAACTTTCTTTAAATTTTCCTCTTTTTTATATGTATCAAAAGAAAATAATGTATGAAAAATTTCCATTAAAATTTGAGTTATAGACGGGTATAAACTTAAACAATCAGCTAAGGATTTTTGCGAATAATTAAATCCTAACTGCTTTAGAAAACGTCCGTACGCTCTTAAAATAATAATTTCTTTAAAGTTAAGATCGCAGCACACAGTTAGGGAATTAAATGGATCAACTTCTATGAGCTTTGTCCAAGCTGCCTTTAATCCCTCCACCAATTTCTCTAGATTTTCACTAGATAAACTCAAATTATTTAGATTTGATATGTCGTAATGGTGCATCCATATTCTTCTTCCATCAATATCTGCAAAAAAAGTATGCTCTGCTTGTATGTTAAGATGAAAATTTGTAAAGATTGGGATAATCTGACCTAAAGTGACTGGATCATCTTTTTGGAAGACCTTAATTTTTCCTATGCTGCCTTTGGTTGAAGTTTCAAAATAAATATCGTCAGTTGTATCTAGCCAATTTAGCAGAACGGATGTGTCTTGAGCTGCAGTCTCTGGATCATAAAGTGTTGAATAAATATCAGAAAAAATAATAGATTTTGTAATGGTTTTATTCTTGCACAAATGTGCAAATCTTTCTTGCCATGTTTGTGATGCTTTCCAAACTTTTTCTTCTAGATCATCGATATCAACTTTCGTCTTATTTAAAGAATCAAAGCTAATAATATATACTAAGCGTGCAAAAGAATTATCGCCAACGTAGCCGTGGGTAGAAGTTAAAGTACCACCAAGTTCTTTTGTGATAAAATTACCTAACTTGAGTTTTAATTTTTCGCTGTACCTATGTTTGGGTAAATACAGTAATACAGATAAAGATTGCCCAATCTCATCAGTTCTCGTAAAGATAGCGTTTTTGTCATACATATTAAGTATGCGTTCAATTAAGTCAGTTAATTGGTCTTCCAAAAGATAATAAAATTCATCTAAGGGAATGCTATCAATTATGTTTCTTAGTATTCTTTCATCATGAGATTTTGCGGCAAACCCAAACTTTTGGCAGACTTTTAGCGCCTTATCTTTTAGCCATGGAATATCAATTGGCGAGGTTTTGTAAAAATCAGAGGTGAATAACCCAATAATTTGTACAATTCCTTCAATTTTTCCATTTTTACTGATATCAAGAATCTTAATAGAGTCTATGCGTGATCCACGATATATCTCAGAACGAGTATGCTCTTTTTTTATGTGCATCATCTGATTAAATGGCGCTTGCAGTTCTGGTGAAAAATCCTTAGATTCCATAACATTTTGTAGTTTGAATAGCCCAAGCTTATGCGTTTCTTCGTGATTGAATTCAATATTTTTTCCTGATGAAGGAATTGCCTTATAGCGGCGTAACCCAAGAAAAACGAAATGTTCATTCTTTAGCCAATTTAGAAAAGAGCCCGTTTCTTTAATGTCATTTTTATCTTGATCAAGCATGTTACGTGAAATATTTTCCATCCAACCATGCATGTCACTAAAATCATCTACAACAAGCGATAATTTTATATATAAATCGTGCAAGGATGTTTTGTAATCCTTGGGTAATTCAGCTGAGCTTGGAAGAACAACTGCAATTAGTGATTCTCGATTTTTCCCACCAAAACAACTGAATATCCCAGCATTTGACCTATTTGGGGAGAAAATTGGATGTATAAGTTCGTCAACTTTTAGCTTATTGGCAGCTAACCAAACTTTTATGCTGCGCACGACAAAATGCTTATGAATGCTATAAAAAAATAACACCTGAATTTTGTGCGCCTCAAGCAAACAATGATCAACAAGAAATGTGTCTAAAGGTGGTGGATTTTTAAAAATCTCAAATGCCTTTTTTGCTATATCAGTAAGAATTTTTTCAGAGGTTTGCTCGTTTAAGCTTTTTAGGTATCCAAAGCTCACGTGTTGATAGAAATTTTGTGTAAATTCTTTAAGAATGGGATTTTTTTGGTCAGCTGATGAAAGGATATGGCTGATGAATTCAGACTTTTCAATTTCTTTTGAAAGCATAAAAGGCTTCTGATGTTTTTCTTTAATTATATCTATGATTTGCAAATAAACCTACGAGTATATATAGGTTGAGCATCTAACCAAGCTGATGTTTTTTGATCAATATTAACAGCAACCGCAGCTATGCAATATTGCCAAACGAAGCGATCTTTCCATTCATTGCCAAAATAAATATATTTTTTTTCCCCAAATAATATGTTTAATAGTTCTGCTTTATTCATGCCGACTAAGTTGTTGCCCACAGTACTTCCAAATGCTTTTTCAAAAATATTTAAATGCTTCGCTATTGCATCGGCGATCGTTTGATCTGAGCCAGTTACCAGGTAAAGTTTTGCTCCTCTACTCTTAAGGCCTAGCAGATATTCTAATATCTCTGGGAAAAATGATAATTTTTTTGGATTAAAAAACACAGCCTTTGCAAGATTATATTTCAGGTATGTTCTGTCCTTGTACCACCAAAAAAGTGGTTGCAAGAATCTGAGCGGATGTTGTTTCAAAAATTCAAGCAGGTTCAACCATAAGCAATCTCCAGCCCATAATGTGCCATCAAGATCAACGCAAATGGGAAATTTTGCAAAATCTTTCGCTGAAAAATTATCCATATTTTCTCTATGAATCGTAAGGATTTTTAATGCCCTTAACAATAAACCTTATTGGAACACCTGGTAAATTAAAATCATCTCTCAGTCCATTGCTCAGATATCTAAGATAAGATGCTGGTAAATCATCAGCTTTCGTGCAAAATAACGCAAAAGTAGGCGGGCGCGATTTTACTTGAGTCATATATTTTATACGAATACGACGACCTGAAACGGCAGGAGTTGGGTGTTTATCAAGCATAAATGGTAGCCAATCATTAAGTTTTGCAGTGGGAATGCGTAAATTCCATAATTTATTAAGCTCTAAAACTGTATCTAACATCTGATCAAGATTTTTATGATTCAAGGCTGAAATAGCGACCATCGGCACATCGCGAACCTGGGCAAGCTGATAATTTAATTGATTGCGAATATGTTCCATAAGCTGAGGTAAGTGATTGATTTTATCAACCTTATTAAGAGCTAAAACTAGTCCGCGCCCTTCTTCCACAACTTGTTGTGCTATTGCTAAATCTTGCTTTTCCAATTGTTCATCAATAGGAATCGTTGCATCGATAACCAGCACAACAATTTCAGCAAATTGAAGCGTTCGTTTTGCGCTTTGAACAGCCAGCTGTTCTACTGCATCCTGAACCTTTGCTTTGCGGCGAATACCTGCTGTATCAATTAGTTCAAATTTTTGCCCTTTGTGTTCCCATAAAAGGCTAACAGAATCTCGTGTTACTCCTGGCATATCTGCTGTAAGTAGGCGTTCTTCTCCAAACAATGCATTAACCAAAGTAGATTTTCCAACATTGGGGCGTCCCATAATGGCTAATTTTAAAGGTCTGTCAGCTACAAGAACTTCTTCTTCAAAGGTTAAGTGGGGATGAATAGCCTCATATAATGCGTCAATACCCAAGTTATGTTCAGCCGAAACACTGATAACTGTTTTAAAGCCAAGTGCAAAGACATCGTATTCAGTTGTCTGAGCTTTTTTACTATCATTTTTATTAACAAGCACAATAATTAGCTTGTTTTTTTTGTGTAAAAACTTAGCAATTTGCCCATCAAATGCAGTAATGCCTGCAATTCCATCAATAACAAATGCAATCATCTGTGCTTCTTCTATAGCGGCTTCACTTTGAAGTTGCATTTGTTTTGCAAGCTCTGGATGAGCTGCGGATGTTTCCGGATCAGCCAAGCCAGGTGTGTCTAAAATGCGAAATGGCATGTCGCCATAGTATGCTTGTGCCTCTTGAAAATCTCTAGTAACTCCGGGCCGCTCATGAACAATCGCTACTCTTTTTCCTAGCAACCGATTAAAAAGGCTAGACTTTCCGACGTTAGGTCGACCTATTAATGCAAGAGTAAACATACTATCGCCAAGCTTGCAGTAAGCCTGAATCAGTTAAAGTAAAAATAGTTTTATCAGCCGCAATAGGCGAAAGCTGACAAGCTGATTCTAAATTCACTGTGCTATCAATTGTGCCATTTGTAATATTCACAAAAGCCATTTGCTCGCTTGTGCTTACGATAACTAATTTATCATTCACAATAATAGGTCCTGCCCAGGTAATAACCTCTTCGCTTTCACGTTTGCGAGGCAAAGATGCTGCCCATCGAATTTGACCAGTTGATTTCAGTATGCATACCAAATCATCATTGGTGGTAATCAGGAAAAGAAAATCGCCGCTTAATACTGGGGTGCGTAAAGCGCCAATTTCTTTCGTCCATAGTTTTTTGCCGCTAGATATTTCATAAGCTGCAACACGCCCGCCATGACTTGCCACGTAAACCACATTTCCTTCTATGATTGGTCTGGCTCGAATATGAGCAATACTTGATACGGTATCAATTCTCAAGGCTGATGTCATAGTATCTGACCATAGCATGTGTCCGCTTTCAGGATTCAGGCAATAAATTTCACCGGATGTTAATGTAACAATGACGGCCTGAGTACAAGCAGCTGGGGCGCTTCCACCAAGTAGTGCGCTTGGCTCAACAATGCCTGCATAATCCCATAACTCATCTCCGGTTTTTGCTTCAAGGGCAAAAATCTCGTTATTAACCGTTACTACATAAACACGCCCGGCAAAAACAGTTGGTGCTGCTCGAATAGGGGTTTCTAAATCTTGTTTCCAAATACTCCTTCCAGATTGTGCTTCAACGCACCAAACATCACCAAAAGATGTCGTTATATATAAAGCATCTCCATCTACTGCAAATCCGCCGCCCATGGCATTGCTATGCCCTTCTTCAGGAGACGTTTCAATTTCCCAAAAAAGTGTTCCATCCTCTATTTTTCTGGCTTCTACATGCCCATTAATATCCATCGTGTAAACAATGCCTTTATTAACAACAGGGTGTGTTATAAGTCTATGATGGGTGTCTGAGCCTTCACCAATATTTTGCTCCCACGCTTTTTTTACATCTTTACTTGCAAGTATGGGTGGCATGAGATGGCTAGGATTGCCTCCCACGTGATTCCAGTCTTTTATATCTTGTGCGTCAGGAACGCTAACCGTCATGTTTTCCAAAGCAGGATCAGGCTTTAAAGCATTACCAACAATAATAAAAGGCTCTCTTGTGCCTTGTAATTTTTCTTTTGTTTCGCTGCAGCTTGCTAGAGCTAGCAACGCAAGCAGACACCATATCATAGAGCCGTTTTTCATTAGTTAACCTTCTGTGACATCTTTGCTAATTGACTTGCTAAATTTTGAGTTACTATTTGTGCACGTAAGCGCAAGTCTTTTGGAGATTTTTCCTCTTGAGCAATAGCTACGAATGTTTCCGTTGCTTTTTCATAATTTTTTTGACGCAATTCCATCATGCCCTTTAACTCAAGAGCTAAGTGACGATAAGGCGCTCCTTCTTTTAGGCAAGGCTCAATTAATTTAAGAAGCTTTTGAAGTTCATCATCATTATCATTTTTCAATGTATCTAGATGTAGGCTTACGTATAAAATAGTCGATAATTCTTGGAACATGTGGTCAACACTACCATCATTCATAAGTTCCTGATAAATTTTCTCAGCGCGGCTTAAATCCTTATGGCCTGTTTCCATACGTAAAATTGCAGCTATATTAAGCTTTGCCAGTGCCGAATAAGTACGATGAGAAGATTTAGAAATCCCCTCCATTGCAGCCAATGCATCACCAATGTTTTTATTAAACATTAGCGTCTGCGCACTTACAAACTGTTGGGAAATAATGTCTCGTTGCTTTTCTTGGTAATTTTGCCAAAGGTTAAAGGCTAAAGATAAGCCAACAATCGCCGCAAACCCAATAGAAACTGACTTTCCGTACTTTTTCCAAAGGTGCTCAAACTTTTCTTGGCGAAGGTCGCTTTCTACTTCTTGTATGAACTGATCAAAATTATTTGACATAAAAAATTCATTAGGCCTTAAAATTTATTCATATTTGCACTATATACTGTATTGTAAGAACAGCAAATAAGGAAATGATGACAGTTCTACCGATCTTAGTGGCCCCAAATCCAATTTTGCGCAGAAAAGCTAGTCTTGTGCCTGTGGTAGACAGTCATATCCAAAAATTATTAAAAGATTTACAAGAAACAATGATTGCAGAAGATGGTATTGGTCTTGCAGCTCCCCAAGTTGGTATTTCAAAGCGAGTTTTTGTAATGGATGTTCCTGCCAATGTAACCGTAGAAGGCGAAGAAATTGAAGGTGCTGATCCCAGTCCAAATATGTATCAAATCGTAAATCCTGAGATCATTTGGGCAAGTGAAAAATTAGCAACATGCAGGGAAGGGTGTCTTTCCGTTCCAGGTCAGTATGCGCCAGTGTTGCGCCCTGAAAAGATTCGAGTTCGCTATCTCAATGAAAAAGGCGAAATGTGCGAAACTGAATTTTCTCATTTACAAGCCGCTTGTGTTCAGCATGAAATGGATCATTTAGACGGAAAGCTATTCGTGGATTACCTATCTGCCATAAAGCGGGACATGTTAATTCGCAAAGCCCAAAAAGTTGAGCGATAGGGGCTAACTTAGTTTCTCCGTTGAAAAAACGAACTCGAGTCTTTGCGAAGCCCTGCAAAGGCTGTGGCAATCCAGTGGATAGTTTCATTATGGATTCTTACGGCCTTTGACCTCAGAAAGACGCAAAAGCATGAATTTTCGTCCTTTAGCCATATTTGAACTTTCTCTACTCATCTTAGCGTCATCCTGAGCCCTCAACGAGGGCATGAGGATCCACATCCTTATCTGCGTGCGTACCTCTCTTTATCTCTCTTCGTGTTTGACACGAAAGTCTAAAAATCAGCTGTCCCATCTTCTATCATCAAAAACTCTGGCTGCTTATGAAGCGAAGCGACAATGCGTAATTTTTCATAAATAGGTTCTAAATCTTCATCAGTATGCAATTCAATGAATGGTGATTCAAAAGAACGGCCTGCCTTGGCAAAAGGTAACAATAATTGATACGCGTATTGCTTTTTGTCTTCTGGAAGAATTACAAAATTTTCCTGCCTAAAATCTCCATTTCCGTCGATATGATAGTACCAATAATCTAAATTACATGTGTATTTTACATCAAAGTGTCTTAAATTATTTGCCAGAGTAAACAGATGTTCTGGGCTAAGAGCGCAGTCCATGAAAATGTCTTTTACTTGAGAGGGAATTAATTTAGCTAATTGAGCCACCTTTATTTCATTGCAATTCTCACAAAATCCCAGACAAATTGCTTCTAACTGGAGAAAGTTAGTGCTGGAAAAAATATTGATAATATTATCAATATATATGTAATGGGGGAAAGTGTAACTTCCTAAATGATTTGGATCAGCGCTAGCAACAAAGCGTAAATTTCTGCAGCGATTATCATTTGATAATTTACCAAATTTGTTTGAGCTTGGGGAAGAGCTGTATTGAATGTATGCGGTTTCGAAAAGATCATTTTCCAATACTATCGAATCATTAAGTGATACAAATCGTTATAAAAACTCTCGCTATCTTCTTTGTATTCTGCAATTACCCCAATTAGTTTCCCTAGTTGTTCCGGAGTGATTCTGCCCAAAGGGTCACTTACACCAATATTATTGGGGTTTATTGTTGGTAAAGGACTAATCGGAAATAACATCCACGATAATACGGTAGTTGGGCTTGTAGGCCACACCAAAAGATTTTGAATGGCTTGATAATGCACATAAACATCTTGCGCTGGTCTTGAATTAAGATCTCCAAAAAAGCGAAAAT
>Ga0172373_10011924_pt1 | contig 10294 bp, 9 predicted proteins | sample Lak10m_2_FD_114546 | JGI IMG/M metagenome (GOLD analysis project Ga0172373, IMG submission 114546) | Freshwater microbial communities from Kabuno Bay, South-Kivu, Congo - kab_092012_10m | ecosystem: Environmental > Aquatic > Freshwater > Lake | place: Democratic Republic of the Congo: South-Kivu...
AAGTAAGTTATCGGGTGGTGGTGCCAGAAGCAATCTCTTCGAGGTGGTTTTATCTTTTCCGGATATTGCACCGGCAGATGTTACGGTTCTCGACAAATCAAGATTTTTAGTTGAATCAGCAGCTCTTCCCGGATCTGTCATAACTTCTTTAGATGTGGCATTCAGAGGAAGAACATTAAAAGTTGCCGGAGACAGAACTTTTGAGTCTTGGACTGTTACCATTATTAACGATACAGATTTTTCAATTCGTTCCGCTTTTGAGAATTGGATGAATAAAATCAATCGTCTTTCCGATAATACCGGTGTTACTAATCCTGCACTTTATCACGCAGATGCATTTGTTTATCAACTGGATCGTGATGGTTCTACATTAAGAGCATATCATTTTTATGATCTTTTCCCGACTAGCATTAGTGCAATTCAGCTTGCATATGAAACTGACGCTATCCAGGAATTTACCGTAGAAATGCAGGTTCTCTGGTGGGAAGCAGTTAAAGGCAATTCTCCTTCTGCCGGTGGTGAAGATATTAACTAAATAATAGTTAATAACAAGTAACTTATATAAAATGGCAAGACTTTTTGGTTTTTCAATTGAAAGTGATGAAAAAAAATCAAAATCCATAGTATCTCCCGTTCCTCAAAATAATGAGGACGGGAGTGATTATTATATACAGAGTGGATTTTATGGACAGTATGTAGATTTAGAGGGTGTTTACAGAACAGAATATGATTTAATCAGAAGATATCGTGAAATGGCACTACATGCAGAATGTGATAGTGCGATTGAAGATGTCGTAAATGAAGCTATTGTAAGTGACTTATATGATTCTCCCGTAGAAATTGAGTTATCTAATTTAAATGCAAGCGATAAACTTAAAAAAATAATCAGAGAAGAATTTAAATTTATCAAAGAAATAATGGACTTTGATAAAAAATGCCATGAGATATTTAGAAACTGGTATGTTGATGGAAGATTATTTTATCTCAAAGTAATTGATGTAAAAAAACCAGAAGAGGGAATCAAAGAATTGAGATATATTGACCCAATGAAAATGAAGCACGTTCGTCAAGAAAAAAAACCGAATAACAAATCTGGTGTAAATATATCAAATTTTAATTCTTTTAATGGAAATCAAATTTTATATTCAGAAATTGAAGAATATTTTATTTATTCTCCGACATCAAATTATCCTTCCGGAACATTCAGTTCTTCTTCTAAAAATGCAGTAAAAATTGCAAAAGATTCTATTACTTATTGTACTTCCGGATTAGTGGATAGAAACAAAGGAACTGTACTTTCATATCTTCATAAGGCAATTAAACCTCTCAATCAATTAAGAATGATTGAAGATTCTTTGGTAATTTACAGACTTTCAAGAGCACCAGAACGTCGTATTTTCTATATTGATGTTGGTAATCTTCCTAAAGTAAAAGCTGAGCAATATCTCAAGGAGGTTATGTCTCGTTATAGAAATAAACTTGTTTATGATGCTTGTTTATCAATGGATACTAAAATTCCTCTTCTTGATGGTAGGACTTTGACTTTGAATCAAATTACAGATGAATTTAACAAAGGAGAAAGACTTTGGACTTATTCTTGCGATCCAAATACAGGAAAATTTGCTCCAGGAATTATTAGTTGGGCTGGAGTAACAAGAAAAGATCAAAAAGTTGTTAGAATTACGTTAGATAATGATAAATCAATCACTTGCACTCTAGACCATAAGTTCCCTGTTTGGAATAGAGGAAAGGTAGAAGCAAAGGATCTTCAAGTTGGCGATTCTATGATTCCTTTCTATTCTAGAAAAAAACAAATTTCAAATTATAATAAAAATTCAACATATTCACAGATTTTCGAAAATGAGTCTCAGAAATGGAAGTTTGTTCACCGACTTGTATCGGAATGGAAAGATGAAAATAATATTTCAAATGAATATAATTATAATTCAATAAGAATAGATGAAGAAAAAAAGACAGTTCATCATATGAATTATGATCGTTATATTAATACACCAGAGAATTTAGTTAGAATGTCAAGAAATGATCATTTTGATTATCACAAACAACACTGCAGTATTGCAGGTAAAATTGGTGGAAAAATTACTGCACAGAGAAAAAGGGAACAAGGTATTCAATTTTTCAATATGACAAAAGAACAAATGTCAGAAAATGGAAAAATCAACGGTTCAATCGGAGGTAAAAAATCTTATGAAAATAAATCTGGAATACACGGATTGTCTGTAGAGGAAAAAATAAAAAATTCAACAAAAGGAAACTATATTTTATCTGAAAAACTTAAAAATGATAAAGAATTTAGACACAATTTCTGTCAAGCAATTGGTAATGGATGGGGAGATCAGCAAAGAAAAGATGCCGCAGAAAGAGGAAAAAACAAACCAAAAACTTATTTTGTTGAAATTAATAGACTTGCCAATATTGAACGTTGGAACGGAGAAAATTCGGATCAGCAAAGAAAAATCCATTCCAATAGACAAACAATTGAATATACTCAACAAATTTTTGATTTAGTAAAATATTGTGCGGAAAATAATTACAATTTTGAAAAAACTCTTTATTATGTAAATGAAAATCTAAATTTTGAAGACTGGAAAAATTTAAATTCTAATAAAATTCCAAGAAAGGGTAAATCTAATAACCTTCTAGAAAAGTTTAACTATCATAATTTAACCAATGTTTCCAAAAAACTTGGATTTAATTCTTGGAAAGAATATAAGAATTCATTTGCTTATAAAAATCATAAGATTAAATCTATTGAATTTTTAGAAGGTACAATTGATGTTGGAACTCTTACTATTGATAGAGAAGAAATTTATCATAATTATCATACCTTTGCTCTTGATGCCGGAATATACACTTGTAATTCTACGGGTGAAGTGAGAGATGATCGCAAATTTATGTCTATGATGGAAGATTTTTGGTTACCTCGCAGAGAAGGCGGAAGAGGAACTGAAATCACAACTCTTCCCGGAGGTCAAAATCTCGGAGAACTTACCGATATTATATATTTTCAGAAAAAACTTTATAGATCATTAGGAGTTCCCGAATCAAGAATTGCCGGTTCTGGAGATGGATTTAATCTCGGCAGATCATCAGAAATTTTAAGAGATGAACTTAAGTTTTCAAAGTTTGTCAGTAGATTGAGAAAGCGTTTTGCCAATCTCTTTAATGATATGCTTCGAACTCAATTACTTTTAAAAAATATTGTTACTCCAGAAGATTGGAATAAAATGAACGATCATATTCAGTATGATTTCTTATATGACAATCACTTTGCCGAACTAAAAGAAAGTGAATTGCTGACAAATAGGATTACTAGCGTCACAAGTATAGAAGCATATATTGGAAAATACTTTTCTACCGAATATGTCAGGAAAAAAATTCTTCGACAGACGGATGAGGAAATTATTGAAATTGATGCACAAATTGATGATGAAATTGAAAAGGGTATTCTACCAAATCCAAATGCTCCTACAGATGAAGCAGGAAATCCAATAGAAGATTCAGGAATGGAAGAAGAGATTCCTCCGGAAGAAGTTCCACCCGAAGAATTACCTCCCGAAGAAGTTATACCAAAAGAACCCAAAGGTGGCAAGATATAAATAAATATATATTTGTAAATTATTTTTATGGAAGAACTTGTCGATTTGATTGCGACTCAACAATCTGCATCTGATATATCAGATAAAATTAAAGATATTTTATTTGCAAAAGCGGCTGAAAAAATTGATTATGCCAGACCCGAAGTTGCATCATCACTATTTGGAGATGAAGATCATTCAGAGGAACAGGAGTAATGGCAATTAAAGTAGTACAAAAAGTAAATAGAATTACTGCTACTGCAGGTGTTGCGGTTACTAGCAATCCCATCGCCCTTAAAAGTGGATACTTGAGAGTTTCTACCGGATTAACATCGGTCTATGTTGAAACTGGAAGTAATCCCGATCCAACCGTGAATTCTTTTCATCTTGGTCCATATGGAAACGAGGTTCTGAAGGAAAGAATTGCCAGACAAAGAGTAGTTGGAATTACTACGGGAGCATCTACTGTTGTTTCTTTTGATACTAATGCGGGAAATCCATTTTTGGTTGGAGATTATGCATCAATTGAAGGTGTAACGACGGCAGGAATTAATACGGAACACAAAGAAGTTACTGCCGTATATCATGATTCTTTGGTACTTAATTATGATACATCATCTGTAACTGGAGTGATTACCGCAACAGGGGCATCCATTGCCAGAAGTGTGAAAGTAAGTGTATTTGTTCCTTCCGGATCAGAAAGTGTAAGTATCACAGAAATCGTTCAGTTAGTCACAGAGTAAAATGAAACTCATCACAGAAGAAGTCCAACAAGTAAAGTTTATTACCGAAAAGGTGGGTAAAGAACCAAGAACCTTTATTGAGGGTGTTTTCCTTCAGGGAGACATTTGTAATCGTAACGGCAGAATGTATCCGATGCAGACTCTTTCTCGTGAAGTAAAGAGATATAATGAAGCGTTTATATGTAAGGGTCGGGCTCTTGGAGAACTCGGTCATCCTGATGGACCTACGGTAAATCTTGACCGTGTTTCGCACAAGATTGTTTCTTTAGAACAAAAAGGATGTAATTTTATCGGCAAGGCAATACTTCTTGGAACTCCTATGGGGAAAATTGCCGAGTCTCTCATCAAAGAAGGTGTTTGTCTTGGTGTTTCTTCTCGTGGTGTTGGATCACTCCAAATGACTAATGAAGGTCATAAAGTAGTAGGACCAGATTTTATGCTTGCGACTGCCGCTGATATTGTAGCCGATCCTTCTGCTCCTGATGCTTTTGTACAGGGAATATTTGAGGGCAAGGAATGGTGCTGGGCTGGAGGTGTTCTACGAGAAAAATTTGTTGAATCTACAAAACGTAGAATTAATACTTTAGTTGATGAAAAAACTCTTCAAGAACATAAGGTACAATTGTTTCAAGATTTTCTCGCAAATCTTTAAATTATAAATAAATATAGATTATAACAAAACCTAATCAAAAATGTCCGTTGGTAGAAATTTACAAGAAATGGAAAACGTAGTAACCAAAGGAGCATCACCTGCAGAACCAATGCATAAGTTGTCCACTGGTATTGCACCTGGACAAACCGGAAATTGGGAAGATCTAGGTGGTCCTACTCCAGAAAATTATCGTCCCGATGACGATTCCTCAAAACTTAAAGATCCTTCTGCTACTCTTGCCCAAGTAAGAGATGTAGTAAATGCAAAAGCGGCAAAGGCAGAAGCAGCACATTCTTCAGCAACTCCAGTATCAACTCCGGGACAGGGAGTTAAGGAGGAAATCGAAGAGTATGATGAAGATCTTGTCGATGATGAAGAAGAAGACGATGAAGATGAAGAAGTAGTCACCGAAGAATCTTACGACGACGAAGAGGAAGTAGAAGAAGACTACGATATCGAAGAAGATGTAAATGCTCTTCTTGCCGGTGAGGATCTTTCCGAAGAGTTTCAAGAAAAAGCAAGAACCATCTTTGAGGCAGCAATCAGTTCAAAGGTTGCCGAAATCAAAGAAGAACTTCAAGCATCTTATGAAGAAACTCTGATTGAAGAAATTCAAGCAATTAAGAGTGATTTAGTTGAGCGTGTCGATGCTTATCTTGAGTATGTTGCCGATGAGTGGGTACAAGAAAATGCTCTCGCAATCGAACACGGTCTTAAGACTGAAATGACCGAATCATTCCTCGCAGGAATGAAACAACTTTTTGAAGATCATTATGTAACAATCCCTGAAGATAGATATGATGTTATTGAAAGTATGGTAGATAATCTTGACGAAATGGAAGAAAAACTCAACGAGCAAATTCAAAAGAACGTTGCTCTCAATAGAAGATTGGCGGAATCAGTTGCTGATGTAATCTTTGCAGATGTCTCTGAGGGTCTTGCACTTTCTCAGAAAGACAAACTCGCTTCTCTTGCCGAAAATGTTGAGTTTGAGAGTGAAAAAAACTATCGTGAGAAACTAGTAACCTTGAGGGAATCATACTTTCCTTCAAGATCCTCTAGTGCTCAAATAGATGACTCTGAGACTTTATCTGAAAGCACAGACATTCAAAACCAACAACCTATGGTTAGCGGAAGAATGGAATCATATCTTCAGACTCTAAGCAGAGTCGCCAAAAAGTGAATTATAAATTATAAATTTTCAAACTAACTTTTTACAGAGGTAAAACAAATGCAAATGTTCAATACAGAACAATTGCAGGAGAAGTGGTCTCCAATCCTTGATTATCAAGGACTCGATGAAATCAGAGATTCACATCGTAGGGAGGTAACTGCTATCCTGCTAGAAAATCAAGAAAGAGAACTCCGTGAGTCACACGAGTTTCTTTATGAAGCTCCAACCATGGGTACCGCATCTAGCGGTAGCGGTGCTGGTTTTGGTGGCAGTGCTCAAGGATTTAGTGCTGGTCCTACTGCCGGTTTCGACCCAGTTCTGATTTCTCTAATCAGACGCTCAATGCCCAATCTGATCGCTTATGATCTTTGTGGCGTTCAGCCAATGAACGGTCCTACCGGACTTATCTTTGCGATGCGTTCACGTTATACCAATCAGAGCGGTGCAGAGACCTTCTACAACGAAGTTAATTCTGCTTTCTCCGGTCAGGATAGTGGATTTGATGTAACAACCGGATTTACCGGAGCTTCCGTTGGTATGGGTACAACTGCTCAAGGTGGAACTAATCCTTCTATTCTTGCCGCTAACCAGGCAAACAATGCTGGTGTTGGAGATGATCAATATAACGTTGGTCAAGGTATGCGTACCGATAGTGCCGAAGCACTCGGTGATGCTGCTGGCAATCAGTTCAATGAAATGGCATTCTCAATCGAGAAAGTCACCGTTACTGCCAAGAGCCGCGCTCTAAAAGCAGAATACAGTCTTGAACTCGCTCAAGACCTGAAGGCAATTCACGGATTGAATGCCGAAGCGGAACTCGCAAATCTTCTCTCCACAGAGATTCTTGCCGAAATTAACCGCGAAGTCATTCGTACCGTTTATAAGATTGCCAAGCCAGGTGCTCAGGCAAACGTTGCCACTTCTGGTACTTTTGACCTTGATGTTGACTCAAATGGTCGTTGGTCCGTTGAGAAGTTCAAGGGTCTGATTTTCCAGATTGAAAGAGATGCCAACGCTATCTCCCAGCAAACTCGTAGAGGGAAGGGCAATATGATCCTTTGCTCTGCTGACGTTGCTTCTGCGCTTGCAATGGCTGGAGTTCTGGATTATACTCCTGCTCTTAATGCTAACCTAAACGTAGATGATACTGGCAATACCTTTGCCGGTGTTCTTCAAGGTAAGTATCGCGTATATATCGATCCTTATTCTGCTAACGTATCACCTAATCAGTTCTACGTTGTTGGTTATAAGGGTTCCAGTGCTTATGATGCTGGTCTCTTCTATTGTCCTTATGTTCCTCTCCAAATGGTTCGTGCCGTTGGTCAGGACACCTTCCAACCAAAAATTGGATTTAAGACCCGCTACGGCATGGTCGCCAATCCTTTTGCCGAAGGTGCTACTCAAGGGCAAGGTGCTCTAACCACCAACTCTAACGTATACTACAGAAGAGTCAAAGTCGCGAATTTAATGTAAGGTTATTTTACATAGTACTCAAGGACCTCCTTTGGGGGGTCTTTTTTATGTCAATCCAAAACAAATAGTTCCACAATCATAAATCTTATTATACCCCATTTGCCTTGCTTTTTCATATTCGGTACAGTCATAAGCACCAATGAGTTTTTTCTGGAACAGCATACGATTATATCTTTTATTAAAGTTCTTATCGACATAATAATAAGAAGGTCCATTAACTCTTACAATCTTAAAACCATTTTTTTGATAGACATTCCCGTTAGAATATCTCCTATCAGCATAAGAAACAATATTGCCATAATAATCTTTTCTAAACCAGTTTAATAAGCGACTAAAACCACCAATCACATTTATTCCCATTTTATTGGAAAATCTAGAAAGTTCCCACTCATAATTTTTATTAAATCTAGACTTACAAAAAGTCATCACACAAACAAGTTCATTTTCATAAGTAAGACCAATCTTAACTTTACTTTTATCTTCCCCCTGTATATGATTTTGATTAAGAAATTGATTTTTTTGATGTGTGCCTATAATTATCTTTTTACATTTTCTGGCATATATTTTTTCATTTAGATTTAATTTACTTGAGATAATAGATTTGACAATATTCTGTTTGTATAACCACTCATCACTATAAAACTGCAAAAGTTGTATTCCTTGTTTTTCGCACATCAAAGTTTTATTTAAATGATATGATTTTCCTTTAATCAAACATTCTTTAGTCTCACTTGGTCGATATTGATGCGAATATAGTCCATTATATTCAATTGCCATTTTGTATTCCGGAAAATAAATATCCAATTCTTTCCCATTTAGAACAGAACGATTTGATTGAATCATCTTACCATCATAGATTGATTCAATATACTCGTATAAGGTATTTTCTTCTTTGCTTATTTTCTTAATCTTTCTTTCATAAGAGTTAGGTGGTCTAGTATCAATATCATAGACATTTAACCATCTGGATACTGTTGATTTGGTTGTTCCTAACTCTTCGGCAATATTTTCGCAGGTAAGTCCACTATCATATATCTCCTTTAACTTATCCTTGTCCGATAAAATAGTTACACTATAACTATTTCTTCTTCTGGAATCAATCAGATTGTGTATTTGATGTTTTTTAAGATACTTAACAACAGGAACAGTTGAAATATTGAGTTCTTGTGCGATTTGTTCTATGGATTTCTTTTGAGTGATTCTCTGATTGTATATCCATTCATAAGATTCTAATTTAATTTTTGACTCTGAAGAAATGGTTTTACTTTTTCTGGAGCAAGTGGAGTTCGCATACAATCTAAATCCATTTTCTGCGTATGTTTTATCAATAGAACATACTTCTCCACACCCACACTTACATCTTGGTATTGTTTTTTCCGTAATCTGATTTACAAGAACATATGCCCTTGTCCTCAAAGGAATAGAAGAATAATAAGAATCCAAAAATCTTGTATGTTCTTCTATCTGTTCTTTGAGACTTTTATTCAGAGATATTTTAATGAAGTTGGACTTATCCCAGTTTTCTTGAAGGTGCTGTATAAGGTTCATCAAACATTCCAGTCTATTATATATTATATCACTAAATACAAATAAAAATGACTTGCTCTTTTCCTCGTCAAATTGATAATAGAAACTTTTTATCACCGGTTGGATTTAAATTTACATTAGCAAAAGATCCAAAAATTGTTTTTTTCTGTAATTCGGCAAGAATACCAGAAATAACACTATCAACCAATTTACAACCATCATATCTCAAAGATATTGATGTTCCCGGAGATAAACTCACTTTTGGTGATTTAAATTTGAAGTTTATGGTTGATGAGAATATGGAAAATTATATGGCAGTTCATAAGTGGTTATATGGACTTGGTTTTCCAGAAACGGCACAACAATATAAAGATTTAATTACAATTAATAATGATATTACGCAATCTCAAGATCCCAAAAGTGCGTTTAGTGATGGAAGTCTTTTTATTCTAAACAGCAATTATAATACAACTGCTGTGATTAAATTTAAAGATTTATATCCAATTTCTTTAAGTTCTTTAGAGTTTGATGCCACACAAACTGATATTCAGTACTTTACATCAGACGTGACTTTCAAGTATACTGTATATAATATTCTAGATAAAAACAATAAACCTTTATAATGTCAATTGATTTAGAAAACCTACAGGAAATGTGGGCAAGAGATTCGATTATCGATCCTGATAATTTACACGATGAATCACTCAAAATACCTCAACTTCATTCCAAGTATTATACGATATACAACACCACAACTCTTCTTCGAGAAAAAGCAAGAGAAACATACAATAGAGTTCATTTAGAACGCTATAACTACTACACAGGAAAGGCACCAGCAGAGGTCTATGTCGAAGAACCATTTCCATATAAGTTAAGAGATAAAGACGCCTTACAGAGGCATATGGACGCAGATGAGAGACTGAATAAAATTGATTTAAAAATAAGATATTATGATGTTGTGTTGAAGTTTTTGGAAGAAGTAATTAAAATGATTACGAACAGAAATTACTCCATCAAGAATGCTATAGATTGGCACAAGTTTGTAGCAGGATATAACTAAATAAAATTAAACTGTCGGTAGAAATGAAGACGTTTGTAGAATTTATGTCTGAATGTTATTTTTTAC
>Ga0172373_10011925_pt1 | contig 10293 bp, 5 predicted proteins | sample Lak10m_2_FD_114546 | JGI IMG/M metagenome (GOLD analysis project Ga0172373, IMG submission 114546) | Freshwater microbial communities from Kabuno Bay, South-Kivu, Congo - kab_092012_10m | ecosystem: Environmental > Aquatic > Freshwater > Lake | place: Democratic Republic of the Congo: South-Kivu...
CTTATTTGTCGAAGATTCCCATAAAAGAATCCACTAAACATTTCAAACCATTAGTGAAGATAGCCATCAAAGATGTTTTCAATTCTATTGAGACCCCAATATCGCTAAACAAATTAACTATAGCTGTTTTCAGTTTATTCGACCAAAAAAGCTTCAATATTTTAGAAAAAAAGGAAGAATCGATTGCCATAGAAGAAATCGCAAGGACAAGTGTAAAGTATGACAAGATTATTCAAAAGCTTTTATACGGCTTGACAAAAGATGATGCAAAGTTAATTTCCCACTTTCTTTTCCAGAATGAAAAAGAACAATCTTTGGCTGAACTTGCTGACTTATATAATATACCTAAAAGCACATTCCATCATAAAGTGGATACTTTTAAAAAGAAAATAGCTTCTAGTTACACTCCTGAAAATGAGCAGGATGGAATTCTATTCATACAAAATATTTCAAAAGCTTTGGACGAACACTCAAAGTAAGGGTATAGTATCATTAAACAGCAAAGAATGAAACCCATTATTCAATTTCTAAAAAGTCAAGTAGACACCTTTACAGAAGATTCTGAAAAAGTTGTCACAACAGAAAAGGATATTGAAACCTTGACAAAACTGTTTATATACCGCTCCAAAACTGTAAACCAAACAAGGCATCTCAAAATACAACCACGAATTCAAGGAAATCAAATCTGGACAGTCAAAAAAGAATACGTTGATTTTCAAGGCATTTCACAAAAAACATCGCACCCATTCATCGTATTAATAAATAATGATCCTGATGATGTGGAAGGTGAACTTTCTGTCAGAGTTTTAATAATCAGCCCATTCATTGAAATGGCTAGCCAAAGCGATGAAGTATGTAACGACCAGTCAATAATAGGATTTCCATTTTTGGTTGAAACTTGGAATGACCAGCCAATTCTTGCAGAATTACTAGATGAATATGTTGGCTACTATGAACTGAAGTCAAAATCTTTTGCAAAGTCAGAAGCTTTTGAATTAGTAAATGAACCCATTACTGATTATTTAAAAGCAGATTCTGAAACTTTATCTGAAGCCCAACAAGAGTTTAGAGATATTGAAATTTCAAGAGCTAAATACATCAACCACTCTGTCCTTTCATTACTAAGTTTCTTGGAGAACAGACAAAGTCAAGATGCAGGAGTTGTAATTTCAATCTTTGGCAAGACAGAATATCCTAAATTCTATATTGATCAAACTCAAAAAGAGCCAACACTTGCACTAGCAGCAAAATCTGGCATTGACGGTGAAGACAAGTATCTTCTTTTAGATAATGAAAGTCTACCGTTTAAAATTTTTATCAGAAAGAACGAAGATGGATTTGTCCTATCCGTTTACACAGCAGTTAAGCTCAAATTAGTTACAAATCACAATGAGGAAATTACCGGAATATCAAACAACGAGAAAACAGTATTTGCGAAACTTCAAGCAGGAAAATACACTCTGATTTCTGAACAAGTTAAAGAATCCATTAAAATTAGATTGAAATAGTATGTCATATATCCCATTAATTAAAAGAACTCAATGGATAGACTTGAGTAAAGAGCACGAACTTATAAGGACTAGGCTGGAGAAAAGTTTAAGCGAAGCCTTGCTTGATAAGAAGCAAGGTATTGATCCAATAATGATTAAAGGTGCTTTTGGAATTGGAAAGACCAATACCTTGTATTACCTTTTCCATTATTCTTGGTGTGAATTAGAAAACCCTGCAATACTTATTTCACTGGATGAGTTGATTGTGTATCTTAAAATGAAGATTAAGGAATTATCATTATCTAAAATTCCAAATACTGAACTAGGGAAACTTATAGAAGATTTCGTGTTTGATCAAATCGAAAAACTGAAAGTAAAAGATTGGAGCAATATAGAGTTAAGCGGTTTTCCAGATTTTAGTTCAGGAAATTTCCAAAGTTATTTGGAAGATTTTAATCAGGTTACTATAACTAAAAGTTCATCTGGTGAAACACATACCGTTACAAAAAATATTAATGAAGAGGTTGTTCAAACTGCATTAAATAAGAAGAACATTCGTCCACTATTGCTTATTGATGAATTTGAAGCAAAATACTATGAATTCAAAAAAATTATTGATTCATCAGGTGGTGGTGTTTTAAGGGAACTCTATGAACAAGTTAACAAAGTCTTAGTAGACTTTTATTTAATTATTGGAAATGGCCCAGCATCTGGTTATGAAATTGAAAGAGATAAGGGTGGTGAAGATATCGAGAGTGGTACTGCAGAAAATAGAAGGTTAAATACAAGCTTTGCACTTCCATTTCCCACTCCAGATTTATTGCAACGTTCTTTTTTAAATGGTGATCCCAAAGGATATATAAATTTCATTTGGTGGCTTTCAAGAACTAGGCCAGGACACATTTTAAAGTTAAGAGAAGCGCTAGGAGCAATTGAGAATTTGAAACAACTAAAATTTAGTGAGTTTATTACTAAACCAATATTTAAAGAGCCTATTGATGAAGGTGGCGAAGCGGTTTCATATTTAAAAACCCAATTTTTCAATGAGATAAATGGAAGAATTCAAGCTGCTTTCTTAGGCAAAGTACTGAGCGAGTTTCAACCATTAGAATTTGATATTAAAGACTTCAAAAATGATTTAAGAGATTGTATACCTTTTTTCTTATGTAGTTCCGAGAAAATTAATACAGAAATAGATTTAATCCCTGTTTTGAGAGAAGATCTTTATTTGACTCATTTAAAGAATTTTCAAAAGGAAGGGAAATTTGATTCCGTAAATTATTTAGAACACATACAACCTTATTTTAGCTATATCTTAAGTGGTATTTCTGATGCAGGAGGAAATATTGCATTTGGGATGATTAATGATTCAAAACCAGATGAAGTACTTGCATCAACTTTCTTGAAACCATTATTAGAACTTACTTATGACTTTATCAGCCTTTATCAAGACGATTCTATTAAAGAAACAAGAGAATCATTAGACTTCATATTAAACATAATTAATCAAATAAACATTTCTGAGGAGACAGGTGAACTTGAAGTCTTTATCCCTAATATCTATGATAGGTTTGAAAAGTGTAAATTATTAAGGAATGATAAAGTATTTCTTCAGTTATCATTATACGCTATTAGGGAATCCATTGAACAACCGATTGGCTCCCCAAAACTCAAGTATAAAAATGAACAAGCATCAGCCCTACTTGCAGATGTAAATTTAAAAGAAGCATTGCCATTAATCTTCCATAAAGAAGAAAATCTATATAATTACTTCATTCCTGCCCTCTCAAATGAAATCTTAGATAAATATTTAGAGGATCTTCAAAAACATATTTTTGATTTGTTCTATCCCAAATTTCACAAAGATGGCCAAATTGTAATTCGAGTAGTCTATTTTGAATTTAATAATAAAATAGACGAGTTCAGAAAAAATCTCCTTTACAAAGATGGAGATATTGACCAGTCAGAGACTATCTATTCATTAAGTAAAATTGATGTTGTAGATTTCGAAACTTACCAACTCAATTTTGGAGGACAGATTAGAGATTATATCGATTCCGTTTCTCAAATCGCTATAATAGGCAATTGGAAAGGTGAAACAGCAATAACTAAACTAAAGAAAGATGATGGTACAATAAATGTAAAAGATGTTATAAGCGTAATTGGTAACAGGCCTTGGACTGAGAAGAAGGAAACTATTAGAACAATTGAGCATTATAGAAAATTACTTTTCGATGGAGATAATTCAACATTCAAGTCAATTCATAAAATTGCGAATGCCGAATACAAAACCAAACTAGAAGAAAATGTCTGCAAACAGGATGATTTTAGAAGTAATGTTTGGGAATATTCATTTCTTGGAAAATTAATAAAGGACGAGTCACAGTCTTATGACTCGTTTACTATTGATGTGGCCTTATTATACTTATTTGAAAACAAAAGTATAGATGAAAGCATTAGACAGCTACTTGAACTCTGCAAAAACGATTTCAAGTTTGATGCAGATAAGGAAATTGTAGCAAAAGCAATCAACTTTAAAAACCTACTTTCAATACTTACAAAGAAAAAAAAGGAATTAGAATCACACTCGATAAATTTTGATTTAAGCTCTTCTTTTATAAGCAAATTAACCAAGCTTACTGAAAATCTTATCTATGAAGACGAAATCAACAATATTGATGAATACTTTACATTTTTAAGTTCTAAACAAGAAAATGGCTTTATTAAGTCCTACCACAATGCCCTTGGTGGGCATTCGTTACCTGAATTAACTGACACCCTTTATAGCCTGAATTATTTAAAGACACTTTCTATTGAAGATGTTAAAATTGGAATAACACAAGAAATCAATGAATTAGAAACCAACTTTAGTGAAGTCAGAGTAAAAATAGTAACAAAATTAGATGAGTTAAAAACAATTCTTGATGAAAGCCAGAACTTATCAGCATATCCTGAGAATCTCAATAAGGCATTAAAAGGCATTACTTTAATAAAAAAAGTACTCACCAATGAACCCTCTTATTCAACATCCTTAATAATATTTTCAGTAATTCAACATTTGTCAAAAGTGGCAAAGGATGCCAAATTATTTAGTGAACAACTTGATGAAATTTTTGATGATATTTCTACACAAAAGGAAAAGATTGATTTAATACAGGAGGAGATTGATAAATTATATGAAGATAGTTTGACTAAGAGGCTAATAGGTTTTGAATTCCCTATACCCAGAAACAATGGTTACTTATGGAAAAAAAGGTATTTGAAGGATAAAATAAAGGAAACTGAAGAATTTGAAAAGCTATTTGGCGATACCAAAAATTATTATAATCCTTTTACTAGACCGACCATTTACCCAGACAAAATAGAGAAGTTTTACAAAGCACTAGTTACAATCACTAATAATCTGAATGGCGAATTCAATGAAATGGTTACTAAAATGAGGGCAATCAAAAACTCAGCTGAAAGCACAACACAGATTCAAAACTTCATTAATCAACTTTTAACACCAATAGAAGAATGATAGATATTTCAGCATATAATGAAAAATTTGAAATTGCTTTACAACAAAAAAGCAATCCAAGTTATAAACCAAAGATTGAAGATGAGCTATCCAAATCAGAGTGGCAGGAACGACTATTTGAAATTGAGCGAACCTTGAGTAACATAAAGGATGAAAAAGATTTTATAGAATATCAAAAATCACTAACCAAACTGTTTAACGATCTTTATGAAGTAATTACAGCACCTGGAGTAGATGATTTTATTGGTTGGGTAGATGAAATAACTGACAACAAAAATAACGCAAACACAAAAAAGCTAAGAAAGTACTTAGTTAATCACTATGCTGATTCAAACATTAGTGATTCAATTGAATCCATCAATTCAAATAAGGCTGTTCTAGAAATTGAAAATTCAATTTTTAATCCTCTTTTAAAAGACATAACCAAAGAGCTAAAAAAACAAACAGACAATCTTCTAAAAGATCCAAGTCAATTTGAGAATAATATTGATGATCACTTTGAAACGCTTACTACCACTTTAGATGGCTTAGAGTCTATACAAGAACTACAATATTCTAAAAATGAACAGCTTTACACCGATAATCAAAAGGCTAGCAATATAGATTTCTACAACGATTATATAAAAGCAATTATAGACAGGGGGCAAAGTTTAAAGCCTCAAAATGAGACCGAGAAAACTCAATCAATCATTATAAAGGTAGAAAATAGAATTAAGGAAATTAAAAAAGGTATTTCTTTATTACACGATTCAAAAGTAGCGTTATCTCAAGACGAAACCTTAAAGAATATCTTCCTTAAGCTCGATAAAGAAGTAAACTATGAAAAGGGAATTTCAAATGCGCTAAATCAATTTATTGATGAGACTTGGGCTGAAATAGAAGAACATTACAACAAAATAAAAAACTTTTTCAACCAATCAATCTCAATAAATTTTAATCCGAATTGGAATAGTTTCTCCAAAAAAGGTGGCGTAATCTCAATAATTGATGAATATACTAAAATCACAGGTGAAAATGTTTTGACTACCATTTCAAACAAGCCAACTGATGATAGTAAAAAGATATTAAAAGCTAAAGCGAAATCCATTGACAAATACCTTGAACAGCAAGTAATTTTAAAAACTGAAATTGAAGAAGAATTTAATGCGTTAATAATTGAATTCGAAGCAGCAAGTAAAAAACAATTACTTGAAAGTCTATCATCAAACAACCCTGATTTGCTGAGTGTTAAACAAAAGATAAATGAAAACATTGACGGACTTCAAGCAGGTGTTTTAAGATTAAACGAGGAAGATAATATCATTCTTTTTCTAAGAGATTATTTCACATCTACTTTTAATTGTTACAATGAAATTCGGTCAGGTTTTGAATTGTTTTTACAAAAATCAGGTATGTCAAAACATTTAGTCTGGTTGGATTCTAAATGTGACAGCGCTTCAAAAGGCTCAATTACATCTCAGGATTTGAATGATCCAATTCTGCTAAAAGAACTTCTAGAAAGTGGATTAGTAAAAATTGAAATAGAAAAGACTTTTTAAATGGCAACAAACAACATAGAACTGGTTAAGGCCTTAGATAAGATAAGACTAGGAAATCTATATGTCCACAATGATGAATTACCGGACATAAAGTTTTCTTCTGAAAGCTTAAAAACAAGAAAAGTTTATTTAGTAGAAACTTTGGCTGTCATAAATGCTTTAGTCGATAGAGGTACTATGCTTTTATATGGAGGGCACGGAGGTGGAAAAACAACTTTAGCAAAATATCTTGGTCAAGTCTTTCATAAGTTATCGAAGGATTCAATTGAAGATTGCATACTAAGAGGTCACCCACAATTAACAGAGGAAAAAATATTAGGTAGCTTGGATATAGCTCAATTGACCTCAGCTAAAGAATTAAATGCCGAAAAAAAAGTTGATGTTATTTGGAATGATTTTGTAGATTCTCCTTGGAAGATTATTGATGAACTAAATAGACTATCTCCTTATGCTCAAAACATTTTGCTTTCACTTTTAGCTGAAAGTTCGGTAAAATATCACAATGAAAGTAAACGATTACCAAACTTTTCTCTTTACGCTACAATGAACCCTAAAGATGAGGGTAATTTCATAATGTCACTTCCATTTTTAGACAGATTTGCCTTGGCTCTTCCCATTACAATGCCGGATTATGAAAGTCTAAGTACGATAGGAAGAGAAAAAGACAAATCTAATAAGCTGGATAATCTAGCATCATATCTTGAATATTTTGATTTGAAGAGGGCTCAAGATGAGGTTCGAGAATTAAAGTATTCAGAAGAAGCTGAACTACTAATTAATATCATTATCTCTTCATATAGACTTTGTGATAGAATTTCAAAAGAGTCAAACGATACAATAACAGTTGAGAAAGGGCTTTGTAATAACTGTAGATATAATGTTACTGAAAAAGCGTGTAACAAAATAGTTCACCCTTTAAGTGTTAGAGTGAAAGAAGATCTTTATCGTTATGGAAAAGGGTTAGCTTGGTTCTTAGGCGACAGCGAAGTACAATTAAAACATATAAAATCTTTAGCACCTTTTATGATTTGGCATCGTTCTTCTTTAAGTAAACCTTTTAAAAAGGAGATTAGCGAAAATCGTTTTGATGCAGGTGATTTCTCACTAAACATTGAGCTTGAATCAACAAGGGAAATAATCGAAATGATTTGTTCCGAATACGAAGGATTGTTTCCGCTTCTTCAAACCTTCGAAAAAGTTAAAACGGGCAAATTAACCCCCGAAGAATTCAAGGAATTTACCCAAAGCATAAAAGATGATAGAAACAATTTTTTGGTTACAAAAAAAGAAATAGTTCCAATCTTGGAACAATCTTATTTACCAGTCTACAATGAAATCACAACATTTAATAAAAGAATTGAGAACACTAATGATATACAAGAATTAAATAAAATCAAAAATGAACTTTCAGATAGATATGACATTCCAAACCGTCAATTTTTGGCTGATATTATAGAAAAAAAGAGAATAAGAATCGGCTCTCAATCACTACCTAAGCACATATTTAAACTTCCTTTCAAAGACTTTGATCTACTAGCAAAAAAGGATTGTGTTTTACTTGATCAAATTATTAAAACGAAATTTAACAGCAATTTTAATCCAACATATAATAAAACAGAGGTATTGTCTGACTTGGGAGAGGGCGAGTTTAATCTATCTATGGAGAGGCTAAATGAAGGATCCGGTGAAAGTAGTTTAAGATTTGTTTTTCAGGGCAAAGAAAATGACCCGATATTTATTTTTCTAAAAAAACACAATGTCGGATAATTATGAAATATATCGAGGAAAAGCCATTGAGGCTTGTAAGCAAGTATTCTTAAACGAATACAATCGATCTCTTGGCATTCCCCTGCCAAAGATTGAATTTATCCTTCCAGATTCTAGTAATTACAAATCAGGCGAATACTTTATACGTATTGGCGATACTTGGCAAATTCATTTAAACTTTGGACTGTTACCAAAAAGCTATAAAGATTTTCAAGAAGAAGTACGCGTTCTCGCAAGACACGAGGTAGAACACTATATGTGCTGCCCTTTTGATGTGTTAACTCATTTTCGAATGTTGAAAGCAATCATTGACACCTATCATCAACATTACTCACACCACTTAATTGATATTGTTTCCTTATCAGGAGGTCTTGCTAACCAAGCAGCAGACATAATCATTGATACAAAGAACTTTTATCGTAATAAATCTGAAACACTTAAAAGCGAGATAGCCTGGATTAAAAAAGGAGGCTATGAATCATTTAAAGACTTACCGAGGCATTCAAAGTTAATGTTTCTTACCAAGGAGGCTATTTGGAAAGAAAGTTTAGAGCTTTTTGAAGATGATGAAGAACTATTAAACGAAGTAAATTCACTAGCTGAAAAATTTGTAAATGAGGGAATTGATAATAAAGGTTTATTCATTTCAAAGACTATTGAATACACTCATTCTTTTTTTAAGTTATTTGAAGAGGATAAAAAGGAAGAAAAACAGCAACCAGATTCATCCACTGATTCAGGTAAATCAAATGAACAGCAAAATGACCAACCTAAAATAACTCCAACTAAAGATTCTCAAGAAAATGGGAGTCAATTTGTTTTTCAGTCACCAGACAAAATTAAAGAAGCACTTATTCAAATAGCACAGGAAGCATCATTAGTGCAATTTGGTCAAATATTGTCTGCTGCAGGCCTCTCATCCTTAACAGAGAAAGAGAAACAGAAAATTTGGTTTGATGCTCAAAACACTGATATAATTCCAATTATTGAACAATCTCCTAAAGGCTCAAATGACAATTACTCCTATCCTACATCTTGGAAATTGGGAGACCCTATAGAAGAAATGGATATGATGCTTTCTTTCTCAACTTCTCCTGTGATTATTCCTGGTGTAACAACAAAAAAATGGGTGCAAAATCCTGTATATAGTTCAGGAACTGAAAAAAAAGATACAGACCTTTTATTAATAATAGATACGTCTGGAAGTATGGGAGCAATTACAGATCCCAAATCTAATTTACACCAAGCAGTATTAGCCGCTTATGGTATCATAAAATATTTTGAAAATAGAAAGAATCAAATAGCATTGTTAGGATTTTCAGACAGAATTACAGCAAACGTAGATTGGACAAAAGACTATGGTTCCATTAGAGAAAAACTTTTATTAAACGGTAGAGGTGGGACAAGTTTTCCAATAGCCAGAATCCAGTCAATAATTGAAAGTTCCAAAAATCCGCTTGTGACTGTGATAATAACTGATGGTGAAATTCAGAACACAAACCAGACGATTGATTACTTCAAAGAATATTTAACTAATGGGAATAAACTTTTCATCTTTTTGCAAGACAGAAAATCTACAATTGAACACTATAAAACGCTTACCAATTATGGAGCCAAGGTATTAAAAACATTAACAGCAAATGAAATGAGAGATTCAGTACTTAATGAAGTTATGTAGCCAACCCATTTTGCAAGCACATTGCCAAAGCCCCACGAGCCAACGCTCAACCCAAGCTTTGTCAAAGAGCTTGCAAAGCCAACGCAAGAAAAAGAAATTTTAAAAAATGCCCAACCGCACGACAAAAAGACAATGAAAATGATAGCAACAAATAGACCGACAAACCACGGCAGACAAGGAAGCACTGGTGGTAACATTTAGAGAACTAGCAGAAAAAGCCCAAAATTAAAGCCCAGTACGTGGGCTTTTTTTGTTAGTTCTTGTTGGCCGAGTATCTCGCTTTTCTCTTAGGTGGAAAAG
>Ga0172373_10011928_pt1 | contig 10290 bp, 10 predicted proteins | sample Lak10m_2_FD_114546 | JGI IMG/M metagenome (GOLD analysis project Ga0172373, IMG submission 114546) | Freshwater microbial communities from Kabuno Bay, South-Kivu, Congo - kab_092012_10m | ecosystem: Environmental > Aquatic > Freshwater > Lake | place: Democratic Republic of the Congo...
CTACCGCACACTGATTTAGACCTTCAATCTGTTTAATGCGTAGGTTCTAGTGCTACGGGCTGGTGAAGCACCCGTAGATAGGTCTTGAACTGCTACTACTAACGTAGCCCCGTCAGCCTTTCGAATGGTGGCTGAGTCGGGTCAACCTAGTTTGTATTCCTACAAGCCCCTAGCTTTAGCTAAGGGGTCGTTGACCATTCCGTTTCACCTCCGGGAATGTCGGTCAAATGGATGGTATTCGCAGCTTCCACCTGCCAGGGAATCCACACCTGAATCGTCGTGCCGACTCCGGGGGTAGACACCAATTCGCAAGTGCCATGCAGCAGCGCAGCACGTTCGCGCATGGTGGTAATCCCCAACCCGCGCTCCTCACGGGAGACAATTTCCGGCTCGAAGCCGCGTCCATCATCTTGAATGCTCAGGCTGATGCCATAGCCGTTGGTCAGCGAAAGCTGAACATGCTTGGCCTGTGCATGTTTGCGGGCGTTGTTCAAGGCTTCCTGTGCGATCCGGTACAGCGTTACGCCCACACTTTTTTCAGGTTCTTGCGAAAGTGGATGCACATCCAGCGAAAGCTGCCAATCGCTGTGTTCTGCGGTAGAGTGTGCCAGCTCGGTCAGCGCCGCGCCCAACCCCAGATCATCCAGCGCCGCCGGACGCAAGCCCTCAATGATGCGCCGTCCTTCTACAATCGCATTCGTCAGCGCATCGCAACCACGAACCAATCCGGCGGTAGCGTGTTCGTTGTCGCGGATCGGGCATAACTGGCGGCAATTGCTCAGATGGAAGCGTGCCCCCACCATGTGCTGAATCAGGCCGTCGTGCAAATCATAGGCCACCAGTTTGCGTTCTTCTTCCTGCGCGGTAATCAAGCGTTCAATCAACATCTGGGCTTCGCGGCGCTTGCGTTCCAGATCGTGCGCCATCTCGTAAAACGTGCGCGTGAGCGAACCGATTTCATCCGTCGGCAGTTCGAGGGGCATCTCATCCACCTCGCCGCCATGCCCCAAATGTTCGGCCTTCCGCCGCAAATCGAGGATGGGCGACACAATCCCCTGACTGGTGAAAATCGCCAACCCCACCGCCAACAGCACCGCAGCCATCACAAACAGCGCGGCCTTCTGGTAAAAGTCCGACACATCGGCATACAGCACAGCACGGGGTGTATCGCGGTACAGCACCCAGAACTGCGACTGACTGTTCGCCGCCGGGAACACGGTGTTATAGACAAACACGCTGGTATCGGTTTCAAAAGTGCCAGCCCCGCCGGAAAGCAGGTTGTTCATGGCGCTGTGAATGTGCGCCTTGCCCGCATCGTTGGAAGCGGGCGCGTAATTCTCTGGATAGACCAGATAGTTACCGTCCTGATCAATCAGCGCCCACGTATCCTGCGTGACGTTCGCAGGCAGATTGCGCAAAATCCATGCCGCGTGCAAATCCACCACGATCACGCCGTTGCCATCGCTGGTGCGCAGTGCGTAATGCACCAGCGGGCTGTTCTCGTCCATATCTTGATCTATGGCAAACGGGGACACAAATACGCTGCCCGGAGTGAGCGCCATCGCCTGTTGAAAATAGGCGAATTCGGAACGGTCGCGCAGTTCTTTGCGGGGAGACGAATGCACCGTCTGTCCATCCGAATCTGCCCGCACCACTTCACGCCCGCCGCTGTCAATATAGCGCAGGTTCTGCACCATCGGGCGCACCGAGAGCAGCACCATAAAATCCTGCGCGGCTTCTTCGCGCCACAAGTCAATTTCGGCAGACGGCGCATGTTGCGCCATCAGCTCGCGCAATTTGGCGAGGCTGCGAAGTTGGGACAGAAACAGCGCGTCGCCCTGCGCCTGTGCCAGCGAACGCACAATATGCTGCGCCTGCAACTGCACTTCGCGTTCAGCGCCGTCCAACGCCTGTTGTGAAAGCACTCGACTGGTGAAAAAATAGCCGTAGAAACCAATTTCGACCACCGGAATGAGCAGCACCGCCAGAAACGCGATGATGAGCTTCTTTCGCAGCCCGGTGAAGATGGGTGTAGCAGTGGGGGCAGCAGATTGCAGGGCGCTCATAGGTCGTCCTCATGATCCTCGTCCCCTTCCGGTTGAATTTCGGAAGGGGACGAACGGATGGGTTTTTACTTCAAATCTTCCAGCACTTGCAAGTCCTTAGCGGCATTGCGAAAACGCACCACAAGGCTGCCGAGGTACACAAGCAGGATGGCGAAAATCACGCCGAGGCCGAGCATCAGGTAAGGAGTTGTTTCAGGCATGAGGTGTGTATCCTTTTAGGTTCAGTTCGACAGGTTGTTCAAACGGGCTTGCTCAACACGGCGAGTCAGGTTTTCGAGGCGGATACGCCACCAGATCAGCGCGGGGGTGACAAGGCAGCACCAGATGGCGCTGTTCATGCCCAGCGTAGCCGACATATTGGTAGCCATCTCAAAGCTGCCTTTCGCGTTCACCGGGCTGGGGCCAATCACGACGGGGTGAATGGTGTCCGGGCGAATGCGGGTAATCATGAAGGTGATAATCACGGTGGTGATCGCCAGAATGCTATACACAGCCGCGAACGAACGGCGGCGATCCGCGTTATCAATGCCGCCGCGCAGCATGAAGTACGCGGCATAGGTCAGTGTCATGATGGCCGCCGAAGTCAGGCGCGGGTCCCACGTCCACCACGTATTCCACGTCGGGCGTGCCCACACCATACCGGTGATGAGCGTAATCAGCGACAGCGTGAAGCCCACTTCCACCGCCGCCAACGACAACGTATCCCACTTCACGCTACGGGTACGCAGATACGCCGCACCACCCACCAGCGCCGTGAAGAATGCTACTGTCGCGCCGGAGAAAGCCGACACATGGACGTAGAACACGCGCTGAACCTGCCCCTGCTTGGCATCCGTGCCCGCATAGAACAATGCCAGCATCAAGCCGACAAAAAAGCCGAGGAATGCCAGTAGCGAAAAAATCTTCAGGATTGGCAGGCGGTCAGTCTGCTTGGCGCTGCTTTCCGACTGTTGGGGAATGGCATTGGTGGGCATAGACGATGGTGCTGCGGTCATGTTCTTCCTCTCCTTGAAAATGGGTCTTGATCGAGTGGACTTCTCCGGGTTTCCAGTGTTGAAAACCCGGAGAAGTGTGTTACTAGGTTTAGTTCTGGTTGCTCTGCTGAATGATCGCCATCAATTCGGCTTTCAAGTCGCTGCGGCGCTTCTCATAAACCGCTTTCTTGATCTTGCCTTCCTGATGGCTCTGATCGAGGTCAGCAATCTGCTTGACCAGCGCATTGATCCGCGCTTGGTCGGCCGCATTCACAGCCGGGTTCGCACTGGTGCTGGGCGCAACAGACGCGGAAGTGCCTATCGAGCGCATCAACTGGCGTTCCTTATAGAACAGGAAACCGGCTCCAGCCACCGCCACCGCCCCCAGTGTGATGAACACATACGCCAAAACGGGCGTAGAAGACTGTGCAGCAGCGGTCGCGGTGGTCGCCGTCGCGCTGTTGGCGGACGAGTCCGTTGCAGCCGCTTGCGGTTCGCCGGACACCGTGTAGGTCATCGCTTCGCCCGCAGGTAGCGGGTCAAGGTTGCCAAAGCTCATCACGCTGCCATGCGGCGAGTCCGCGCTGGCGCTGCCCCCCAACGGAGCTACCGTATCGCCGATGATGTTCAGTCCGGGGGTGTCAATCATCACCTCGAAACCGTTGGTCAGCGGGTAGTCCAGTTTGCGCGTCAGGGCGACACCGGCGCTGTTATAGGGCATGGTGTAGAGGAGATGGAAGATATGGCTTTGCCCCGGCACAATCGGGAATGTGTCCGTGACCTGCTTGCCATCTTCGCTGTAGACATAGCGCGTCCCCTGCTGGCTGAACTGCGTCAGGGTAGCACCCTCTGGCACGGTCACAGTGACCGAAGTCGTCCCGTCGGTGCTGCGGTACATCTTGTCCGAACTGTTGGTGAACGACAGAATTTCGATCACCGTCAACTCGCCATCCGTCACGCTCACCTGCGACGAGAACCCGTCAATCGCCACCACGCTCACATCATCGGTGGCTTCAAAGATCGTCAAGGGCAGATCAAGCGCAGGGGCTTCGAGATTGCCCGGAACGACTTCACTGGCGAAGATCGTGCCGTTATATTCCGCCGTCACCGCGTAGCCCATATCGGCTTTCATCTCGACATCCGCAAACTGGAAGGTGCCATCGTCCGCTGCCACACCGTCCGTCGTGTTATCCGAGGAGAAATCCTGATTAATCACATGCAGTTGAACAGCCAACCCCGCCGGAACCGCGCCGCCCGCCGTGCCGTTCGTGATCTTGCCGCTGATGCTGCCTAGCACCTGCGAAGCGCCTGCTTCAGCCGTCGCGCTCGGCTCGACCGCCGTCGCACTGGGCTGAACAGCGGTGGCCGCGTCCGCCGCCGCCGCCGGTTCAGCGGTGGCACTGGGAACCGCGCCGGACAGGCCATACACATAGTTGGCGACTGACCAGCGTTCGTGATCCGAAAGTTTCTCCGACCATGGCGGCATCAGCGTGTCCAGCTTGCCGATGGTAATGATCGTGTAGTAATCCTGCGGGGTCTTGCCTGCTATCGTCGCGGGAAGTGTGAAATCCAGCGGCGCGGGTACTTTGCCCTGCAAAACCAGTTCGCCATCGCCCATCCCGCCCGTCCCATGACAGCGGGTGCAGTGGGCGGTAAAAACCGACGCGCCCAGCGCCAGATCAGGTTCGGTACCCGGTGCGACAACCGTCGCGGACTGCGCGGCACTCTGTCCCATCGCACCGGAACTGATAGCTTCTTTCTGGGCATCTGCCTGATCCGGCGGCAGCGTGGCGACAACTTGAGGTTCACCAGCCAGCCCGTCACAGGCGGCCAGCAGGAGGACGAGCAGCAGGCTCGTGATCCACGTCAGAGTACGATGCTTAAAAATCACGAGGCTAATCTCCTGCGGTACTGCTTTTGGCTTTGCGATACTTGGCAATGGCTTCTTCTACAGCTTCATCCAGCGCGGCATCGGCGGCGACGGCAGGCGGGGCAAACCCTCCAGCCGGGGTCGTATCGCGGCGCTTGGCATTATTCTTGGGTGCGGGAGTCGCGTCTGCGGCTTCTATCTTTTGCAAGACCTGCACGCCGCGCTCTGCCCATATCGCACGTTCGGCCTGATAAGTCTCCTGCGCCAGTTTGCCAGTCTGGAAATCATCATCCAGATCGCGTATAGCGGACAGGACGCGCTCATAAGTCGTCAGCAGCGCATCGCGGGTTTGACCGGAGCGCATCAACGCATTGTTGATCGGCGTAGACCGATACCGTAGATACGGCAGCATCAGAACGGCCAGTGTCGCCAACCCCATCACCACCGCGAGGATTAATCCTGCTATGCTCATCGTTGATTATCCTTTCAACAGCGGATCAATGATGGTCTGAAGTTTTTCTTGTGTGACGCCGGCATAGATGAACTGTGCCACCCGGCCCGTCGTATCAATCACGAACGTTTCCGGCACACCTTGAATGTTGTACAACTCACTGATGCGCGTCCCCAGATCAGGGGCATTCAAATAGGTGATTTTGAACTCATCAATGTAGGCCAGCGATTTCGGGCCATTATCGGCATACGCGATCCCCAGAAACACCACATCACCACGATCCTGATAGCTCGCCCACGCATTCTGAAGTTCCGGCGCTTCGTCACGGCAGGGGCCGCACCAGCTGGCCCAAAAGTTGATGACCACGACCTTGCCAAGTAAGCTCGACAATTTCATCGTCTGCCCATCGAACGTAGAGAACTCGAAATCGGGCGCAGCGCCGTTGGTCGGTTGGGTCTGGCCTTGACGTGAAAGCGCCAACCCGAACACGACGGCTGCCACGACCACCCCGGCCAGAAGCATGAGCGAACCGATGCCGAAGCCGCCGCGTTTGGATGTCGGCTGTGCTTCAGTCTCGTTCACAGGGAGGCTTTCATCCATCATGGTCACTTTCCTTCCAAATCCTTCTGAAGCTGCTCGTAGTAGGACGAGTTGCTTCTGCCTGCATCAGCCGGATCAGGGGACGGCGGCACAGCGCCATTCCCCTTGCGATGCTGTAGCCGCCAGATCACGCCTAGCGTCAGCAGCAAACCGACTCCAATGAGAATATAGGGTGTCACCAATGACAGCGCCCGCAGCGCCGGGTCTTGCGGTGTCCCCACCACACGGTCGCCGAAGCGCCGCACGAAGTCATCCACAATCTGCTGCTCGGTCATGCCGCTTTCCAACTGTTGACGAATTTCGTCACGCCAGTCGGCGCAAGCCGCCGTCCCGCACACATCCAGCGGGATGTTCTCGCACACCGGGCAGTACAGCTTTTGGGCAATCGCGTTCACATCATCCGCAGTCACCGTGCGCGGCACGCCATCCTGCGCGACGGCAGGCGGCACATAGGCCAGCGCCATGAACGCGACCAACAGCCCAACCCACAACCAGCGGCGAACCCCTTTGGATGCGCGCATAGTTATGCACCCTTCCCGACCAACGCACCTGCCAGAGCAGATTCGCGGACACGAGACGGCAGCAGTTCTTTAGGCCACATGGCAAAGACCGTGCCGAGGATGAGGATGAAACTGCCCCACCAGATCAGATTAATCAGCGGGTTGATGTATACCTTGAAGGTGGCAGCGTCTTGGTTGATCGGTTCCCAGTCCACCAGCAGCACATAGAAGTCATTTTCGACTGTGCTATAAGCGCCGGAGATCGTCATGGTATTCAAACCCTGAGTCTGCGGGAAGAAATCGCGGCGTGGGCGCAGATGTGCCAGTTCTTGACCATCACGGATCACCGTCACTTCGGCGATGTCCATCATGCGACCATCTTCCGCAATCTGCCCCTTCAGCAGTTGATCGTAGCGCAAGCTGTAGCCGCCAATCGTCAGGCTTTCGCCCACCGCCAGCGTCTTTTGCGTTTCCATCTGGAACAACGTACTGCCGATCACGCCGATGCCGATGACCGTGATCCCCAGATGGATCATGTAGCCCCCGTAACGGCGCGGGTTACGCCGCAGCAGCGACCACAGCGCCAGTAGCGGGTTTTCGCTTTGCATCTGCACCCGTACCACCACTGCGCGGTAGGTTTCAAAGATCGCCACCCAGCCCGCCATCAGCACAATGCCATAGGCCACCAGCGCCCCGCCAGTATGCACGCCCGTCAGGTAGAAAGGAATGAGCGACAACAGCGTGAGTACCAGCGGCACAATCATGGCTTTACCCAGACGCCTCGCCGACGACACGCCCCACGCCGACACCGGCGCGATGCCCATCAGAATGTAGAGCGCGGCGAACAGCGGCGGGGTCACACGCATGAAGTAGTCTTTGCCCAACGTGATGTTGGTCTTCATCAGCAGTTCCGACAGAATCGGCGCACCGAAGCTACCCCAGAACACAGCGATGAACAGCGCCACGAAGATGAAGTTATTCAGCACGAACAACGTTTCACGGCTGAGAATGCTGGTGAAGCGGTGATCGTCTTTCAGTTCGCCCCGGTTGCGCCGCCACAGAATCAGGCCAACCGAGATAAAGGTCAGCGAGAACCAGAACAGGAACATCGGCGTACCGATGCCGCTGCGGGCAAACGCATGAACGCTTTCCACGAGGCCGCTACGGGTGGCAAATGTGCCGAAGATCACGGCGCTAAAAGAGCCGATGACGAGGAACATATTCCATGTCTTCAGCATCCCGCGCTTTTCCTGAATCATCACACTATGTAAGAAGGCCGTACCCATCAACCAAGGTAAGAACGCAGCGTTCTCCACCGGGTCCCAGCCCCAGTACCCTCCCCAACCGAGTACGTCATACGCCCAACGTCCACCGAGGATTAAACCGAGGCTGAGGAACAGCCACGCCACCAGCGCCCAGCGGCGCGAGGCTTTAATCCAGTTGGTCGAAAGATCGCCGGAGGCCAGCGCACCCATCGCAAAAGCAAACGGGATGACGAAGCCCACGAAGCCCAGATACAGCATGGGCGGATGAATCGCCATGCCAAAGTGCCGCAGCAGCGGGTTCAACCCGTTGGCGCTACTCGCCAGTTCTACCGCACCCGGCGCAACCGAGTCCGAGGGGATGAACGCCGAGTCCACCACCTGACTATCCACCGGATTATTCGGCAGAATCCACCAGCGGCTGAACGGGTTTTCGATAAACAGCGTCAGGCCGATGAAGAAGGCGACCACCGCCATCATATAAGCGATGGCATACGGCATCAGGCGGCGGTGACTGCGCCAGTTGATGATGGTGGCCCCCGCCGAGAACGCGCTCATCAGGAACGACCAGAACAGCAGTGAACCGGCCTGCGACCCCCACAACGCGGTGATGCGGAAGAACAGCGGCATGTCCGGGCTGCTGACCGACCAGACATATTTCACCTGATAGTCCTGATTGAGCAGCGCCCCCATCAGTCCCATCATGGCAACGAGCAGCAGCACAAATGTCAAAATAGCAGCGTTACGCCCGCTGAGGACAGTCGCCTCTTTACGCGAAATGCGTTCGCCATAAATGGATGCGCCAATGCTGTAGATTGATGTAAAAAAGGCAAGTAGCGTGGCGACCAGACCGATTTCTGCCAGCATGATGTCCCCTTAAGTTTCGCTCTTGATGGATTGATCCGGCACACTCTCTTCGTAGCGGCTGGGGCATTTCAGCAGAATTTCGGTGGCATAGAACACACCGTCTTCACCCAGCGCACCCGTGAGAATGGCCTGTGCTTCGTGCTGGAGCAGGTCAGGCTTTACCTGATTTTCGAGATGCACCTTCATGCGAGCAGCACCCGGATCGGACACCGCCTCGTGCAGAGTCAGCGCGAGGTTCTGGGTTTCCTGCGGAATGTTGGCAATGGTGAAGTCGAGGATAAGATTCTGGCTGTCGTACTGGATCGTCTCACCGATCACCGCGCCGGACAACCGCACGGTTTTGCCTACATAATCCGCACTATTCTGTACCGAAGCAACGGTCATGAAATACTGCGTGTTACCGGTTGTGCCTGAGATAATCAGGTAGAGGACGGCGGCGATAATGAGGACACCGCCAATGAGGAACTTGGTGCGTTCGCCTTTACGCGGCGCAGCCACCGGTTGGGAAGGTTTCTCCCACGTCATATCTGTCATTTTGATCTCCCGGAATTTACATTCCACCCATAGACAATAGAGTAGCGATACACTGCAAGGTTAGGAATGTTCATTTGTTACCTGTTCATCATGACAATGCTCATGTCCTTTCCTATGATTACTATAATGCACCTTTTATACCGTAACGGCAAAAACGGAAGCAATGCAATCTGACAAGTAATCATTGTACAATCAATACCAATTAAAAGGGGGCTATTGAAGCCCAATGCTGACCCGCCGCAGTCGTGGAATCTACCGAACGGCTTGAAAGCAGCTAAGATCAAGCGGTGAGGGTTGCAGGCGAACCGGTTGTTTTTCATCCCTTTATTGAATAGCGAGATACCATGCGACACAACAAAACCAAAGAACGTTTGCAGGCGGGCGAAACCGTATTCGGGTGCTTTGTGCGTTACCCCAACGCCAGCTTGATCGAAGTCATGGGCTACCAACCGTGGGATTTCCTCGTGTTTGACGGCGAACACGGCACGCTAGAGCCGCAGGACTGCGAACACATGGTACGGGCGGCGGAACTACAGGACGTAACGCCGATTGTGCGCGTGACCACCAACCAACCGCATATCATCCTACGCTTTATGGACAGCGGCGCACAGGGCTTACACGTCCCTTGGGTGAATACAGCGGAAGAAGCCGAAGCAGTGGTGCGTTCCGTGAAGTATCACCCGCGTGGGATTCGCGGCTTGGCAAGCGTCCGTGCAGCCGATTACGGGCAGCGCGGCACCTTTGCCGACTATGTAAAAACCGCCAATCAGGAAAGTCTAGTCGTCATCCACATCGAGACCATTGAAGCCGTCGAACGGCTGCCGGAAATCGTCCAGATTGATGACCTCGATGTGATCTTCATCGGCCCCACCGACCTCTCGCACTCGCTGGGTGTGCCGGGGCAACCGCAGCACCCCGATGTGCAGGCCGCCATCAATCGCATCGTGGAAACGGTCAAAGGCACGGATAAGGCGCTCGGAATCATGGTGGGCAACGCGCAGGCCGCGCAACAGTGGCGCGAACGCGGCGCTCGCTACATCACCGTCATGCTCGAATCGCTCCTCTCGCCCGCCGCCCGCGATTACCTCGAAAAATCCCGCGCCTAAACAACGGCACGAAACAAAACACCCTCTGGAATATCATCCAGAGGGTGTTATTTGTGGGCA
>Ga0172373_10011929_pt1 | contig 10289 bp, 13 predicted proteins | sample Lak10m_2_FD_114546 | JGI IMG/M metagenome (GOLD analysis project Ga0172373, IMG submission 114546) | Freshwater microbial communities from Kabuno Bay, South-Kivu, Congo - kab_092012_10m | ecosystem: Environmental > Aquatic > Freshwater > Lake | place: Democratic Republic of the Congo...
GCAGGAATCAGTAAAAAAAATTTCCTTATTTTAAGCTATATAAATTAAAAGGTATTTTACATTTTAATAGATTCCTGCCTTCGCAGGAATGACAATATGTTAATCTTAAACAAGTCTAATATAAATCTTTTGCAATTTCTCAATATATTATAATTTTTCATTTACTTAAATTAATTGAGTGTTTTTTTAACAAAAAAATAGTTTTTCATTCAACTAAATTAATTTTTAAAATATCAAATCAAAGTAGTAACAAAACAAAATTGTATTTTATTAAATCACTTTTTATAAATACTGTGAAGGATACTAATAATAATATTATTGTTATCAACATCTTTTTTTCACTTGGCATTCATAAAAATGGTATAACATAAGTAAATAAATATGCTAATATTTCATGATTTGAATTTTCTATATTATCAATAATTCAAGGTTCATGAAACTCTGTATATTTTTTAAAAATAAGAAACAAAACAAAAATATAAAATAATGAAAATAACATCAAAATTATTAATAACCAAATAATTATATTATGTGAAAAATAGAAGTATGGGAAAATAAAATCAAATTTTTGATAATCCATAATCACAAATATTATAAATAATGGTAAATAACTAACTATAAATAAAAATATTTTAGATAAAAATGTCATATTTCTAAAATTAAATACTAATAATTTATCACCAAAATCTCCTCAACTTCCCCCCTTCAACTTGCCTTACTATTCACATTCCTCTTTGCTTTCACAATCTCAAACCTAAATCAAGCATAAATTTCCCTTATAAAATCCGTGTTATGATTACTAAGCATAACTTTAACTCATTTCTTATTAAGCTCTACAAAAACATCTCTCAACTTCACTTGCATATCTCTACCAAATCAACTTTCATTATAACTTGTAAAATTTGATGTTTGATTTAATACATCATAAGGAGGATCAAAATAAACAAAATCTCAACTTGTAGATTTATCTAAAACATTTTCAAAACTTTGTAATTTTATTTCTGCTTTTGTCTTATTTAAAAGCTTTGAAGTGTTTAAAATATTTTCTTCTTGCACAAAATCAGGATTTTTATAACTTCAAATCGGCACATTAAATTGACCTTTAGAATTTACTCTATACAGTCAATTAAAACAAGTTCTATTCAAATATATAAATCTTCAAGCTCTTTGAATTTTTGTATAATTATTTTGCCAATTTTCTACCCTATCCCAAGCCCTAATTTGCTCATAAAATTCTTTGCTATAAACTAAAGTTTCTAAAAATTTAATTAATTCTTTTGGATTTTCTTTGATAGTTTGATAAACATTTATTAGCTCTTCGTTTACATCACTTAAAAAACTCTGCTTTTTTTGTAAATTAAAAAACACAGCTCATCATCATAAAAATGGCTCGTGATAATTATTAAATTCTTTTGGAAATAGTTTTTCTATTTGATTTATAAGCTGTCTTTTCCCTCAAACCCATTTTACAAAAGGTTTTGCTTTTATCATCTCAATATTTTCATTAAAAAAAGTTTCAGCTTCAACATAATTTTTAAATTTAAAATGTTCAAACCAAGATTTAACAATTTGAAAACTTAAACCAAATTTAATTGAGTATTTTAAACTTTGAATATCATAAAATGTATTTAAAGATATTGATGTCATAGTGTTTAAGTTTTAATTTAATAAAATTTGACTTTTAAAAGTAAAAAGAATATAATAATGCTGTCTTTAAGACAAAATATAGAAATACCTCGTTCACTACAGTTGAAAAATACTGCACAGGGGTATTTATTTTTTTGCTTATTTTACCTAAAATTATAAAAACTTAGTAATTCTAATTTCTTATTTTTTAGCTCTATAATTACCATTCTAAAAAATCTAGTTTCTATTTTAGATCTTCAATTTTCATCGTTTGAAACATCAAAATTCAAAGTAATATATTTAAAAAATTCTATCATTCTAATTCTTCTAATTACATCTTTACCACTATATTTAGTTTTATCTCAATTTAATCAATATTTTTTTATAAACATATTAAAATACAACTTTTTTCAATTTTTTAATCTTAAATATTTTTGTCAATTATATGCTTCTGGAAAAGAATTATATATATCAAAAAATATTTCTAAAGTGTTTTCCATAAAATAATTTAAATAAATATACTTACAAAATATAACTACTTTTACTAAAAATACAAAAATATTACAAAAAAAAGACACAAAGTGCCTTTTATATAAATCTCAATAAACTATTTCATTATCAAGTCCTTAGTTGGAGAGTAAAAATCTAGATTTTTTATGCCTATTTTTTCTATTATATATTCTATTAATTCATCTTTTTTAACTTCTCATTGAGTTCATTCAATCATATTTCTAACTTGTAAAATCCCATTTCTTGCTTCCATAACTCAAACTATAACCAAAAATTTAGCTCATAATCTAGTTCATTTAAGAATTTGCTCTTTCATAGAAGGAGTTCAAAGAGAAACCATTGTATTTATTCAAGATTTTCTTGCTTCAAGACTAATTGGGAAAACAAGCTTTTTAGCTTCATCTCACAAAGCTACAAAGTATAAATCTATTTCATCTTTGTTTCTAAGCTTTATTTCCTTATCTTTAAGCATAGAAATAACTCAGTGAACATTAAAAGAAAATCAAGTTGCATGAATTTCTTTTGTCCTTCAAAGCTTCAAACTCAAAGAATTATGCCTACTTCATTCTGAAATTATTCAATAATTTTCGCTATAAAATTCCCAAATAGTATTTGTTTTATAACTATATTCGCTCACTACTTTACAATCTTCTGAATATGGAACTCAAAGTTCATCCAAATATTCTTTTACTTTTAGATAATAAGCTTTTGAATCTTTTTTTAAGAATTTAATCATTTTAGGAGATTGTTCAGCCAAAATAATTTCATCTTCATCTTGTGTTCTTAAAACTAAAATAGGATCTTTTTCTAAATTATTATTTGATTCAACAGATAATAAATGTTTTTTATTTTCATAGAAACTTTTTAATTCATCTATATATTTTACTCTCTCTTTTTCAGTTCATAAAGTATTTATTTTTATAACAAATTCCTTTTCAAGTCATATTTGACACAAAACTGAGTAAGTCATTTGTATCAAAAGAGCATCTAATATTGGATCATTCTCTCAAATAATTTCTCATCAAATCAAGAAATTTTCTTTTATATTTTGTTCAACCAAAGAAAAATAACGATCAATATAATAAAGATAAACTGGCTGTATTTCTTCTTCTAAATTAGAATCAATGTAGGCTCTCATAACAGGAATAGAGGGTTTTGTCCTTAAAATATTATCATCAAAAAAAAGATTAGAAAATTCGCTAAATTTTTCTCACAAAGCTTCAACATAAGAAGATTTTTTTTCTAAAATAGGTGTAGAAATTCTCTTAAATCAATTTTTACGAAACTCGTGCCTAAAAACTTTTTTCAAAAATGTATAATATTTATGGTCTTCTGGTAGCATATCACCAAATTCTGGTATTTTGTTTTCTATTTCTAGCATTTATCGTAAATTAATATTAAATAATATTTATTTATAATATGAATTTACAAGTTTTTTGCAAGTTTAAAGTAAAAAGAAGGAAAGAAAATTTAAATTTTCTTTCCTTCTTTTAATTAATTTTAATATCTATAATGTTCTGGTTTATAAGGTCAATCAACAGGAATTCATAAATAATCAGCTTGTTCCTGAGTCAATTTAGTTAATTTAACTCAAAGCATATCAAGATGTAATCTTGCAACTTCTTCATCAAGCTTTTTAGAAAGAGTATGAACTCATAATTCCCTATTATTGTTAAATAAATCTATTTGAGCTAAAACTTGATTTGTGAAACTATTACTCATTACGAAACTTGAATGACCAGTAGCACAACCAAGATTTACAAGCCTTCATTCAGCTAAAACATAAATTTCTTTTCCATCTTCAAATACATATTTATCAACTTGAGGTTTAATATTTACTTTTTTTGCTCAAGCATAAGTGTCTAATTTATGCATTTGTATTTCATTATCAAAATGTCAAATATTAGAAACAATTGCTTGATTTCTCATATTTTTCATATGCTCAATAGTGATAATATCTTTGTTTCAAGTAGTAGTTACATAGATCAAAGCTTCACTTAAACAATCTTCAATAGTTTTTACTTCATAACCTTCCATTGCAGCTTGTAAAGCACAAATTGGATCAATCTCTGTAATTATTACTTTTGCTCAGAAATTTTTCAAAGCACTAGCACATCATTTACCTACATCTCAGTAACCACAAACAACAGCAGTTTTACCTGCTATCATTACATCAGTTGCTCTTTTTAATCAGTCAATTAAAGATTCTCTACAACCGTATAGATTATCAAATTTTGATTTAGTAACACTATCATTTACATTTATAGCTGGGAAAAGTAATTTTCAAGCTTTGTGTATTTGGTATAATCTATGAACTCAAGTAGTAGTTTCTTCTGATACTCATCTTATTTGTTTAGATAATCTAGTCCAAAAAGTAGGATCTTTTTTATAATCTTCTCTTAAAACATTTATCATAATATTTAATTCCTCATTACCAAAAGTTTGATCAAGAATTGTAGGATTTGCTTCAACTTCTACTCATTTATGAACTAGCATTGTTGCATCTCAACCGTCATCAAGTATCATATTACAACCTCATTCAAAATTGAAAGTTTGTCTTACACACCACCAATATTCTTCTAAATTCTCTCATTTCCAAGCAAAAACTGGAATTCAAGCTTTTGCAATTGCAGAAGCAGCTGAGTCTTGAGTAGAAAATATATTACAACTTGACCATCTAATATCAGCTCAAAGCACTTTTAAAGTTTCAATTAATACAGCAGTTTGAACAGTCATATGCAGGCTTCAAACTATTTTAGCACCTTTTAGAGGTTTTTCATTTCAATATTTTTTTCTAGCACTCATAAGTCCAGGCATTTCGTGCTCTGCTATTTCTATTTCTTTTCTTCAAAGTTCAGCAAGATTTAAATCTCTAACTTTGTATTGGTTTTCTTTGTGGTCCATGGTTTTTTTTATTAAATTTTTAAAATTAAATTAAACTTTTATAAAGCATATATCTTTGTTCCCAGTATTTTTCCAACAACTCTTTATTTTCATCTTCTTTATAATATTTTTTTACAATATCTCAATGTCAATTTTCTTGAGAATCAAGCATTATATGATTAGTAAGGTAATAATGATAAAATTTTAAATCATCTCAAAACTTTACTGAATCAACAATTTGTTGAAAAACATTAGGTAAATTTACTTCTCTATCAAAAATAGTTATAATTTTTTCTTTAGAAGATAATCAATTTACAAAATTGATATAATCAAAACTAGCTTTTACAACATTAGAAGAAACTTTGTTAAATAAATTATTTTTAACAAAAAAATAGAATAAAAATGAATAATGATCTCAAGTTGATTTATAATCATCAAATCTTAGATTATTAGTCATTAATTCTCAATAATACATAAGTTTAAATATCTTATCATCTTCAAGTTGCATATCAATCATTCAAAGTCTTAAACTATTAGAAAATTCTTGAGCTGTTACTAAACTGATAAATGCTAAATCATATGAATTAACATTTTTCCAATTTAGATTAATTATATTATCTATATATTTATTCATAATCTTTTTATTAAAAACTAAACATTCAATTTATAATAAATTTTAGTAATTTTGCAAAAGTAAATTTTTTTTTGATTTTAAGTGAAAAATATTATAATTAATGCATATTATAACTTAATTTCACAATATTATGGCTCAAATAACTTTAGATATACCTGAAAAATATAAAACTTTAATTGACAAAGAAATTCTTCAAAAAATTACTTATTGAGTTTTAGAAGATCTAATTGAACTTTATCAAGATAATCAAACAAAAGCAAAATTAGAAAATGATCCTTATGATAAAATGTTAAACTCTAAGTTAAAATCTTGTTTATGAATATAATAAAAACCAAATATTTTTTGAAACAATTATTAAATCTAAAAAAGAAATTTCAAAAAATAGAACAAGATTTTTTATCTTTTGAAGGAAATATCAAATTAGAGCCTTTTTCTAATTTATGAAATGGAGTTTTTAAATTTAGATTGAAAAATTCATCAATACCAGTTTGAAAAAGATCAGGTTTTCGAATTATAATATTATTTTTAGATAGAAATAATGTTATACCATTATTAATTTACTCTAAAAATGAAAAAGAAAATGTATCAAATTTAGAAATATTGAATGCTAAAGAAAATATTATAAAAGAATTAGAAGAAAAAGTTTAAATATTAATCAATTTAGATTTATCTTTTTTAGCATTTTTAAATTCTAATTTTTCTTTTAAACTAAGCTTTTTATAGGCTTTAAAAGCAAAATCAATATTCATAATCTTTTTATTAAAAACTAAGCATTCAATTTATAACAAAATTTAGTTATTTTGCAAAAGTAAAAATACTTTTTTTATAACTCATCTAATGCTTCTATAAATTCTTTAAAATACAATACTCTATTTTTTCAAGATTCTTCAAATAAAAATGGCTCTACATCTGAAGCTAATTCTTTGAAATTAAGAGTTTCACATAAATTAAGAATTCAAGATTTCATTTCTAAAAAATCATTAAATCAAAGTTTTAATTTGATATATTCTAAATTTGGCTTTGTTAAGGAAAATAAAAAAACTATATCAAAAAAGTCTCTTCATTTTTTTCTTGGTCTATTAAATACAGCCCATATTTTTTGTGATAAAAGTATATCTAGTGGAGTTGTATTTAATCTAAAAAATAGTCAAAATTTATTTAAAAGTTTTGTATCTAAAGTATAATCAAAATCATGAGGAGCTGTATCAATCTGAATTAAGATTTTTTCATCTTCCAAATTACTAAATCATAATTCCTTTAGCAACTTTGGTATTCTTATATAACACCTAAAAGCTCATTTGAAAACTGTTTTTATTTCAACTTCAAAAGATAATTTTTCTAGTTCTTTTTTTATTTCTAAACTTAATTCTTCAAACTCTTGAGTATTTAATCACAAATTATCAAAATCCAAATCTTCTGAAAATCTAGAATTATTATATATTATTCTTAAATTAGTTCATCACAAAAATGAAAGCTTATTTGCAAATTTAGTTCTAAAAATTATTTCTAAAATCAAATATTGTAAATATTCTTTAAAAATAAACTGTTCATATTTTCTAAGATTTTCTGGATATAAAGCCTTTACTTGTTCTAAATTAAGCATAAATATAATCTAAAAATTTAAATATTCTCTTATTCAATAATGTAGAAGAAAATATTTTTAAATATTTCTCTAACTTGTTTTTATCAAGCTTTTCTTTCAACAACTCTACATTAAATCTCTTTGAAGAGAAATCATTAAAGCTTTTCAACTCTGAGTTAAAGTAAAAATAATCAAGAATAGTTTTTTCTAAATCAGAGATTAAAAAACTATATTTTCAAAAATTAACTATATTATATCACCAAAAAAGACTATTTTTAATATTTTTATAATTAAAATTTCAAATATCTGATTCTATATTATTTATTCTTTTAGTAGAGATAGAAATATTTTTAAAAACTCATTCAGGAATCAAATTATAATAACTAAGTGCTGATTCTAGTGCTATATAAGAAGGTTTATTTAAATTATTTGCTATGAAAAATAATTTTTCTCTATTTAATTCCAAATCAGAAAATATATAAAATCATTTTCTAATTTTTTTTATTAATCATTTTTCTTGCCAAAGTGATAAGTCTCTCAAATCAAACTTTGGAAAAATTATTTTAATATCATTACTTGAGACTAAAATTTCTCTTTTAAATTTATTGTAAAAATCTGTATATTTCATTTTATGTAAAATACTTCTAAAAAATATAGAAGTATTTTACATAAAACATATTTATTTGCAAATTTTTCTTATTTTTACAACTCTATCTTCTCTCCAAATTCACTTTCAAATCTATCTTCAAAATCATCTTTAGTAATAAAATGATTTTGTCATCCATAAACTCAAACTGAAATTGAGGCAAGAAGTGAACCAATTTTTCAAGAAGTTTCCCAAGAATACCCTAAGTTTAATCATTTTAGGAGTCATCATCTGTAGGCATCTCAAGCTCAAGTTGGGTCTATTGCATTTGCAATTTCCACTGGATTTATAAATAATTCTTTTTCTTCATCTATTATAACAGAACCTTTACTTCAAAGAGTAATTACAACTTTTTCAAAATTATTTATTATTTCATGTTTTTCTAGTCAAATTTTGCTTTTAAATAAATCAAATTCAAAATCATTAACTATTAAATAATTAGCATATTTCATAGCTTGCTCTAAATCATATTTATCCATTCAAAAAATTGCTTGTCCTGGATCAAAAAAAGTCTTGACTCACTTTTCATTTAATTCTTTAACTTGTGCAAGCATAGCTTCTTTTTTATTTGGAGAAACAATTGCATAATTAAGTAACTCTTTTACATCGTAAACAGAAACTAAATCTGCTTTATTCATAGCTCAAGGATAAAAAGCCGTAATTTGACTTTCTGAAATATCATTTGTAATATATCAACTTGCAGAAAGTAATTCAGAACAAGTATAAACATAATCTAAATTAATGTTTTGTCTATGAAAATCACTAAATTCATAATCAAGTCAAATTGATGACATTAAAATAGGTTTTTCTCAAAGTAAAGCTAAATTATAAGCAATATTTAATCAAGTTCATCATCTTTCTTTTTTTAATTTATCTATCACAAAACAAACACTCAATTTATGTATATTTTCATTATTTATGTGGTTGGTAAATTTATCACCATAATCCATAATATAATCATAAGCAGTAGAGCCACTAACTAATATTCTAGACATAAAATCTTGTTAAAAAATAGTGTTTTGATTTTATGAAATAAAGAAAAAAAATCAATTTAAAAAAATTTTTGACTTTTTAATTATATTTTTTAATATATTTATATATATTTTATAATTATTTTAAATTTAAAATGAATTTAATTTACTTTATAATTATTTTATTAGTAATTATAGTATTGATTCTATTTTTGAAATTTTCAAAAAAGAAAAAATTATCACAACAAAAAATAAAATACTTAAAAGAAGTTTTGAGAAAAAACATACAATTAAAATCAGAAAAGGAAAAGTTAATAAATTCAGATAAAATATATCACAAAATACTTTTAGAATTGAATTATAGTTGAACTTTTTGAGAAATTTTGAAGAAAAAACCGAAAGAAATAAGTAATATAAACAGAATCTGGGAATTACATAAAATTAGGAATAAATTGGTACATGATTTTGATTTGTTTGATGAAAAAGTTTTATTTAAAAAAAACAAAGATTATGAACTAGAGATAAATAATATATTAAATTATGTTTCGTAAAATAATATCATCTTTTTTATTATTTTTTTTCTGTTTTACAACAGTTTTTTCATTTTTCATAGATTATGTACTTTGAGAAGAAATACAAATACAAACTGAAAATTCACAAACAACAAGTTCTTGAAGTGAAAATACAAATACTTGAAATACAATTATAGAAACTAATTCTTGAATAATAAGTGAAATATTATCATGAAGCTTAAACCAAAAATCATCCTGAAGTTCACAAACTTGAGCTTTAGAAAATTATTGAAGTTGAAGTTTAACTAGCTCCTGAATTACTTCTACTTGAAATATTTTAGAAATTCAAGATTTCAAAATATATTTTCAACAACCAACTTACTTGCTTGGGTTAAATTCAGACTTGAAATATTTAGATAAAGAAATTTATAATTGTGATAAATCTAAAAATCCTTGCAAAGTAAATTTCAATATTGCAAACATAAATGAAAAAATTTATTCTTGTAAAATAAATACAGCTTTTTCTTGAACTATATCAGAATGTAATCCAAATACTTGGACTTTACCAAATTGAGAAAATATTATAAGTTTTAGAGTTTTTGAAAAATGAAATGAAAGCAATTACAAAGAAAAAAATATTATTTTTTATAATTGAGAAACAAATTCTTGAGTTACAAATAGTTGAAGTTTAAGTTATTCTTGAAGTTCTCAAACCTGAAGTTTAAGCAATTCTTGAAGCATTATAACTTCAAGTTGAAGTCTCAGTTATTCCTGATCAACAATTATAGGTTACTGAAATACAACAAACTCATGAGCCTCAAATTCCTGAAATACAAACCAAGTATGAACTAATTTAGAAATTCCAGATTTCAAAATAAATTTCCAAAATCCTACTTATTTAATTGAAAAAGATTTAGAAAAAAAC
>Ga0172373_10011931_pt1 | contig 10287 bp, 11 predicted proteins | sample Lak10m_2_FD_114546 | JGI IMG/M metagenome (GOLD analysis project Ga0172373, IMG submission 114546) | Freshwater microbial communities from Kabuno Bay, South-Kivu, Congo - kab_092012_10m | ecosystem: Environmental > Aquatic > Freshwater > Lake | place: Democratic Republic of the Congo...
GAAGTGCGTAAACTTTTCCCTGACTTGCTCACCGAACATTTTGATTATGCCGCCTACGAACCTGATTCCGGCTACGCCGATGCGACGTTGACCACCAACTCCTTTCTCGAAGCCGCCAAACGCAACGACGCGACACTCATCCAAAACTGCGAGGTGACCGCTATCCATCAAAGTGGCGGGAAGGTGACCGGCGTAGGCACGACCAAAGGCGATTACTCCGCCCCAATCGTTGTCAATGCGGCGGGACCCTGGGCAAAGCAGGTCGCCAGTTTGGCGGGCATCGATGTCCCGCTCGTCACCTGGACGCACGATGTCGCCTTCCTGCATCGCCCGCCCACGCTGGGAAAATTCCCCGCCGTGATCGATGACGTCATCAATTGCTATTTTCGTCCTGAGGGCAGCGCGCTAATTCTGGCAGCAGGCGAAGATGAAAGTTTGCGCGGCGAAGCGCCCGATGCCGAAGACCAAACGCCCACGCCCACCTTCCTTGAGAAGCTCATTGATGCGATGGTACAGCGTATGCCAAAGATCGAAGAGAGCGGCTTGCACTCCATCCATGTGGGGCGCGACGGTATCACCCCCGATCAACGCGCCATTTATAGCGGAACAGACTTGGATGGCTTTTATCTCGCCTGCGGGTTAAGCGGCACCGGTTTCAAAACCTCCCCGGCGGCTGGGGCAAGCATGGTCGAATTAATTCTTGACGGAACACCAAAGACCGTGGACATCTCACCATTTCGTTTCAGCCGCTTCGCCGAAGGAAAGTTATTGGAAGGCGAGTATGGGTATGGGCATATTTGGAAGTAATCCATCAGGTCTGGAAGTTGATGTATAATACACATCATTATCAGTTTTTATACACACGAAAGGAGCTACCATGCGAACTAACATTGTGCTTGACGATAAATTGATAGAACGTGCCCAAAAATTGACAGGCATCAAAACCAAACGTGAAGTGGTGCATGAAGCCTTGCGCCTTTTGATTCTATTGAACGAGCAGGGCGAAGTCCGATCCTTGCGGGGTAAATTGCCGTGGGATGGCAATTTGGGTGACCAACGCCAATCAAGAGTGAAGGTTCAATAGTCATGTTGGTTGTTGATACAAGCGTTTGGGTGGATTATTTCAACGGTGTGGAAAATCCACAAACCAACTTTCTTCATAACGTATTGGATGCGACCCCCATCTTGATTGGCGACTTAATCCTCACAGAAATATTACAAGGCTTTCGCCATGACCCAGATTTCGAAACAGTTCGCCGTACATTGGGTAAGTTCACCCAAGCAAACATGGTAGATATTGCTCTCGCCGTACAAAGCGCAAGAAATTATCGATTGCTCAGGCAAAAAGGTATTACCATTCGAAAAACAATCGACAGCTTAATTGCCACTTTCTGCATCGAAAACGAACATGAACTACTGCATAATGATAACGACTTTGATGGGTACGAAAAACACCTAGGTCTACGAGTAATCCATCCATAACAAAAACAGGACTGTGAATGAAACGTAGTCCTGTTTTGATTCTGTTACAAAGTAAAGGCTTATAATCCCGTCAACAAAAGATTATGACGACCTTGAAAATAAACCACCCACAAACAAAAAAATATCACAGCGAAGTCGTGGAGGCACTTACCGCCATCGGCAACCCTGCCTTCGGCAAAGCCGTGCAACAAGATCGCGGATCAAATCTCAAGCATCTTGGGATTAAGTTCCCTGCGTTAAGGCACAGGGTCAAACAAGGTTTTTCTTTTTACGAATTACCAGAAGACCAGATATTGGAAGTGTGGGATGCGCTCTGGCAAACCTCGCCATATGGTGACGTGCTTTTTGCCGCGCTTGAATACTATCTCCCTATTGTAAAAAAACAAGTCCCTGAAAATTTATGGTCAGTCGTGAAGGATTGGGCTTCACGCGTCGACAATTGGTGCCACAGTGATGGATTAAGCGCCATCTATTCGCGCGTTTTAGAAAGCAACCAAAAAGAAGTGTACCCCCAGCTTGTAGAGTGGAATCAAGCCGAGGGTGAGTGGTTGAGGCGCATCTCTTTGGTCAGTCTCATCCATTACAGCGGCAAGAACGCCGTCTTTATGCCGTTGAAGAAAGTCCTGCCGTTGGTGACAAACTGCCTGGATGACGAACGTTATTATGTACAAACTGCCATGGGTTGGGTCTTGCGAGAGATGCGTCAGGTGTATCAAAGCGAGATCATCCAATATTTGCAAACGCACGCAGGCAGATTAAGTGTGCCTGCGTTTTCACGAGCCGTTGAGCGATTGAATGCCAAAGAACTTGCAAGATTGCGCGAGTTACGAATAGCCAGCTAAATAAATGCTACAATCCGCTTATGATCACTTATCGCCGCGCCACTACCCAAGATAACCTCACAACGCTTTCCATTTGCATTCAAGCATTGGAAGATTACAGCCAACGGCATAATGTGCAAGCCATTACCGGCGCCAACGACCCGCAAAGCCGTATAAAACTATTGGAAACCCGCCGGTCGTTTTGGAATCACCTTTCGCAAACCAGTGATAATTATTGGATCGCAGAAAAAGATGGGGAGGCAATTGGGTACGCGCGCAGTATTTTACGCGGCAAACACCGCGAACTCACCGAGTTCTTCGTGCTGCCCTCTGAACAATCGGCGGGGGTTGGCAAAGAGTTGCTCAGCCGCGCCTTCCCTAATGATGTTCCCTATCGTTCCATTGTGGCAACAACCGACCAACGGGCGCTCTCACGGTATCTCAAATCCGGCGTTTATCCTTATTTGACGGAATTGTATTTTGAGCGTGCGCCCGGCTTCGTGGTCATCGACTCAAACCTACAGATCGAGCGAATGGATGAAGACCCCCGCCACCTGAAAAAATTGGCAAAGATCGATTCGGCTGTGCTTGGCTATCGGCGGGATGAAGACCATCTTTTTCTCATGCATGAACGCCAGCTTTATTTGTACAAGCATCGCGGCTGGCTGGTTGGATATGGGTATATTCACAGTGAATTTTATGGTCCATTCGCATTACTGGATAACAGTTTATTTCCGCCGGTTCTTGCCCACGCCGAAAACATGGCGCGAAAAATGAACGCCCCACTGGTGGGGTTTGAAGTTCCTTCCACAAACGCCCCTGCAATCGACTATCTCATAAGGCATAAGTATCGTCTGGAAGGTTTTATGGGGTCGATCATGTCTAACAAGCCATTTGGAAAATTATCGAACTACATCCTTACCAGTCCGCCCTATATTTTGTAACAAAGAATAAATTAACCACAAAGGGCACAAAGAGCACCAAGGAAGAACTTAAAACCTTTGTGTCCTTCGTGCCCTTTGTGTTTAAGCCTTTACGAAGGAAACAACTTCTCAAATACCTCAGGGCAATACTTCTGCACCATCTCGCTGGAGATGCCATTCTCTTTGCAGATCTCCGCATAGAAATCTACAGACGGGCGTCTGATTCTCTTTTGTGTATCCACATCCAAGCCCCACAGACCGAAGCGCTGAGTCCAGCCGCGCTCCCATTCAAAGTTATCCACCAGTGACCAGTGGAAGTATCCCTTCACGGGCCAGTTGAAATTGACCGTGCGCCAGACCTGATGCAAATGCTGCGCCAGATAACGCGGACGCATGTGATCGTCGTAATCTTCCACGCCGTTCTCGGTGATGATGATGGGCAGGTTCGGGTAGGTGCGCACGATCCACTTGACCGAGTCGTAAATTCCTTCAGGGATGTTCGCAAGGAAATTCGTGTCGCTCATGTCGGCATTCTTTGGGTAGCCGCCGTTCGTAAACATTTCACCGGGCTTGGTAATATCAAACCAGACCGTATCCACCGAGTAGTAATTCAAACCAAGATAATCCTGCGTGCCTTTGGCTTCGGGAATATTGAAGCTGCCCAACGGAGTTTTCATCACGCCCGTTGAAATGCCGGTTGGGAAGCCCATGTTGACTCCCTCATAGCGGATATTGCGCAGGAGTCGATCCAACGGGTTCCAGCCCGTGCGCGGCACCATTGGGCGGAAGTGCAAAGCATAGCCCACGCGAGACTCGGGTTGCAATTCATGAATGGCGCGATACGCGGCGGCATGTCCGCGCAGCATGTTGGCGAGAACCTGCATCGCAGATTTCAGATCCTTTTTCCCAGGCGGGAAGGCTCCCACCGCATAACCGCTCAAGGCATATACATTCGGCTCGTTGATCGTCACCCACAGGTTGGTGTATTCCTTGAGCGCATCCACCATCTTGCGCACATATTTTTCGAACAACGGCACGATCTCTTCGGTTTCCCACGCGCCCCCTGAGCCTGTCGAAGGGTCGGTTAACCACAAGGGTTCAGTGAAATGATGCAGCGTCACCAAAGCTGTCATGTTGTGTTCCCGCAGTCCGCGCAGCATGAGGCGGTATTTTTCGATGGCGTCTTCATCCCATTTATCGGGCGTCGGCTGCACGCGGCTCCACTCAATCGACAAGCGATGCGCGTTCTGTCCGGTTTCGGCGGCGCGGTCAAAGTCCTCGCGCCAGCGTCCGCCCCACCAATCGGCGGCTAATCCCGACTTATGCACCGTATGCCCGGCTTCTTCCCATGCGTGCCAGTTGTTGTTGGTGTTATTGCCCTCCACCTGATGCGACGCCGTCGCCGTCCCCCATAAAAATCCTTTTGGAAAATGATACGTTCCCTGAGGCATGATTTACTCCTGCGTTTGCCGTCATTGCGAGGGCGATGCTCTTCCGCCCGAAGCAATCTCGTAACCTAATATGCGAGATTGCTTCGTCAGGCTAAAGCCTTCCTCGCAATGACGGATTATTTACGATTCAAATACGCCAAATACAACGCCACCGATCCAGCGACCGCGGCATTCAATGATTCTATCTTGCCCTTCATCGGCAATTTCAAAACGATGTCACATTTCTTGCGCGTCAATTCGTGGATGCCTTCCCCCTCCGAACCGACGACGAGTCCCAATGCACCTTTGAGGTGACGGGAATTCGCCTCCACCTCCGCCCCGGCTTGATCCAACCCTACCAGCCAGATGTCTGCATCTCGAAGCGCATCCATCGCCTGCGAAAGATTCGACTTGGCGATCAGCATATGCTCGCTCGCCCCCGACGAGGCATTCACCGCCGAAGGTGTCACCTCCACCGAACGCGCCAGCGGAATGATGATGCCATGCACGCCCACCGCCTCGGCAGTGCGGATCAATGTGCCGAAGTTCTGCGGGTCTTGCAAAGAGTCGAGGATCAGGATGAACGGCGACTGGTCTTTGATGCTGTCGAGAATTTCCACCACATCTGAATACGGGTAACCACTGACTTCAGCGATCACTCCCTGATGATTTTGGTGAACCTTATCGAGCTTACCGCGCGGCACACGGTTGACCTTTACCTTTTGCTGCCCGGCAAGTTTGACGATCTCTGCCAGGGTGCCTTTCTCTTGCGCCCCTTCGGCAATGTCAATCGAAAATATCTGCCTGCGTTTGGCGAGCAGGGCTTCATGAACAGCGTTGCGGGAGTAGATGTATTCTTTCATACGGGCTGATTTTACTTGATAACTCACCATCGCCCAGTGGTCATATAATTCAAGAGAAAGGAATCTCATGACCCCCACACTCGACACCCCCCTGCTCTTCACCACGCGCATCATCCGCATGTTTTGCTACGGATTTCTCTCGGTCATCCTCGTGCTGTATCTCGCTGAAGTAGGTCTCACCGAACAACAAGCCGGTCTGCTTTTCACCTTCACCCTCGCCGGAGACGCGGGCATTTCGCTCTGGCTCACCACCCATGCGGATGGATTTGGTCGCAAGAAAACGCTCATCATCGGAGCATTGCTCATGCTTGGGGCAGGCATCGTTTTTTTGCTGACGAACAATCTCATCGTCTTGATGATCGCCGCCATCATCGGCGTCATCAGCCCGAGCGGAAATGAGATCGGTCCCTTCCTTTCGGTGGAGCAGGCGGGCTTGAGTCAACTTCTGCCAGATAAACTGCGCACCAAAGTCTTTGCCTGGTATAACCTGGCTGGTTCCTTCTCCACTGCGGTGGGCGCACTCACCGGCGGCTGGCTGGCTCAACTTTTGCAATCTGCTGGCTGGTCTGCATTGGATGCGTATCGTTACATCCTCACCGGTTATGCGGTCGGCGGTTTTCTGATTGCAGTTTTATTTTTACAAATTTCACCCGCCATCGAAACCCGCGTTGCAAACCACAGCACAAAAAAAGTGTTGGGCTTGCATCAGTCACGCAAGGTCGTTTTCAAGCTCAGCGCCTTCTTCGCTCTGGATGCTTTCGCAGGCGGTCTGATCGTCCAAAGTATGATCGCCTACTGGTTCCACGTCAAATTCGGCGTGGACTCGGGCACCCTCGGCAGCATCTTCTTCGGTGCAAATATCCTCGCCGGAATTTCATCGTTGCTGGCAGTCAAGATCGCAGAAAAGTTCGGGCTAATCAACACGATGGTCTTCACACACATCCCATCCAACATCCTCTTGATCCTCGTGCCGCTGATGCCTTCCCTGCCCCTCGCAATCGGAGCGCTGCTCCTGCGCTTCAGCATCTCTCAAATGGACGTGCCCACGCGTCAATCCTACACGATGGCTGTTGTGGCTCCAGACGAACGGTCCGCCGCTGCGGGTGTGACCGCCATTGCGCGTTCGGTAGGCGCGTCTCTCTCCCCTGCGCTGACGGGTATCTTCTTCAGCGTTCCATCCCTGCTCAGTGTGCCGTTCTTTTTATGCGGCGGGTTGAAGATCATCTACGACCTGTTATTATGGCGCGAGTTCAGTCAGGTCAAGCCGCCGGAAGAATCGTAGGGATGACCCTTGCGGTCATCCACCCTTGCGGTCATCCACCCTTGCGGTCATCCACCCTTGCGGTCATTGCATAAAATTACAGGGATAGGGGCAAGCCCTATCCCTACGAGTGGTTCGAAAAGGAGAATCCATGTCTACTGCACCGAAATCAGAAGTTTTACATCTCGCTGAAATGGTCAATTATCAGGATGGCTCGGTGGTGAGCCGCCAGATCACCAAGGCAGATGCGGGCAATGTCACCTTGTTCGCCTTCGACACCGATCAAGGTCTGAGCGAACACAAAGCCCCCTTTGATGCTCTCGTTCATATCCTTGAAGGCGAAGCGGAAGTGAGAATCTCCGGAACGCCTTACCAACTCCAAGCCGGTGACGCCATCATCATGCCTGCCAATGAGCCTCATGCCCTCAAAGCCATCCAAAAATTCAAGATGCTGCTGACGATGATCCGCGCCTAACGGACGATGGACAAAAGACGATGGACGATAAGACTCATGGTCAATGGTCTATCGTCCATCGTCTTTTTTTATCCACTCACGAATGGATTATTCTTCTTCTCATGCCCCACCGTCGTCTGTGGACCATGACCCGATAACAGGATGGTTTCTTCCGGCATAGTGTAAATTTGCTCGCGGATGCTTTTTTCGAGAGTCGAAAAATCGCCGCCGGGCAGGTCGGTGCGACCGACGCTTTCGTTGAAGATCAAATCGCCGCAGAAGCAGACCTTTTCTTTTTCAACGTACAAGGCGCAATGTCCGCGGGTGTGACCGGGTGTGAAGCGGACTTCGAATTCGTTCGAGCCGAGAGTCATCTTCATGCCGTGGATCAGGTCAATGGTCGGTTCGGGACCCGGGTCTATATCCAGCCCGAATTTTTTACCGCCGCCACCCTCGCGCCAGAGGACGTGGTCATCGGGGTGAAGCGCCACATGCGGCAGCGGATTAAGCGCATCGGCAATGGCTGCCGCGCCGCCAATGTGATCGAAGTGGGCGTGGGTGTACCACATGTGCCCAATGCGCCAGCCACGATCTTGTGCAGCTTTGAGGATGATGTGCCCATCCCAAGATGGGTCTATGACGACGGCTTCTTTGGTTTCAGGGTCAGCGACGAGATAGGCGTTCGTAGAGGCGGGACCAAGAGTGAATTGAATGACTTCAAGCATAAAGAAAAGCCTTTCTGTAAAAAGGTGACAGTCACCTAGTCTGCATTCTTTCGTGGCGTGAAAAAGTAACTGATGAAAATGGATACCACGATCAACCCAATTGCCAGCGGATAAATGATGAACGGATCACGTTCAAAGATAAACCCGGCAATGGGCGGGGCGACGATAAAGATAATGGCGCTGACGGTTTCCATGGTGCCGTAGGTGATTCCCATTTGCGAACTGTGAACCAGCTCACGCGCCTGCGCCATCGCCATGGGTCGCGCCGCGCGAAAACCGCCAAGCAAGAAATACGCCAGCATAAAAACAGGCAAGCCCATGCCGAGCCACATCAAGGCGGCGAAAAAGGTCACAAGCAGCTGCGCGAGTAAAAAGCCGCGGCGCGGAGAGAGCCGCCCGATCCCCAATGCCAGCAGTGAGTTACCCAAGGCTCCAGCCGAGAAGACCCATCCGGTTTCGGTCAGGGTCAAATCACGCACGCCTTTCAAAAAGTTTGGTGTAAGCGGCTGCGCAAGGTACAAGGCAAAGACAGCAAAGGCGAAGATCATCACAAAATTGATGAAGCGCGTATTTCGCCACAGGTTCATGGGAGGCGCTTCGGGGTCGTGTTTGTCGATGGGCTGTTTTTCAATAAAGACGATAAAGAGCAGCGAGATCACAAAAATTCCTGACGCCACCAAGTAACTGGTACGCACGCCGAAGTTTTCTGCAATCCAGCCGCCGGTGATGGGACCCAGAGCCATGCCCATGTTGAAGGTAGCCGTGGTAAGTGAAAGCGCTGTACCCACTTCCCATTTGCCGCGCGCGGCGGTGACGTAACTTCCCAACGGTGAAGCCACAAAGGCAGTCACACCATACAAAAGCAAACCCACCAAATAAAGCGGAAGAGTTTTAGCAATCCCCATCGTTAAGGTGGAGACCAACCCCAACGCCCAAGCCGTAATGAGCAGCGGACGGCGACCAATGCGGTCTGCCAAATGCCCGCCGGGCAGGTGTGTGATCGCCATAAAAAAGCCGAAGGCGCCCAGCGCAAAACCAACCTGCTGCTTGCTCAACAAAAATTCGCTTTCCAAATGGATCGGCACAAAATTAAAGAACATGCCTTCGCCAACACCCCATAACAAAAGCGCGGCAGCAATAAAACCAAGGTTACGATTCAAGTTTCCTCTATTAGTCTCGTCATTGCGAGGAGGGCGCTCCCCCCGACGAAGCAATCCCAGCATTTCAGGGGCTGCTTCGTTCCTCGCAGCGACATTGTTTATTACTCAACTCGTCGGATAAAATCACGCGCCAATTCAAAGACCTGATGACGAGCCGCATCCCTTGTCACAACGTGACCTGCCTCGACCACATATGCCTTTGTCTTGTCTGATGCATTGACCAACCCATCGTACAACCGCTCCACATTTTCGGGCAACACATACTTGTCATTCTTTGAATGGATCAGCAGCACAGGCTTAGTCACATTTGGCAATGCCGCCCGCATCACAAGGATAAGCCGTTTCATTTCTGCAATCGAACGAATGGGATTTTGTGGATACGAAATATGGCTCTGGAATGCTTCTTTATCAAACCAGCCAGTCCCCGGCTTTTCATTTGATTTTGGCATGAACTTTACAAAACGGCTGTAGAACTCGATGAATTCCGGCGAATAATCTTTTTCGTCGCGCGGCAATTGATACGGCGTAGACATTACTACAATGCCCGCCACATCCAAACGAGTGGACATCAACAACGACAGCACGCCACCCATTGAAAGCCCCACTAAAAAGATTTTATCCGTCGCGCCGCGCAACAGGTTGTACCCATCTTCCACCGAAGCCGTCCAATCCGTCCAGCGCGAGCGGATCATATCTTCGGGCGTTGTCGCGTGCCCTGCAAGACGGATCCCTAAACAGGTATAGCCTTGTTGATTAAGATAATCCCCCATCCAGCGCATTTCCTTGGGTCCGCCTGTAAAGCCGTGAATCAGCAATACACCGGTCCGCCCACCAGGAAGAAAAAAAGGTTCAGTTGTAGGTATGGTTTGAGTGGTCACACCTTGATTATACCTACTCAAGTAGGTATGATATCAACGAGCCCGCGCAAGCCCAACTCATACGAACGCCAGCCAAAGCCAGTCACTTTGCCTTTGCAGACCGCCGAAACAAAAGAAGTATGTCGAAACTCTTCACGCGCATACACATTCGAAAGATGCACTTCAATGACGGGAATCACAATTGCACTAATCGCATCACGTAATGCAACCGATGTATGTGTATACCCGCCCGGGTTAAAGACCACGCCCGAAGCCCACGTCCGCGCATCGTGCAAAGCATCGATCAACGC
>Ga0172373_10011933_pt1 | contig 10285 bp, 17 predicted proteins | sample Lak10m_2_FD_114546 | JGI IMG/M metagenome (GOLD analysis project Ga0172373, IMG submission 114546) | Freshwater microbial communities from Kabuno Bay, South-Kivu, Congo - kab_092012_10m | ecosystem: Environmental > Aquatic > Freshwater > Lake | place: Democratic Republic of the Congo...
GAAGTCAAAAGGCGCCACCGCAGGCAACTACATTGCTACTGCCCACAGAGCATGAGAATTTTCTGGCGGCCGCACTTCGTGCGTGAGGGGCCATTGGCAGGTGCCAAAATCTGGCGCGCCGCCCTAGGGGGCTGAGGGGCCTATGCCCTATGAGTTTTTGGTTGGGCTAAATATGCTCATGTCACGCTTGATCATGTACACTCTGATTTGCTATTGGGGCTATCATCTCTATCACACTGTGGGTTGATTCACTGCTATGGAACTAGATGATTTCATCACCCTGTGCGTGGTCGTCACTCTCACTGGGTGCTTTGTGCTGTTGATTGCACTGTTGGCCTAAAGGGTACTGCTCCACCGCTTGTATGATCTGATCACTCATGCGTGGGTTCATCCTGCGGATTTGGCTTGGGGTCTAAACTCTCGCGCCACTCTCTGATGCGTTTCAGCACAGCCGCATAGCTGGGCAGCATGGTGGGGGGCAACTGATCACCCCTCAGCTCTGATTCTGGCTGTGTGACATCACGACGATAGCCATAGCCTGTGCCACCCCTGCCTCTGTGATGCAGATCTCTGTCATAGGTGCTGTGGTGCTGACGAGCCTCATGCAGCTGGGTGCCTTCACTCTGGGGGGGTTGATCCTCCCGTGGTCGGGTGGTGCGATTCTCACCCTGATTGCGATTGCGATTACGGTTGCGATTACGGTTGCGATGGCGTCGGCGTCGTCTGTGGCCTGAACCCTGACCCTGTCTGTGCTGTTCACCCTCTGGGGTGGTGACCACTGCCACGCCCTGGGGCGGAGCGGTCTGCTCTTCTGAATTCATTGTGAACTGTACTTATGCTGTGGGGCAGTTAAATACACACATTATGACTGGTAGATTGATCATCGTGGGGGACAGTTTCTGTCAGCTGCCCCGAGACACAGACTCTTTTAGAAATTGGTGTCAACAGGCAGCCACGCTGCTGGATATGCCCCTAGTGGTGTGTGCTGAGCGTGGGGTCAGTCAGGATTGGCAGTGGGAGCAGTTGCGCCAGCTGATGCCCAGCATCACCACATCAGATCGTTTGATAGTGGTGCTGACCCACTGTGAGCGTCAGTGGTTTGATGAACACAAGCCCGGTTTCACTCATGTGAATGTGGGAGATCTGCCAGACCATTTGGGCGCAGACAAAGCAGAAGCCATACGCCAGTGGTGTGTGCATCTGCAGAGACCCGAGCTGGATCTACAACATCAGATGCATCGCTTGGGCTGGTTGCATGCCCAGATACACATCAGATCTCTGCAGCCTGCATGGATACTGCCAGGATTCACACCGCACTGGCTGGTGCGCCGGATCCGCACCACCAATCAGGAGATCATGGATCTGTATGGTTTGCGAGATCTGAACTGTCTTAGATTCACTGAGCAAAACCTCAATGAAGATGTGCAGCATCAAGAAATGACCCCGGGCGAAAGCACCAACAGTGTGTTTAAAGGCATAGACACTCGCTACAATCACTTGCTCAAACGCAATCATGAGATACTGGCCGAGCGTGTGGCAATGGCCATCCGTCAATGCCAGCCCATAGATCTCAGAGACCCCCGCTGGCAAAAAGGAGTGTTGAATCCCCTCATTTGGCACAATGAAGCATTCCTGCTGGCTGAAATGGATCACAATCTTCTGCAACAGCGCCGAGTGGTACTGGAGCGACATCAAGGCACACTGCTGGACAAAACTTGGATAGGCCAATGGTTTCACCCAAAAAAAAAATAACCACGATGTATCATCATAGACCATGGCCAGATGATGATGAACGAGACTTCACATGGGGTGAGTTGATATTTTTGGCCCTGATTGTGGCAGTGATATGGGCAGTGTACTGGCTGATCATACATTGGGTGGATCATTGGGTGGGTGATTGGCTCTCGTGGTATGTGGAGTTGCTGAGTCCCGTGATGGCCTTGCCCCTGCTGTGGCTGTTCAACCGTTATGGTCGCAACCCTCTGCACTGGTGGCCCATGCTGTGGGGTCATGTGGTGCGACTGGAAGAACACAATGCAGAGCTGGTGCTGATGGATCAGGCAGCAGTGGTTAAGGTCATGGGCGGACCCATGCGAGTGTGGTGTGATATCCGAGACAAAGGCGATGTGTACCTAAAATTCCGCCGCAAGCGAGATGCTGTGTGGTTTGGACTGTTTCCTTACTTTCGTAGCCGCAAAAGTAAACGGCAAAAAAATTAATTCAAATAAATTTGCATGAACATTTCTTGCAATCTTTGGGAAAACCGTGTTTTTGTGGTGTTGCGGAAATGATGCCAGTTGTGTTCCAGTTTAGGTTGCACCAGGGCAAATTTTTGATCCTTTTCTTTTTTGGTTAATCTACAAAAAGCCATCACCTGCTGCACCACAGCCTTAACTCGGGCTCCGCCGTCGGTCAAATCATCATAGGATTCATCAAAAAATTCTGGAAAAGTTTCATAACCCAGTCTGCGTAGTTGCATCAAAGAATGTCTTGCACCCAAAACAATTAAAGGATGACCATGTGCCAATGGTTTAAAAATTTTTTCTGTGATATGCAAACTCCCGCCTTCGCACAATCCTGTTTCTGTGACCAAGCTGAAATAAGAGGACGCATAGTGCTGGGGATTGAAATGCACTGCCACACCAGTGGGTTGATTAAAGTGCAAATTTTCAGGCCAATCAAGATAGATCGGTTTCATATTTTTTGCATACCAATGCAAATGATCCAGTAAAGCACTAAAATACTCTTGGTCTTCCGAAGTCATCTCACTGTGAGCCGAATTCACATCCTGATGCATTTCACGCAGCATCTCATAGTAGTCTGCAGGTAAATGTTTGATATATGAATTTTGAGTCAAAGCCATGTTCCAACTAACCAAACTATCCTGAATCAAATCAAATCTGTGCAGTTCACTGATTAACATCAAACGATGCATGGCCAATTTATAATTGTAACAAAGAAAATTTTTAGTTTTCATAGGCACTTGTCCCAATTGATCAGCATATTGACCAGCGTAGCCCTTGCTTAAATTACTGTAATAAAGATAATCATTGTAACTGAATCCAAACACCCGAGAAAATTGATGCTGAGGTAGAATTTTATTTTGATTTATGAATCTTTGATAGTTTTGTGGCAAAAGACAATCTCCGGTCACAAGATATTTTTGTGCAGAATCAAACCCATACTGACTGGCGCATTGATGCAGATTGAGACACCAATGTTGTAGGTCAGTGGAATTACCCATCACATCCAAATCCAAACCAGCATCTGGAAAATAAAACATCAATTTTAATTTTTTCGTTGTCATCAAATGTTTGAATTCCATACTGATGTTTTGGAAAATATAATCAGGTTGAGCATATTTGTGTCTCACTAATTCTATCACGTATAAATTTAAACTTTGATCATCAGTAATTTTATGATTTTTGTCCGTGATCACATTAAACTTAATTTCTGCTTCTGTGAGATTAGATTCAAAATTCATCAAAGGTTCTATATCATCTTTGTAACCTATGGGGAAACCGTTATAATTTTGACCATCAATTTTCTGATCATAAAAAAGATTTACAATCATCTAATGTTAGCCACCACTATGTTGCCACTCACACTGATACGATAATCTTGGCTGGTGTAGAATGGATACACACAGTGGGCCATGCGTGCCGGAAACATCAGCATGCGAGCTTCCCATGTGCGATCTGCTGCCACCACCATGGTGGCCAAATCACCTATGGTGTTGTTGTACAGCAGTTCAAAACAACCTGCTGCATTTTTGACTCCGTGACGACCAGGCGAATGATCCAATTCTTGTTTGATGTCATAGGGCACCTGCACCCAGATCACAAAACTCAGCAGACCCGAATGAGTGTGATTGGGATTGAATTCTGTGGCTTTTTGAAAATTGCACCACAACCCATCCAGTGCCATGTATGAGCCCTGTGATAGATCACGCATGTTTTTTTGTTGATAAATTTCAGCTATCTGCAGTATGAATGATTCCACCTGAGCTCGACAAGTTTTGAGTGCGTATTCTTTCTCCAAGTTGCCAGCCAATTTAGAATTCACAGCTTCGTGCTGAGCGAAATCAGTTTGAATTTGGTCCACTTCAGCACGTATGGCTGCCATCACCATGGTGGGCACTTTGACTTCCAAAACCCCCACATTGGGCAGGTCCATGGGTCTGTATTCTATGTGCATTGATGTCATATGTGGTACTTATGGTATCAAAACAGTTCTGCACACAAAAAAAGAACCATGTGGGACCGTGTGTGTTGAACATAAATATTGGTATGAGATTCAATGAATTCAAACTGGTGGAACTTAAACTAGAAAAAACCGAAAACTACATGGGTTGGCGCATAGAAGTGATTCGCAGCGATCGCATCAAACCGCCCTATGTGGCCACAGCCAAAGACACATTGGGTCGTGTGAAAGATGTGGAAATACGTGCAGGCAGTACTGTGAGTGCGGATGATGCCATAGACAATGTGAAAAAAGAAATACAAAAAAAATATCCAGAAAAAGGAGACACTCATACCAGACAAACCACGCTGTTTTTCAATGTGCAGAGCAATGATTTGATAGAACCCTACATCAAAGTGGACCTAGTGGCAGGTCAGTTGAGTTTGATTGCGGGCAATGGTGGCAAACAAAGTGATGCCGAATACGCACAGGCAGGATTCAGACCTGTGTTTGATCGCAGATCCGACAAAGCCAAAGCAGATCCATATTCTAGTTTTCAACCCATCATCAACATGCTCAAAGACGATCTTAACCGATTGAAACTCAAACTCAACGGTATCTATGAGATAGGTGACAGCAATGGCAAAGATGAAATGGGCAATGCCATTCATCCATTGACCTATCTAGGCCAAACCATTGCCACTACCAGAGTGGTTCAAAACAAACCAGTGTTCACAGTGGGCACCGAAAGAGCAGTATGAGATTCAAAGAATTCAAAATAAAAATAAATGAAGCAACCTTAGCTAGGTCCACTCCAACCAGTATACCTAAATATCTTGCTCAACTCAATCAACAGTTGTCCACAAATCAACCTATTGCTATCGGAGATCAAGGTGAAGAACAATTGATACCTGATCCAAAACAAAAAGTATCCAATCTTGAAGATAAAATCAAAGGCAAAATTAACAACATGAGTACCGAAATATCGGTAAAAAAAGTTTACAAATCTTCCGAGATCAAAAAAAACGATGCCGATGTAAAAGGAAACACCAGCGTAAAATTTAATTTAGGTAATGCTACCGAAGGCATGCTCGCCACTGCTATTTTTCAAAGGTTAATATCTAATCATGATTTATCTTTGAAAGAGTTAAAAGACGCACTAACTTCTTTACCAGCACACAATTTAACAGGAGTGAATGTTGGACCAGTTAAAATACAAGATTCTAATAATAAAATAGACCAAATACAACTTTATATCAAGTTAGACAAAGGCAGTTATGAAGGAATTAAAAATGCCGAATCTTTAACAAATCTTACAGGACACTTGACTTCAATTACAAATTATGTCAATCAAGAAGAAATTAAAACGTTAAAAAATGAATTTAAAAATAATAAATCTGTTGATTCTGTAAAAGTAATTGCTGACGGCGTAACAGATGCAAAAAACTCTAAAGTGGATGTAGAAGTTGTCTATATAAATGCTCAAGGAAAAAAAAACACTGTAAGATATGAACGATCTGTAAAAACTGGAGGAGTAAAACAATTTGGCCAAGTAACCACAGGAGGAGCCAAAGACGAAGATGAAAAAGGAACCAGTGTTACCAGAACAGAAAGATATGATTTACAAGAAGAATTTTGGGATGATTTTGGAATTGATATAAGTGCCAGCGAAGAAGATTTTGATGACGCAGATGATTTTGTAAAAGCATATGATTTTACCTACGCAGAAGCAGCTAAACAATTAAATTCGCAATTAAAAGGCGACAATGATAAAAAAGAAAAACGCACGGTAAAAAGAATTTTCGATGTAATTAAAAAACATGGGCGAGGTGATAGACCAAATGTTAAAACTATAGACTTTGGTCATAAAGGTTATAAAATTTTAGACTATGAAAAATTAGATAAATTTGTTAAAGAAACCGATCTCAGTGCGAAATTTGAAGTAGAAAGTTCCCAACCAACAGTGACTATCCAAGATCAATTTGGTAAAAAATTTTTAACCATACGATTATACGTAACAGATCGTAAAATGACCAATTTGATAGAAAGAGGCCCAGGTTTAGAACAAATTATAAAAGTTAAAGAAGGTTAGATTAAATTTAAATCAATTGAACTTCCACAGCCTCAGCACCACGACGATACCAACTCCAAGTGTTGGATTCAATCTGTTGGGGAGTGCCGCACCATTCAGTGATGAATTCTGTTTCGGCAGTGGTGATTCGCACCCAATATCTATCGCCCCGTGTGCGTTGAGGCACAGTGAAGTCCACACGTCCACACACCATGTCTTCAGAACCAATAGGCCATTTTTGAACAAATTTTTTTTTCATATTGGTGGAGGCGATCAGGATCGAACTGACTACCTCTTGACTGCCAGCCAAGCGCTCTACCAAATGAGCTACGCCCCCGTGTGTGTATTATATGACAATTTATTACCAAAGTCAACACCATACTCATAAATATTTGCATGATTCTACAACCTAAATACAGATTCTTCAATGAAAGATTAGTGCTATTGAAACTGGCAGACATCTATGACCGTCATCCTGTTAATCCAGCCCACATGGACAAAGTAAGAAAGAGCATGCTCAAAGTGGGACTGCTGTTGCCCATGGTGGTGGATCATAAAAAACACATTGTGAGTGGCAGTCATCGTCTCAAAGTGATTCGTGAGATGGGTCAGCACAGACAGAGTTTGTTCTATGTGGCACGCACCCCAGCAGAGATTAAATTTTTTGATGCACTTGGCAAAGCAGTGTATCAGCAGCACAAATTGGGCACAGTGGATCACACACTGCAATTCATGTTTGAAGGGGAATATCTACGCCACACCCGAGCAGTGCAACATCTATTTCAAGCACCCCGTACCAAATAATTAAAATTTACAACTCAACTGACCACCTGGTCTGATCTGTTCTCGCAGTTCTGCCATGTTGGGTATGACGGACTTTTTTTCAGTGACGTCTTTGGTATTGACATTGATATTTTGATCACGTTCCATGGTGGGATTGACGGCACAGTCCTGCACCACACACGAACTCAACCATATCAAAATTATGAGATATTTCATACAAAATTCACAGCACACCACACCATTACATAGTAAATCACAAAGTGGGTGATCTGATCTGTAGTCTGCAACACCCAATAGCCTCGAGGATTGGTGAGTTCAGTCCAACCCAAACGTCTAGCAATACGAGTTTTGCCCCAGTCTATGTGCCAGTGTGTTACATAGTCCACCACCAACATCACCACAGCCAACCACCACCATCCCCAACATAGTAAAAAAACCAAAGCCGTTAGAGTGGCGTGATGTCCAGCATGACGGTGAGCTTTTGGATCCAGATAATTCCATTTTTGACTGGGTTTGATGTAGAGTGCCTGCAGATACAGATCTGCTATGAAGTGTTTGATGGCCAACAGTAAAAAAGCAATAGTAATCATGGTCTCAGTTGGTTATGTTTGATTTTGATCATTGTCAACAAATTGTGCAAAAAATATATTTCGGTGGTGCAACCATTGATCAGTGAGACGCAAAATTCCTGCCGAATCTCTGTAGGCTGATCCTGTGAGTTTGAGATACAACAGATCACATGCTCCAGTAATTTTACTATGACCCAATTCTAGAACCCGTTGTTCCAGCTCTTTTTTGTGTCTTCCATAGTCTGGATAGTCCACTGTGTCTGCCAAATCATCTGCGGCCACGCTGCCTGAAATGATCATGGCGCCCACTCGATGGTGCAGTCTGTTGAGAAATTTTAATTGGAGTTCTTTGCAGTAAGCATTGTTGATAAACAGTTCACAGCCGTCTGCTGCCGCTACCACCTGTTCAAAATGTTCGTGAAGATTCCAACCATCATTGTTGATCTGACCAAAACCCATCACTTCCAAACCCATCACCTCCTGATATTTGAAATGCTCATACCAAGCCCGGCCCAATCCTCTGCCATGACCTGTGATAATATACCTTTTTTTCATACAATAACGTCTTTACAAGGGTGAATATTCAAGAATACTTATGCAGCACACCCAGTGCCAAAACTATTTGAAATCAGGGCCGGATATCCATGCCACCACCGAATGTCTCACTCCCAATTCCAATGGTTCCACACCGTGCATGATGTGACTGGGAAATACCAAAACCTTGCCAGCTTGGGTTTGCATGTATTGGCGATGATGCAGATCCTGTTGAAAGTAAAACCTGCCACCCTCATAGTCATCATTCAGCATGAGTATCACTGTGAGTTTGCGTACCAGTTCATCCGACAGTCTGGCAGTGTCCACGTGGGCATCATAGCGATCACCGCCCTCACCATACTGCAATAATTCCAATTGTGTGGGTCCACCCAGCTGATACTGCCAGCACTGACGATTGGCCATGTGAGCCAATGCATACATCTGTAGGCTGATGGGATGAAATTCGTTCATGGGTTTGGTTTTGACTCTGCGTATGTTGTGGGCATGTTCCTGCTGGTCGCCAATGGTGCCTGGCTGTGAAGGCCATGATACACTGTCCTGCATCAACTGCTGTATGTGCTGCTGGGGAATCTGTGCGGGAAATTCCCAATACAAGTAATCCTGTTTCATAGCATCAACCAAGTGGCCAATAGGCTGATCTCCCACAGCCATTCCACCATGCTGAGCACAATCATCAACAGTACAGCAATTATGATCCAATCCGAAACTTTCATAGCACACATATAATTACCACAGTTTGTGGTGAGTGTCAATATTTTTGATTGCCAATGGATCACCATATAAATATTTGCATGTTGAAGCAATACGTGGTAATAGTGATTTTCTCTATGGTACTGGGCACAGTGGCTTTGATTGCTGTGAGCCTAATCTAAAGATTTTTCCAAGGATCCCATAAATAATTTTTGAAGGAGATCCTGCATGGAAGTCATCATAGCCATCAGCATAATCACAGTGATCCTGGGATCATTAATTTATATCTATTTGGATGTGTATCTCCATCCAGGTTCCTATTTGAAGAAACCACGACGTAAGAAAAAAAATCGCAAAAAAAAATAGTTGGTGCACCCACCAGGAATCGAACCTGGACCGGAAGTTTCGAAGACTTCCATGATATCCGTTTCACCATGGGTGCTGGTGGCGCACCTGGCGGGAATCGAACCCACAGCCTCCGGTTCCGCAAACCGACGATCTATCCGTTGATCTACAGGTGCTCTTGGCTGGGGAGGATGGGATCGAACCACCATAGTCAGATTCAAAGTCTGAAGTCCTACCATTAGACGACTCCCCAATGTATGGTGGGCATCGTAAGAATCGAACTTACCACCCCTTGCGTGTCGAGCAAGTGTTCTACCACTGAACTAGATGCCCTTATGGTCGGGATGACTGGATTCGAACCAGCGACCTCCTGGACCCCATCCAGGCGCCCTACCAGGCTGGGCCACACCCCGTTGTTGTATAGTATATGTGATTTTGGTTGAGAAATCAACCTTTTATATGGGTGCGGTGCCGTCTTCCATCAAATGACTGTCCACACAGCGAATCACCACATCCTGAATGCCCAAGTCTGGATATTTCAAAGAAGTTTTCAGCATGGATGCTCGTTTGGTGTCGGAGGCCGCTTCACACTGTTGCAGTGTGGCATATTCACGCATGGGATCTTCCTGCATGGTGGTGATGTATGGATAACCGCCCATATCCAGTTGTAGAAGCATGATCAGCATGACGTAGGTGTTCATACAGTATTTAACTATATGATGTTTGGAGCGGGTGATACACCCGCTTGTCTTGGCGCTCCCACAGAGAATCGAACTCTGCTTTTATGGATGAAAACCATATGTCCTAACCGATAGACGATGGGAGCATTGGTGGGAGAAGAGGGACTTGAACCCTCAATCCATTGCTGGCGCTGCATTTTGAGTGCAGTTCGTATGCATTCCGACATTCTCCCATATGATCCATAGCCGGGATTCTGTTCTATGCCGTCATCTGTCTTGGCGTCCTACCCACAGTGTGCCTGACCATTCACTGTCTACATGGACTCGCACTCGTCAGGAGTGTCCCGAACTTCCTCAGCCATATGGCCGCGACGGCTCGATCATGTGATTATTATAACAAATTATTTTGC
>Ga0172373_10011939_pt1 | contig 10280 bp, 8 predicted proteins | sample Lak10m_2_FD_114546 | JGI IMG/M metagenome (GOLD analysis project Ga0172373, IMG submission 114546) | Freshwater microbial communities from Kabuno Bay, South-Kivu, Congo - kab_092012_10m | ecosystem: Environmental > Aquatic > Freshwater > Lake | place: Democratic Republic of the Congo: South-Kivu...
CCACGCCAGCCAGCCTCGGCTACCACATGCCCGCCGAGTGGGAACCCCACGTCGCCACCTGGCTCACCTGGCCCCGGCCCGAAGGCATCAGCTTCCCGGACGCCTACGAACCCGTCCCCGGCGTCTATGCCGAGTTCATCCGACACCTCGTCACCGGCGAGGAGGTCCACATCAACGTCTGGAACCGTGACATCGAGGAAAGCGTCCGCGGCATCCTGGCCAGCCATTCGGTGCCCCTCGAACGGGTCAGCTTCCATCATTTCCCCGCCTACGAGCCCTGGTGCCGCGACCACGGCCCCATCTTCGTCGCCCGCGACATCGAAGGACGCCGCGAACGTGCCGTCATCGACTGGGCCTACAACGCCTGGGGTGGCAAATACCCGCCGTTCGATCTCGACGATGCCGTCCCGCGCCACGTGGCCGCGCTCCGTCGTCTGCCCGTGTTCCACCCCGGCATCGTCATGGAAGGCGGTTCGATCGAGGTCAACGGCCGCGGCACCCTCCTGACCACCGAGGCCTGCCTCCTCAACCCCAACCGCAATCCCCATCTCGACCGCGCCGGCATTGAACGTTACCTGCGGGAGTATCTCGGCGTTTCCCACATCCTGTGGCTCGGCGATGGCATCGAAGGCGACGACACCGATGGCCACGTGGACGACCTCGCCCGTTTCCTCAACGCCTCCACCATCGCCACCATCGTGGAACCGGATCCCGCCGATCCCAACCACGCCATCCTCCAGGAGAACCTGCGCCGTCTCCGCGCCATGACCGACCAGGACGGCCACCCGTTCAAGATCGTCGAACTGCCCACCCCGGGGCGGATCGAACGGGAAGGACAACGCCTCCCGGCCTCGTACGCGAACTTCTACATCGCCAATGGCCAGGTACTCGTCCCGACCTTCCGGCACGAGAACGATGCCAAGGCCATCGCCTTGCTCCAGGCGGAGTTCCCCTATCGCAAGGTGATCGGCATCGACTCCTCGGAACTCATCTGGGGTCTCGGCTCGTTCCACTGCATCTCCCAGCAGGAACCCCATTGAAAGGGGGCTGGTTCGTGCCTGCCTCGTGACCTCGTCAGCTACCCCCCCAATCGTAGCCGTCGACGTCAGGAGGCGCTGGTCAAAGTTCTGGCATCTGGCGACTGGGAACTGCCCAGACCCTGCCTCGTTACCTCGTCAGCTACCCCCCCAATCGTAGCCGTCGACGTCAGGAGGCGCTGATCAAGCTCCCGAAGCCATTCCCTCAAACCGACCGTTTCAGGTTCAGGGCTGCTCCGGCGCGTTGTTGTCCACGAGATTCCTGCGCTCGAACACATACCCGGGTTCCTTCCCGCCAAATTGGGCCTCCAACGATTCCGCACGCTTGACCAGGAAGCGGTGGATCCGGTGCACCGGGCGGAAGGGATCCGAGACGACGGGTTCCGGTTCCTCCTCCGGCCATTCCTCCGCGTGCGAACGGTCAAACCGGTCGACGCGATAATCGCTCTCATCGAGAACCGTCGGACGGACGATCCTCGCGAACTGTCGCGCCTGTTCCCGCAGTCGGGGCACGAGGAAATGCTGACGAAACAACCGCTCGTACTCGCGCCGGTAAAGGGTCTCGAAGGCCTCCACCGCAAACAACCGCTCCAGCAACCGGTGATCCGCCACCCACGGCCGCCGGTAACTCGCGGTCTCCCGCTGCACCCGGGTGCCTTGCAATGGAAACTCACCCCAGGCCTGGTCGAGATCCCACGGAATGAATCCGAACTTCCCGCTGCCGCCGTCGAGGTACGTGAAGAAGTTCTGGCCGTTCACCAGAAACCCGTCGTAGCTGGAAATCATCGAGGTCACGGCCACGAACCGGGCCACCTCCTCCAGGTCGAAATAGGAGGCGACCCCCGCCGCAAACTCCGCATCCGTCGCCGACGTGACGAACCGGGCCATCTCCATCACCCGCCGCTGCTGGGCTTCGGTGGGAATGGGGTGTCCACGACGCGATCCTGACGGATCCCCGCCACCGCGTCGACATCTGGCAACTCCCCCCTGAAGGCCGCGTGCCCCCACGCGGCGCAGGAGAAGTTCCCAGATTCCAGTTCCCAGTTCTTTCGGAGACGCCGGGTGAGGTCACCCGGCCTTCACTCAAACTGGGCTCCCTTCCGTGTCACGCACCCTACAGCTTCGCTTCCGACACCGTCAGGTCATCAAACCGCAACGGCGTTCCGCTGAACGGCATCCCCCAGACCCCGGCACGGCCCGGCGGCGGGACCTCCGCAGCCTCATGCGACAGGGCCCACTCCTTGGGTTCCTCGCCCCCCTGCCATGCCTTCCCGAAAACCTTCACACCCGTCCCCGACGCCACCACCCGCACCTTCAGTTGCGTCCACTCCCCGCTCTTCCATTGGAAGGGCACCGACGCCTTCACCTCCGTCGCGTCGCCCACGATCAACTCCAGGGCGTTCTTCGCCGGGGAAACCCGCACCTTGTATCCGTTCACTCCATTCAACCCGACCGCGAACGTCGGAAACTTCCGACCTGTCTTGGTCGCGAACACCCGCGCCGAAGCCTCCCGCCCCTCCTTCGAGGCCGGCCCAAACAGCACCCCGAAGGATTCGAGCGGCGCTCCCGGCAACTCGAGGCACCTCTCGGCGCCCGCCCCCTTCACCGCGAACTGGCCATCCAGCACCATGATGTCCTCCGGTACCGCCTCGCCCTCGACGGCGGTGAAGTTCTGCTCGTAGAGGGGTGCCGCCTGCGTCCGCACTGCGAACGCCAGCGTCAGGAGGATGGCCGACCGGAAATGCTTCATGGCTTGAAACTGTGACGGGGCCGGACGCATCGCAAGCCACGGTTCTTCAGGGCGAGTGCTTCATCCCGACAAACCGGTTGCTGGCCGGGGGTGTCGACCATATCGTCCGCACACGTATGAATTCGGCGCCGACGTCCACCAGCAACACCTGGCTGATCCTCACCTTCCTCACGGTCTTTTCCTGGGGCGTCTATGGCATCCTCCTGCACAAGGGCCAAACCCTCATGCAACCCGCGGGCGTCGCGGCCATCCCGCCCGCCATCCTCCGCTACAAGGCCTTCCTCTTCGTCGGCGTCGCCTACTTCCTCGTCGCCGTCCTCGCCCCGCTCTTCATCCTGATGACCAAGGGCCAAGCCTTCACGGGCTACACGCCCAACGGCGCGGTGTGGTCCCTCATTGCTGGCATTGCCGGAGCGGTCGGGGCCTTCGGTGTCCTGCTGGCCTTCGCTGAGGGCGGCAAGCCTCCCGCCGTGATGTCCATCGTGTTCGCCGGTGCGCCCCTCGTGAACGCCCTCATTGGAACCATCCTCCACCCGCCCGCCAAGGGTTGGGGTTCCGTGAAGCCCCAGTTCTGGATTGGCATCCTCCTCGCCGTGACCGGTGGTTTCCTCGTGGCCCGTTTCAATCCCGGCAGCCCCGCACCCGCCGGCAAGCCTGCCGCTGGCCCCGCCCCCACGGCCAAGCCAACCCAGCCCTGAGCCGTGCCTCCTGCCGTTGCCCGCGACGCCTCGGTCCTGGCGTCCCTTCGCGGACTCGTGGTCGAACTCCGCGACCGCAATCCTTTCTACACGGCCAAACTGCGCGGCATCGACCGTCCCCCGCTTCCCTCCACGCTGGCTGATTTCGCGACCCGATTTCCCTTCACGACGAAAGCGGAATTGGTCGAGGACCAAGCCAGCCACCCGCCCTACGGTACGGCGCGCTCCGAACCCCTGGAACGGTTCACGCGCTGCCACCAGACCAGCGGCACCACCGGCGCCCCGCTCCGATGGCTCGACACGCCAGAGTCGTGGTCGTGCATGACCGAGGATTGGGTCGAGGTGTTCCGTCAGGCGGGCCTCCATTCCAACGACCGCATCCTGTTCGCGTTCAGTTTCGGGCCGTTCCTTGGATTCTGGCTCGCCTTCGAGGCCGGACTCCGCATGGGTGCCCTCTGCATCCCCGGCGGGGGCATGGGCACCGCTCTCCGCGCCCGCGTACTGCTCGAGAACCAATGCACCGTCCTGTGCTGCACCCCGACCTACGCTCTGCATCTCGCCGAAGTGCTACGGTCCGAAGGGCTGGATGCCTCCCGAAGCCGGATCCGGCTCGTCATTGTCGCGGGCGAACCCGGCGGAAGCCTGCCCGCCACCCGCTCAAGGCTGTCGGCAGCGTGGCCGGGAGCCCGCATCTTCGATCATCACGGCATGACCGAAGTCGGTCCTGTCACGCACGAGGATCCGCAGCATCCGGGCAACCTCATCGTGCTGGAGCGAAGCTTTTATGCCGAGTCGGTCGCCCCTGAATCCGGCCAACCCGTGCCCGAAGGTGAACCCGGCGAACTCGTCCTTACCACGCTGCGACGCAAGGCGTGCCCCTTGCTCCGTTACCGGACCGGCGACCTGGTCCGTCTCGCACGGACGCCGGCAGGACTGACACTCGTTGGCGGCATCCTCGGACGCGTCGACGACATGGTCGTCGTGCGCGGCGTCAACGTCTACCCCAGCGCCGTCGAACAGATCATCCGTGGTTTCCCCGAGGTGTCCGAATTCCGCGTGACCCTCGACCAACTCGCCGCGCTGCCCGAACTCTCCGTCGAGGTCGAGGCGTCCGAGACCACCGCCACGGCGGTTGCTGAAAGGCTGCAATCCGGGCTTTCGCTGAGGATTCCTGTCGAAGCAGTGGCCCCGGGAACCCTCCCGCGCTTTGAATTGAAGGCCAGAAGGTGGCGCCGGATCCGGTAGCGGAAGCCCTCATGACGGTCATCAGATCCGCACCCCACGCATAGTTCCCAAAAAAACCCCTTTCCCCGGAAAGCATCCGACCCCACATTCGCCCGTCTTTTTCTATGGACGTAAGACTTCCGAACATCGGCGATGGAGCCGAGGGCTCCGTGGTCAGCATTGTCGTCAAGCCCGGCGACACCATCACCGCGGGCCAGACGATCATTGAGGTGGAAACCGGCAAGGCAGTTGCCGGCGTTCCCTCACCGACCGCGGGCACCGTGGGCGAGATCAAGGTCAGCCAAGGGCAGAAGATCAGCCCTGGCACCGTGATCCTCACCCTCACGGGCGCCAGCGGTGGATCGGCTGCGCCAGCACCTGCAACGAAGCCTGCCGCTGCCGCGCCCAAGCGCCGCGCCGCCCCCGTCGAGGTCGACGAGGACGACGACGCGCCGGTGGACGATGGCTCTGAGGACGGGCCCGTGCCTGCCGCCTCGCCCTACGTCCGAAAGGTCGCCCGCGATCTCGGCATCAAGCTCTCCCGCGTCCGTGGCACCGAATCCGGTGGCCGCGTCTCCGTGGAAGATCTGGGCCGTTACATCGCCCGGCTCGAACGGAAGGTGGCCCGCGCCGGCCGCTACGCCGAAGAGCCCAAGGGAATGGCCTTCGAGCCCGTCAACGTCGACTTCGCCCAGTTCGGGCCCGTGACGTCGGAACCTCTCAGCCAACTGCGCAAGGTCATCGCCGCGCGCATGGTCGAGAACAAGGTCTCGCTGCCGCATGTCACCCAGTTCGACGAGGCGGACATAAGCCGGATCGAGGCCCTCCGCGCCGCCCACAAGGCCGCCTACGAGAAGGCCGGCGCGAAGCTCTCCCCGACGCCATTCATCATCAAGGCCGTCGTCGCCGCGCTGAAGAAGCATCCCAAGTTCAACTCCAGCCTCAACGAGGTCACGGAGTCGCTTATCCTCAAGCACTACTTCCATATCGGGATCGCCGTCGACACCGACGTCGGCCTGCTGGTTCCCGTCCTCCGCGACGCGGACAAGAAGTCGATCCTCGAGATCGCCAAGGAACTCTCGCAGATCGCCGAGAAGGCCCGCGACCGCAAGCTGGGTGCCGCGGACATGCAGGGGGGCACGTTCACGATCTCCAATCAGGGTGCCATTGGCGGCGGCCATTTCACTCCGATCATCAACAAGCCGGAGGTCGCCATCCTCGGCATCGGCAAGACCGCCCAGAAACCTGTCGTCACCGCCAAGGGCGCCATCGAGGCCCGGCCGCTGATGCCCATCACCATCAGCTATGACCACCGCATCATCGACGGTGGTTCCGCTGCCCGGTTCACCGTCGATCTGGTCAAGGCCATCCAGGAATTCCCGGAAGCCGACGTAACCCTCTGATCCCCGCGCCCACCATGGAACTGATCCAGACCGACATCGTCGTCATCGGGGCCGGCCCTGGCGGATACGCCGCCGCCTTCTATGCCGCAGACCTTGGCAAGAAGGTGATCCTCATCGAGCGCGACCCCCGCCTCGGTGGCGTCTGCATGAACCGCGGGTGCATCCCGTCAAAGGCCCTCCTCAACGCCTCGCACGTCATCGACTCCGCCAAGGAAGCAGCCAGCCGCGGCATCCAGTTCGGCGAACCCACCCTCGACCTCGACAAGCTCCGCACCTGGAAGGAATCCATCCTCCAGAAGCTCGGTCAGGGCATCGCCGGCCTCGCCCGCATGCGCGGCGTGACCGTCATGCACGGGAAGGGCCACTTCGAGGACTCCAACACCCTGCGGGTCGAGACCGCCGAAGGACAGAAGTACATCCGCTTCGAAAAGGCCATCGTCGCCGTGGGCTCCCGCCCCGCCCTTCCCAAGGCGTTTGACCTGGGCAACCCGCGGGTCATGACCTCCACCGAGGCCCTTGAGATTCCCGAGGTCCCCGAGAACCTACTCGTCATCGGTGGCGGCTACATCGGCATGGAACTCGGTTCCGTGTACGCTTCGCTCGGCTCCAAGGTCACCGTGATCGAGGCCATGGAGAGCATCCTTGCCGGCGGCGCGGATCCGGATCTCGTCCGACCCGTCGCAGCGCACGCCAAGAAGGCGTTCAAGGAAGTGCGCCTCAAGGGCAAGGTCCTCAAGATGACCACCGCCGGAAAACAGGTGAAGGTCGTCTCCGAGCACGACGGCAAGACCTTCGAGGAACTCTACGATCGCGTCCTCGTCTCCGTCGGCCGCGTGCCAAACGGTCAGGATCTCGGCCTCGAAAACACCAAGGTCGAGCGTGACGAAAAGGGTTACATCAAGGTGGACGAGCGGATGGCGACCACGGACGCCAACATCTACGCGATCGGCGACATCGCCGGCGGAATCCTGCTCGCCCACAAGGCCTCCAAGGAAGCCCGTATCGCCGTCCAGAACATTGCCGGCGAGGGCTCGGCCGTGAACCGCGATTACGTCGTTCCTGCCGTTGTCTTCACCAATCCCGAACTTGCCTGGGTCGGCTTGACTGAACAGGAAGCCAAGCAGAAGGGCATCGCTGTCGAGGTCGCCAAGTTCCCTTGGGGCGCTTCCGGACGCGCTCTCACCTTCGATCGGACGGATGGTCTCACCAAGCTCATCCTCGAACCCGAAACCCACCGCATCCTGGGCGTCGGCATCGTTGGACATGGCGCCGGCGAACTCATCGGTGAAGGTGCCGTCGCCGTCGAGATGGGCGCCACCGCCGATGACCTCGCGGCCATCGTGCACCCGCACCCGACCCTGTCGGAGACCTTGATGGAAGCGGCCGAGGCGTTCTTCGGACACTCGACCCACGTGCACACCCGCAAGCGCGAGGCGCACTGAGCTGCGACCATGCTGCTGGTCATCGACAACTACGATTCGTTCACCTTCAACCTCGTCCAGTATCTGGGCGAGTTGGGGGTCGAACTGCAGGTCCACCGCAACGACCAGTTGAAGGTGGACCAGGCGCTGGCCCTGCGCCCGGAACGCGTCCTGATCTCACCCGGTCCCTGCTCTCCCCGCGAGGCCGGCCTCTCCAATGACATCATCCGGGCCTTCGGGGAACGCGGCGTCCCCATCCTGGGCGTCTGCCTGGGCCACCAATGCATTGCCCACACCTTCGGTGCCCAGGTGGTCGTGAACTACCGCATGATGCACGGGAAGGTTTCCCCCATTCATCACAACGGCCAAGGGGTCTTTGAAGGCCTGCCCAATCCGTTCACCGCCACCCGCTACCACTCGCTGGTCGCCAAACGCGACACCATTCCTGACATCCTCGAAGTCACCGCCTGGACTGCCGAGGACGAAGTCATGGGACTCCGCCATCGTGAACTGCCGATCCACGGGGTCCAGTTCCACCCCGAGAGCATCCTGTCCGAGCACGGCCACGACCTGCTCCGGAACTTCCTCCGCATCCCCTCCCCGGTGAAGGCCTGAGGGGACTTCCCGATTGAAGGCCGCGTGCCCTCACGCGGCGCGTTCATCCCAAAGTTCTCCCCTTGCCTCCTCACGTCGTCCGCTACCCCTCAATCGTAGCTGACGAGGTAACGAGGCAGGTTCCGGGGCAGTTCCCAGTCGCCAGTTCCCAGATCCCCGACTGTAGGCCGCGTGCCCTCACGCGGGGCGTTCACTTATCTGGGGACTGGCGACTGGAAACTGGGAACTCCGTTACGGCAAGAACCGCCGCGCCCCGGAGAACCGCTTCTGCCAATAGCCCCGGTCATGCGAGGCAAACCGCACCCCCTGCGATGTGCTCGCATGCGCGAATTCTCCTTCGCCAATCACCACTCCCACGTGGGTGATGCCATCGCCCGCACCGACGTTGGAGAAGAACACCAGATCACCCGGACGCATGGACGCCAGGCCCACCGGCCTGCCTTCCTGCCACAAGGCTGACGTCGTCCGTGGAATCGCCAACCCCGTCACCTCCCGATACAGGGCCTGGGCAAACCCGGAACAATCGGCGCCCTGCCGGGTGGTCCCGCCTGTCCGGTACGGTGTCCCGATCCATGAGGAAGCCGCCACGCGCCAGTCGGTGCCGGTCACCAGATACTTCTGCCCGGACGCATTCGTCCGCTCAAACGTACTCGTTGGCACCCCTTGGGCACGCGGGGTCATTTCCGCCACCGGCTCGGGCCGATAGGGCAGGCCAGTGCTGGTCCCGGGGTCCTGCCTCCCGGATCCGGCGCATCCGGCACCCAGGAGCGACGCAAGGAGCGCAAGCCCGGCCCAACGGAATGGATTTGTCTTCATCGGGGATCTATTCGCTGTCGGTGACCCATCACCCAAGCCTCATCGAACCGCTGGCTTGGGCGTCGGATAAATCGGATACCCCGGAGGCAACTCGACCACGGATGGCGTGCCATTGGGTCGATAGGGAAGGCCGGTGCTGGTTCCGGCATCCTGGCCACCTTTCTTGCTTCGGCAACCGGCACCCAGGACCACAACCGAAACGATCGCAGCAGCCAGAAGCCGGCGTCGCACCACGGGACTGAAGAGATTTCGCGTCACGGCTTGGGACGATACACTGCTTCGGCCTTCGGCAGCAACCGCCGGAGGTTCTCAACTCGCTGTTGGTCGGTCGGGTGGGTCTGGAGGAACCACGCCGTGTTGCCGCCTTGGGCCCGCGTGTACTCCCCAAAGCGCTGCCAGAACTCCACTGCCGCCGAAGGCGGATACCCGGCCTTGGCCATGTAGATCAGCCCGATCTCATCCGCCTCCGACTCCTGCATCCGGCTGTGCGGCAGCGCCACCGCCAGCTGCGATCCCATCCCGTAACCGGCATTCAGGATGTCCCGGTACTTCGATTCCCGCGTCGCCGTGGCCACCCCGACCCCGAGGACCTGCAACCCCATCGCCTGACTCATGCGCTCGCCCCCGTGCCGCGCCACCGCGTGCGCCACTTCATGCCCCATCACCGTCGCCAGACCCGCCGCATCCTTCGTGATCGGCAGGATCCCCGTGTAGATCCCCACTTTCCCTCCCGGCAGGCAGAAGGCATTCGCCTCCTTCGACTCGAACACCACGAACTCCCATTGAGCATCCGGCATGTCGGACTTGGCCACGTCAGCAATCCGTCGCCCCACCTCCTGCACTAGCGCGTTCAACTTCGGGTCCTTCGAAATCGGCACCTGCTGCTTCATCTTGTCGAACTCGGACAACCCCAACTTCATCTCCTCGCCCGGGGACATGAAGTTCAACTGGCTCCGTCCGGTTCCTGGAACCGTGGTACACCCCGTCCAGCACCAGACCATCGCTCCTGCGGCCAACCCCACGGCCAGCCTACGCAAATCCTGACATTCCATGCCTTCAACCAATCCCGCCCGGTGCCGGATGGCAAGTGCGGAGGTACACAACCCGGCAATGTCTTCATCGCCCTGAGAAAGGCTCTGGAGGGGTGACGAGGACGTCACCACCCCGTTCCGTGCGCGGGCAGGGTCACAAGGCACCCCGTCCTCTCGTCCTCTCCCGCCACCGGATTTCCGGTTGGCTCCCTGCCCCCACTGCCCCAACCTGCCAATCCGGTCCGTCACGATCCATCCATGAAAGCTGTCATCCTCGCCGCCGGC
>Ga0172373_10011940_pt1 | contig 10279 bp, 24 predicted proteins | sample Lak10m_2_FD_114546 | JGI IMG/M metagenome (GOLD analysis project Ga0172373, IMG submission 114546) | Freshwater microbial communities from Kabuno Bay, South-Kivu, Congo - kab_092012_10m | ecosystem: Environmental > Aquatic > Freshwater > Lake | place: Democratic Republic of the Congo...
GTCCTCGCGATGAGCCTCTTCCGCAACAATATTAAGGCCCTGTGCTCGGAAGACCCGGACGTGGAGGGGATGTTCCGCCTCGACGAAGACCTCCGCACCGCGCAGTCGAAGGCCTATGCGGCGCTGGGCGGCGAGACCGACGAGCCTTGTTTCTGGAGGTTTTTCGTGAGTACCAAGAATGGGGGCGCCGTGCCTTTCACCGACGCGGAGCTGCGTGCCGCGGAGCATGCCCTTTCGACCGTCCGTTCTCGGATCAAGGAGCTCCTCCCCGACGAGAACCTCGAGGTCTGGGCACAGAATGCGGCCGGGTGGCGCCACGTCCACGGTCTCATCATCCGCCACTTCGCGTGAAAACTCTCCCCCGACCTGATAGGGTGGACACATGACGACGCAACAGTTCAAGGTTGGCGACCTCGTTGAGGAGGTCGGCGTGGACAGCGGGTGGTGGGTCGTGACCGAGGTCTACAGGAACTCTCTCAGGAAGACCTTCGCGGTAAAGCTCGCCCTGCACGGTCGACCCGACTGCGTCACCCACGCCGCTGTCGAGAAACTTTCCCTCGTGAAACCTTCCCACTGACCTGACAAGGTGAAGCACATGGACAACGACAAGCTCAGCAACATCGACCTCCTCGAGATCGCCGCCTACAACGCCCTCACCGACGAGGGCGTCTTGGTGGACGCGATCGCCCACCGCAAGTCCGTGGCGCCCTCCACGGAGCGTTGGCCTTTCCGGGCGAAGTTGGTCTTCGAGCTGCCCACGAAGGACGGCGTCACCCGTCGGCTGGTCGTGAACGTCGACTACCACGAGGGCTGAAAGCAACATTCAGCAGCTTCGCTCGTGAAAACCTCTCTCAAACAGGATAGGATCGAAGACATGGACATCCTCACACACGATCAGCTCGGTCAGCTCCTCGACGCCCACCGCAAGCGCAAGGGCGTGGCCTGGGTTCGATTGCAGAACTTCCCCGTCGGGAGGATCACCGTCCAGCACGTCGACGGTCGGGTGGAGACCCTCACCGTCTCCGAGGCCCAGAAACTTTGTGCGTGAAACCTTCCCCCTGACATGATAGGATCGAAGACATGGACAACGACAAGATCATCAAGGCGCTGCGGCAACTGAAGGCGTGGGAAGAGCTCGAGGTCGCCGGAGAGATGTGGCTTCGGCTCGAAGACGATGAGTTCAAGGTGTCGCCCCACCACCTCGTCGGCAACTACGACCTCGACTGCTATTGGGTGGCCAAGGAAGAGCTCGCCGACTACTTTCCCTCGTGAAACCCTCCTCTGACCATGATAGGATCGAAGACATGGACAACGTCAACCTCTCCCACCGCTCCACCGCCAAGGCTTCCATCCGCGCCCTCATCAAGGAGAGAGGACTCTCCGATTTCCTCGAGCTCGCCACGGAGGTGGTCGGGGACTTCCTCCCCGGCCGCCGCGGCCGCCCCACGCGGGGCGAGGCTCCCTTCCACATGGCCTATAAGGCCCTCGGCGCCGTCATCCCCCTCGTGGCGGCCGCCGAGGCCCACGCCCTTGAGGCGGTGGCCAAGCTCCTCGACGAGTGAAAGCAACGTTCAGCAACTTCTCGCGTGAAACCTTCCCTCCGACCTGATAGGATCAAAGACATGGACAACGTCAATATCATCACGCTCCTCAACGACGGCGAGACCTTCACTTCTGTGGAGGGCAGCGCGGTCTGTGTGGTCGACGACGCCAACCTGGCCCTGCTCCAGGGTGGCGCTCTCCTCAGCGAGTACCTCGAGTGGTACGACCTGAACAACCCGCGCGACCTGCGGCTCCTGGCCGACCGCATCGAGCAGAGCCGCTGAACAACCCCGGGCGGGCGGCCGTGTTGGCCGCCACGTTCGTCCCGTGACAACTCTCGGTCGAAGTGATACACTGAAGAAGTTCCAACCAACCAGCCACACGGAGTCACACATGTCCATGAATCTCAACGTCGGCATCAAAGGTCTCAAGCGCGGCACCTCCATCGGGGACATCAAGGTCCCCGATGCCCTGCGAAACCGCCGCAAGACCGGGCTCGACTTCTTCGACGCCGCGGTCGGTGGCGCCGGCCTCGTCCCCTCCTCGGTGGTGATGCTCACCGGCACCCCTGGCGCGGGAAAGACCACGATGCTCCTCCAGCTGGCGGACAGCATCACCGGCAGCGGGCACATCTGCCTCTACAACACCGGCGAGGAGAGCCTCTACCAGGTGAAGATGGTGGCCGAGCGGCTCAAGCTCAAGAACGGCTTCCTCGTCGGCCAGGATACCCTCGTCCCCGACCTCCTCGCCCACGCGGACCACATCCGCACCGCCAACCCCAGCAAGCAGGTCTTCGTCCTCCAGGACTCCCTTCAGACCCTGGACGACGGCAAGTGGTCCAACGGCACCAACTCCATGACGTCGGTCCGCGCCACTGAGATGCTCACCGACTGGGCCAAGTCCACCTACGGCATCGTGATGTTCATCGGCCAGGTCACCAAGTCCGGCGACTTCGCCGGCAAGCAGACCATCCTCCACGCGGTGGACTGCCGCGGTCAACTGTTCATCGACGAGGAGAAGAAGAGCGAGACCTACGGGGAGCGCATCTTCGAGGTGACCAAGAACCGCTTCGGCTGCAGCGGCAAGTCCTACATCCTCGGCCTCGGCACCACCGGCCTCTACGAGCGCGGCAGCTTCAGCACCACGTGAAAAGTTAGCTGGGAAAGGATAGAGTGGCGTCATGCTCAAGGAATGCATCCACTGCGAAACACACTTCGACCCCCGCTCTCCAGCCAAGCAACGGGCTGGGGGGCGGATCAACGAGTGTCCGGACTGCTCCACAGAGAGCACAGTCCGCTACCTCGGCCTCATGGCTGGCGACGGCAAGCAGGCGGGCATCACCGTCCTCAAGTTCGCGTCGGACGCGGACCGCGACAGCTACGCCGCGTTCTGGAAGAACAACAGCGGCCTCCACAAGGGCAAGTCGTGCCAGCTGGGCAGCCACCTGTCCACCACACCCGGCGTGTCCTACCAGACGGTGACGCAGAGCGGGGCGACCAACCACAAGGGTCGCCTGTAAAGTTTTTCGTGAACTTCTCTCCCGGGCGGGTTAGGATGTCGACATGGCACGGAAGCGCATCACATGGACAGCCGCGGCGAAGGCCGAACCCGCCAAGGGGCCAAAGCTGCCGGCGTACACGGCCACGAAGACGTTCCACGAGAAGGACTGGGAGCAGTTCCTCTCGGTCGGGTCCCTGTGGACCCTCGTCGAGGCCGTCCGCACCGCCGACAATCCCGAGCGCTGGGGCCACCGTACCTACGGTACCGGCCTCCTGTACGTCATCCCGACCTTCTCGTGGCAGCCTGTCGCCGTGAAGGGCGACCTCGCCGTCTACGTCGGCACCACACGGGTGGCCGAGGCGAAGGGCAACACGGTGGTTGAGCACCTACGGCCCACCTTCGTGGTCAACGGCCTCAAGGTGCTCACGGCCGACCTAGCACTGTTTCGGCCAGCCCACGTGACCGACGGTACAGCTTCCGTAGGACCTACATAGGTCAACAGGGCCGACGGCCCAGACCCTCACCGTCGGTCACGTGGAGTCAAAAAAACTTCGTGACAAGTTTCCGCAGCTGAGATATAACAGGATCACACCCCACACAGGAGCCACTCACATGACCACGATGTCGATCAAGACCTTCCTCTCCGTCGCTTCCGTCATCCCCGGCACCACCTCGGTGCTCCTTCGCGGCCCCCACGGCATCGGCAAGAGCCAAGTCGTCCGCCAGGTGGCCGACGGCTTCGACCTTGAGGTGATCGACCGCCGACTCTCCCAAATGACCGAAGGCGACATGATCGGCCTTCCCTCCACCGACGGCGAGGTGACCCGGTTCAACCCGCCGGAGTGGTTCAAGCGCGCCTGCGTGGCACCCGTCGCCCTCTTCCTCGACGAGCTCAACCGCGCCACACCCGAGGTCATGCAGGCCGCCTTCCAGGTGGTGCTCGACCGCGAGCTCAATGGCTGGAAGCTCCACCCCGAGACGCGGGTCTACGCGGCGGTCAACGCGAGCGCAGCCTACACCGTCAACGAGATGGACCCGGCCCTCCTCGACCGCTTTTGGACCATCGACCTGACGCCCACCGTGGCCGACTGGTTGGCCTGGGCCGAGGACACCGGCGCCATCCACGACAACGTGACAAGCTTCATCAAGCAAAACGAGAAGTGGCTCGACACACCCAAGGGTGCCGAACCCAGCGCCGTCTCGCCTTCCCGCCGCTCGTGGGAACGCCTCTCGGCGACCCTCGTCAAGGCTGGTGTCGTCGACCAACCCGATGGTGCGCTCTTCTACCCTCTGTGCCTCGGCTTCGTCGGCACCGAGGCCACCATCGCCTTCCATGGTCACGTCAAGACCCTCGACCGCCAGGTGTCGGGCGAGGAGATCGTCAACAAGTACCCGGAGGTCAAGGCCAAGATCGCCCGCCTCGGGCAGGAGAAGCTCAACGTCGCCATCGAAAAGGTGACGCACCACCTCCACGACCAGAACATCAACACCCTCACCGACGATCAGGGTCGCAACCTCCGCGACTTCATGAAGGACCTCCCCGGCGAGCTCCGCACGGCGGCGTGGGCGAAGTGGACGAGCAAAGGTGTGGAGAAGCTGGAACTCGCCAAGTCCCTCCACAAGTGGTGCGTGGACTCCATCCTCGAGACCTTCGGTGTGACCCGCCAGGGCTTCGCCAACGTGATCGGTCCCGCGGCCCCTGCCAGACCATCTTCGGGGCCTTGCCGTGGGGCGTCATGCGCTCTCCCTCTCGAGGAGGAGGCCTCTTCGAAGGGCAAGCGCGGCAAGAAGTGAGGGGCCATGCCCACCTCCTTCTCCAAGGACAGGTGGCGGTCCAAGGCGTGGACGAGATTCCAGAAGGCGTCTCGTCCAAGCTCCACTCCCGCGGTCTCTCCCAACGACGCGTGGTTCAGCGAGATGCTCCACATCGAGTGCATCGAAAGAGTGATCCAGTGGTGCACTTCGAGGCGCCTTAAGGTCGTCTTTGAGAAGCGCTCGTCCGGCATGTACAGCCCCGACGAGGAGACGATCCACATCACCACCCACGTGCGGCCTCAGAAGCAGCTGCACTACCTCCTCCACGAGGTGGGCCACTTCCTCGTAGGCGTCAAGCTGGACGAGGATCGCTTCGGCAAGGGCTACTCGATGGGCGACAAGCCCGAGGGCGTCAGTGCGGGCGCCCACAAGATCGCCTGCCTCGAGGAGGAGTTTGAAGCCTGGCACCGCGGCTGGAAGCTGGCCAAGCGGCTGGGCCTTCCGTTGGACAGGGACGCCTTCGACAGGACGCGGATCGAGTGCCTCAAGTCCTACGTGGGCTGGACCCACAGGCGCGGAAAGTGACTCGTGACAAGTTCCCTCTGAAAGGATAGGGTGGTCCCATGGACAACATCATCGACAGGATCAACGCGGTGTTCGCTCCCCCTCCCACCGACGACGTGTCGGAGGATCCCGTCTACGAGGCTAAGGTGCTCGGGAAGAGCATCTTCCTCACCGAGGAAACATGGCGCAGCTGGACTGGGCGGCGCTGGGTCAACGGCGCGGAATACCACGGTCCCGTCTTCCTGATGGGGACGAAGACCCTGTACACCGGGGCTCGTGCCTGCGACTGCAAGGTGTGCCAGGCCGACGTGGCTCCCCGCCACCGCAAAAACTGACGTGACAAGTCCTCTCTGAAAGGGTAGAGTAGTCTCATGGACGACATCGACCTCCTCGAACCCTGCTACCAATCCACTCAGGCCGAACTCGACGAGTTCGCACAGGACTACTACAACTACTACGGGGCCGACGTCCCCGACGCCGAGGAATGACATGGAACACTTCGAAGTCGGGGACGTCATCATAACGGACTGTGACACCACCTTCTACGACTTGAAGTGCCGCCCTTACACGGTAAGGGCAGGCACCCTGACACACGTCCTCGAAGCGGATGCCACCGACGTCGGCCTATCCGACTCCGAGGTGGGCCAGGCCATCGCGCTTGGAAAGGCATTCATCCCACGAGGAGGTGGATGTCATCCTTCAAGAGCTGGTTGCCGCTGCGCATACGGGGTCCCGCTATTGGACAAGGTGTACGCCGTCACCCTCCTCCTCCCAGATGGTTCCCTCAGGAAGTACAGGGCCATGAGCGCGCTCGACTGGAAAAAAGTCTCCACCACGGCGTGAAACTCCCACCGAAAGGATATACTGTATCCATGGAAGCCAACGAGATGGACCTCCTCGCCCCTTGCTACCAACCCGACCAAGGCGAACTCGACGAGTTCGCCCAGGACTACTACTGGTCCGACGAGTACGTCCCCGACGACGAGGAAGACTACCGCGAAGCCTCGCCCTTCACCGAATGGCTGTGCCGCACCCTCCAAGGACACTGACATGGAACACTTCGAACACTTCTCCATCGGAGACATCATCACCCCACTATGGGGTACCGGTACCTTCTACGACGACGAGCACCGCCCTGACCGAGTCAGGGCGGGGAGCCTGACTCAAGTCCTCGAAGCCGAACCCTATCTCGAGGGGGGCGCCCGACGAGGGCCTATGGGAGGCCTGTGGAGCGTCACCCTCCTCCTCCCAAGCGGGAAGACCCGGCGGTACCGATCCATGGATCCTCGCTACTGGCAAAGAGTCACCACCACGGCGTGAAATCCTCCCACCGAAAGGATACAATAAATCCATGTTCAAGCCAGCCGACACCGAATACAACCTGGACCGACACGTCATCAAGTTCCTCCAGGACAACACGTTCTTCGCGGAGCTCAGCCGGTACATCCGCAAGGCGCCGACCCGCGACGTGCCCACGGCCGCCGTCGCATACGACCCAGCGTTCGACGACATCACACTCTGGTGGAACCCTGACTTCCTGTCGCCCATGAGCGACGCCGAAGTGCGGGGACTTCTGACGCATGAGTTCTATCACCTCGTCTTCCAACACCTCACCACCCGCCGCAAGACCCCTCCCACGATGTGGAATATCGCCACCGACTTGGCGATCAATTCCCTCATCACCGACCACGCGAGCGGCAACTCCAACATCGCCCTGCAGAGCGGCTGGCTCGTCCCTGGCGTCTTCCCTATGCCTCCCTCCGCCGCCGGCCGCAAACCCACCGAGGAGGAGAAGGCCGCCGCTCCCATCGCCCTACTCATCTCCCAGATGCCGCGGAACCAGGCCTCGGAGTGGTACTTCGAGAAACTCCGCGAGAAGATCGAGGAGGAGAAGAAGAAGGGCAACAGCCCTGACGCCGCCTTCGGCGACCTGGACTCGATGGACGACCACTCCACCTGGGACTCCATCCCCGAAGACATCAAGGATCTAGTCAGGGGCAAGGTCAAGACCATCGTGGACCGCGCGGTGAAGGCCGCCGACTCCCAGGCCAACGGCTGGGGCAACATCCCCGCCGAACTCCGCGAGCAAATCCGAGCCTCCGTCACCCCCACCGTCAACTGGCGCAACGTCCTCCGACAGTTCGTCGGCTCACTCGCCCGCGGCGAACGCTCCACCACCGTGAAGCGCATCAACAAACGCTTCCCCTACATCCACCCCGGCACCAAACGCGGCTACGTCGCCAAGCTCCTCATCGCCATCGACCAGAGCGGCTCGGTGGACGACACCCAGCTGGCCATCTTCTTCGGTGAGCTGGCCGCCCTCACCAAGAAGGTGTCCGTCACCATCCTCCCCTTCGACTGCTCCGCCGACCTCAAGGATGCATTCGAGTGGCGGAAGGGCACCAAGGTGGAGCCGAAGCGAGTCCGCGCCGGTGGCACCGACTTCAACGCCCCAACGAAGATCCTCAACGATCCGAAGAACCGTGGCCGCTGGGACGGCATGCTCGTCCTCACCGACGGCGAATGCGCGAAGCCCATCCCCTCCCGCGTCAAGCGTGGCTGGGTCCTCTCACCCGGCCACAAGCTCCTCTTCTCCACCGAGGAGACCACCATCCACATCGACAACAAGCCCGCCACGGATGGTCCGTGGCGGTGACCGCACCACCCAGGTGACACACGGCGAGCCTCGGGATAACTCGACCTTAGGTCAACCCAACCCAAGGTGAAACCCTCTCCTCGTGTCACCTGGGAGGACGAAAAAGTTTTGTCACCCATGAAAACCCCGGAAAGGGGTGATAGAGTAGTCTCATGGACAACAACATCCCCAAGGCCGGTGATCGAGTTACCTTCTCCCACCCCGAGGTCATGGACGGAAAGACCTTCAAGGGCAAGCTCAAGATTGCCTACCGAAGCTTGGTCTTCGTTCCCGACGGGGTCCACCACGGGGAGCTGAAGGATGAAGGATTCCAGCCGGAATGCGGGTTCATCGTCATCCCTCGGACCCCACCTGCAACTGTTCGGTTCGCGTGACAAGTCCCACAGGAAAGGATAGGATCGACCCATGAAGAACACATCATACACACTCTACATCGGTGGCACCAAACGGGCGCAGGAGGCGTGGGGCCACGGCCGCACGTACACCAGCCGCGCATCTGCGCGCCGTCGGATTCGACAGATCAAGTCGGCCGGGGACTTCGGTGTGGTCTCGCTCTGGCTCCTCCCGAAGCCCGTGCCCGCCGAAGGCCTCTGGCTCGAGGCTGCGACGTACCGCTGAGCGGTGACAAGGCCCACAGGAAAGGATAGGATCGACCCATGAAGCAGAACCGACTCACGCCCCGAGGCAAGGTATTCGAGGCAGCTTCTCTCATCGTCCCGCCGGGCACGGCCGTCGCCGTCCGCGGCAGCCGCACCCGCGGCGTCTTCGTGGCCGAGGTGGTGGCCAATGGCACCCGCCTCGCCGAGGCGAAGGACCGCGACTGGCGCAGGGCATACAAGACCCTGTGCATCCAGCTCGCCCGAGGTGCGGTGCTGTGACCACGATCCACGAAAAGCTCCAGGCGTACCTCGCGCGGCGCAAGCCTCCGATGATCCGACTGCCTCCCATCACCTGTGTCGACGGCTTCCGAATGTCCGTGCAGGTCTCAGCCCATCACTACTGCACCCCGCGCAGCGACACGGGGCCGTGGGAGGAGGTCGAGGTGGGATTCCCGTCCATTCCGGAGCCGCTCCTCTTCCAGTACGTCGAGAACGTCGTCGGTGGCAGCGACTACACGGACTCGGTGTATCCGTACACACCTGTCGAGGTCGTGGCTGCGGTGATCGAGGCACACGGCGACTTCAGTGACAAGTGCTCCCCAGCCTGATAAGGTGGACACATGGACGACAACAACACACTTCCCGAGGTCGACGAGACCTCGTCCCCCACCGACTTCACCGCTGCGGCGTCCGCCCGTGAGACCGCGAGGTTGGCTTCGAGGCCCAACATCGACCACCTCCCCGACGCAATCGAGAAGGACGAGATGGGCGTGTGGCAGCTCCTCGCTCGACCGGGCGAGAAGGTGATCATCGAGCGGTTCAGCTGCATCCTCAATGGCGCGCCTTGGCTGGACACGAAGACTTTCGTGGTCGACAACGTCGACGGCGCCACGGGGAACATCTACCTCCACGACATCGAGCTGTGCCGTCAGGCGATGACGAACATCCCGATTGCTCTGAAGTACGGTCACCGCTTCAAGCTTCCCACCGCGCGGATGGTCGACCTCACCAGCAAGCGCAAGCGAGGTCGCCCGCGGAAGGTCGTGGAGGTGTCATCAGCCCCACCGCCGCCACCGTCCGAAGGTGAAGCCACGCCCAAGCGCCGCGGTCGACCCAAGGGCTCCAAGAACCGCCCGGCCGAGGTCCGCGAGGCGGAGCGGGCGGCGAAGAAGGTCGAGAAAAAGCGCGGACGACGCGTGAAAAGTCCCGCCTGATGGGTTAAGGTGGACACATGGACGCCCTTCGCGACGTGCTAGGTGAGGTCATTCCCAACTTCGTGTGCATCTTCGTCCTCCCCCCGCTGATGCACGCGGCGTGGACCAAACTGAAGGAGACATGGTGATGAAAGAGCAAGAATACACACGCGCGGTCGTCTTCGCCGCGGTGATCGACACCGTTCTCTTCGCTGTCAAGGTGATCGCTCTCGGATACGCGATCCATCTCGTCATTCACTGATGCAAAGACCCACCGAAAGTGATAGGATCGACTCATGCCGACCTCACCTCTCCCTCCACCCCCGCCAGCTGCAGTCAAGGCCTCCCTGGCCGACCTCGTCGCCGACCTGGCGGATGATGCTGACGACGGGACGGGTGGCTGTCCTTCCTGCGGCGTGGCGCCCGACGCGAAGCACCGATGGGGTTGCGACCTCCACGGATCACAACAA
>Ga0172373_10011942_pt1 | contig 10276 bp, 9 predicted proteins | sample Lak10m_2_FD_114546 | JGI IMG/M metagenome (GOLD analysis project Ga0172373, IMG submission 114546) | Freshwater microbial communities from Kabuno Bay, South-Kivu, Congo - kab_092012_10m | ecosystem: Environmental > Aquatic > Freshwater > Lake | place: Democratic Republic of the Congo: South-Kivu...
CTCGGCCTCGCCGCCGGTTTTGACAAGAATGCGGAAGCCGTGCTGCCGCTGCTGCGGCTTGGTTTCGGCTTCATGGAAGCCGGCACGGTCACGCCGCGCCCGCAAATCGGCAATCCTCGGCCACGGATTTTCCGCCTGACCGAAGATCGCGCGGTGATCAATCGCCTTGGCTTCAATAATGCCGGGCTGGATGCCTTTATTGGTCGGCTGAAGGCGCTACCGCGGCCCTTGCCGGGCATTTTTGGCGCCAATATCGGCATCAATAAGGAAGGCGCCGATCCGGAACGCGACTACCCGGCACTTTATGAGGCTTTGGCACCGCATGTGGATTACGTCACCGTCAATGTCTCTTCCCCCAATACGCCCGGCTTGCGCGATTTGCAGGGGGAAGAGCGCCTTGCCTCCATCCTGGCTGCCATCAATGCGCGGCGCGCGGCACTGCCGGAGCGCCCGCCCATGCTGGTGAAGATCGCCCCCGATCTGGCCGATGATGCGCTGGGGCCGATTGTGGAAGCCTGTGTGGCGCAGGGCATTGCCGGGCTGATCATCTCCAACACCACAATCTCGCGCCCGGCTTCGCTGCGATCACCCTTGAAGGATCAGGCGGGTGGGCTTTCCGGCGCGCCGCTATTCGGCCCTTCAACCGCGCTGCTGAAGCGCAGCTATGGCCTTGCACAAGGGCGGCTTGCACTGATCGGCGTGGGCGGCATTGCCAGCGCCGAACAGGCCTATGCCAAAATCCGTGCCGGCGCTGCGCTCGTGCAGCTTTACTCCGGTTTTGCTTATGCGGGGCCTGTATTGGTGCGCCAGATTCTCGATGGCCTTGCCGCGCTGCTCGCGCGTGATGGCTTCACTTCGATCGCCGATGCTTTCGGCAAGGATGCGTGATGCAAATTCTGGAAGGTATCGCTGGCCTGGCTGACCGTTATGATGGCTATGTGCTCGATCTCTGGGGCGTGGTGCATGATGGGCGCAAACCCTATCCCGGCGTGCCGGAAGCGCTGGCCGCACTGAAGGCGCGCGGCAAGCGCATTGTCTTTCTCACCAATGCGCCGCGCCGCGCCTGGTTCGTGCAGGGCATGCTGGACCGCATGGGGCTCGACCGCGGGCTTTATGATGGAATCATGTCCTCAGGAGAGGCTTCCTGGCGTCTCATGAAGGACCGCAAGCACCCTTGGTTCGCGCGCCTTGGTCGCCGTGTTGTGCATATCGGGCCGGAGCGTGATCTTTCGGTGGTCGAGGAAGACGCCGCCGAGATCGTTGCGGACCCGACCAAGGCTGATTTCCTGCTGAATACCGGCCCGGATGCGGATGGCGGCACGACAAGTGCCGAGCCCTATCGCGCTGCCTTGCGTGCCTGTTTCGATGCCGGCTTACCGATGCTCTGCGTCAATCCTGATCGGCATGTGATGGTCGCCGGTGAGAAGGTGATCTGCGCCGGCGCGCTTGCCGATGTGTATCGCGAATTCGGCGGCGATGTGCTGGAAATCGGCAAGCCCGATCCGGCGGTTTATGAACCCGTCATGGAATTGCTGGGACCGATCCCAAAGGCGCGCGTGCTCGCGATTGGCGATAGCCCGCATACGGATTTGGCGGGCGCGCAGGCCACTGGCATTGACGCGCTTTGGGCGCTGACGGGCCTGGCCGGCGAAGCGCATGGCGCGGACCCAAGCGGTGAAGCCCTTGCCGCCGTTGCGGCAGCGGAAAAAGTGGCGCCGCTGGCAGCGTTACGCAGTCTGCGCTGGTAGGGGTTACCCCCGCCGCGCCAGCGCCGCTTCCAGCGTATTTTCCAAAAGGCAGGCAATGGTCATGGGGCCAACGCCGCCGGGCACGGGCGTAATGGCGCCCGCGTGGCCGACCGCCTCGGCATAGGCGACATCACCCACAAGCTTTCCATCGGGCAGGCGATTGATGCCGACATCAATCACTACCGCGCCGGGGGCAATCCAATCGCCGCGCACCATCTCTGCCCGGCCCGCCGCTGCCACCAGAATCTCGGCCCGGCGGCATTCCGCCGGCAAATCCCGCGTACGCGAATGGGCGATGGTCACGGTACAATCCGCCCCCAGAAGCAATTGCGCCATGGGCCGCCCAACAATCTGCGACCGGCCAAGCACCAAGGCCCGCGCACCACGCAGCGCCACGCCCGATTCCGCCAGAAGATGCATCACCCCGCGCGGGGTGCAGGGCACCAGGCCAGGCTCACCGGCGGCCAGCCGCCCGGCATTGAGCGGGTGGAAGCCATCCACATCCTTGGCTGGGTCCACGGCAGCAATCGCGGCCTCGGCCCGGAAATGCGCCGGCAGGGGAAGCTGCACCAGAATGCCATCCACGGCAGGGTCGGCATTCAGCTGGGCAATTTCGGCGAGCAGCGCTGCTTCGCTGGTGCTTTCCGGCAAATGGATCGTGGCGCTATCAAACCCTGCTTCCGCCGCGGCGCGGTCCTTGTTGCGGACATAAACGCCACTGGCGGGGTCATCGCCCACGCGCACCACGCGCAAGCCAGGCTTGAAGGCAAGCACAGCGATGCGTTCAGCCAATCCAGCGCGCAGCCGCGCCCCCAGCGCCTTGCCATCAAGAATGCGTGCGGTCATGACAGAGCCTCGATCCTTGGGATGGGAAGCGCCGTGGCGCCGTTATCGGCCAAAGCTGCTGCCGAGCAGACCGAACTGGATTTCCGCCAGTAGAATACGTACCGCCTGCAACAGCAGGATCAGCACCACGGGCGAGATATCAATGCCGCCCAGATTGGGGATGAAGCGGCGAATGGGCCTCAGCGCCGGTTCGGTCAGGCGGTGGAAGAAATCCGCAATCGCCCAGACCGCGCGGTTGCGCGTATCCAGCACATTGAAGGCAATCAGCAGGGAGACGACCGCCCCGATGATGAGCGCCCACACAAAAAGGCTAAGCGCCGTGTCAACCAGCCAGAATAACGCGTGCATGAAGCCTCCTGTCGCCCCCGGGCGCTACCGCGCAGCTTCGCGACCCGCAAGGATTAGCCCCTATATCTTGAAGAAGGGTTCAGGCTGCAAGGCCCCTGCTGTGGAAGGGTCATTTGGGGTGAAGCTGATGCCTTGGCACTGCCTTGACTTTGCGCTCAGCCTGGGGCACTCACCGCCGCCTTGGTGCGGGGCTGTAGCTCAGTTGGGAGAGCGCGTCGTTCGCAATGACGAGGTCAGCGGTTCGATCCCGCTCAGCTCCACCAGATCAACCCAAAATGCAGTGTTCTCAAATCCGATGCTTAGCGTTTTTGTGGCGCGGTTTGTGCCATACCTGGCTCGGCAAATCACTTGGCGCCGAACCGTTGCGGTAGCGATCGAATATGGCTGAGAAGACGTGAACGGAACGTCTTTTTGGGTTTTCCCGGCGTGATGTTGAATTTCTCGCGGTAAAGACGGCTCACCTCCACTCCACGTTGCATGAAATGGTGCCTGAACCGTTCCGCATCCTTCGCAGCCAGATCAGGGTTCAGCAGTGGCGCGATTTTCGGCGGGATCACGGGGCCCAGGGCCAAAACGCCAAGCCCATGACCATGGCGGAAGTGAAAATGTGGATATTTTGAGGTCAATTCGGCCCAAAGCCGCCAGACGCCAAAATCCTTGTCCCGGACTTCCGTATCATGAAAAAGAACCACGCCCTTGTCCGATATTTTGGGGCGCCAGGAATGAAAATCATGGGAGACAGCCTCATAGGTGTGGAAGCCATCTATATGCAGCAGGTCTATTGATCCATCGGCGAATGATGGGAGCGCGCCATCAAATGTGCTGCGCATCAAGGTTGAGAATGCCTGGTATCTCTGATTGAGACCATCCACCGCGGCGAATACATCTTCACTATAAAGCCCGGCGTGTTCATCGCCCTTCCAGGTATCAATGGCAAAACAGCGCCCCGGTTTCGCGCGCCGAAAATTCGCTTGGCAGAAGGCCATATAGGAGACGGCCCGATGCGTTCCCAGTTCCACAAAAATCCCGGGTTCCAGTGCCGCCATCAGCCAGGCTGCGAAAGGTGTATGTTCCAGCCATGCACTTTCAACAATATGTTCGGGCACCCATTCCCCGTCTTCATGCAGAAGCGATGATAACGGATCCGGTAACGCGTTCAATGAGGCCATTCCGATCCCATTTCTAATTTAATTGAATACAGATGTCGAAGGTAGCGCGTCTTGGGTCTTGTGTCAGCAAGACCGAAGGCCGATGACCTCGCCACGAGACCTCGCGCTCACTCCAATCCGTGCGTCAGGAAGCGAAGGCCATCACCAAAGCGCCCCGCCTATCAGCGTTTTCGGTATTGGCGAAGAATTCACCATCAGAATGGCTGCCAAAACGCACGAATCTTTCCAGAAATGCCGACGGTATCCCTTATACTTATGGAAACCTGCCGCAGGCCTATAGACCAAATGGAAAAAGCCCAGCAAAGGCCGCGCTCTTCAAGCTTTATCGCCTTACTCCCGGCCCCGTGACCCGTTCGCACGGGTCACAAAGCCATAGCCGCGACTCCGGCGTCAGTCCTACTTGCGCGCACCAATGCCGGCGAAGCGCTTGTTGAACTTCGCGATCTGACCGCCCGTATCAATGATGCGCTGCTGGCCGGTCCATGCCGGGTGGGATTTCGGGTCAATGTCGAGCCGAATGGTATCGCCCGGCTTGCCGTAGCAGGAACGGGTCTTGTACTCGGTCCCGTCGGTCATGATGATGTTGATCTCATGATAATCGGGATGGATATCGGACTTCATGGCGCATGCTCACAGAAATTGGGCCGCCGATGCCGACCGGCTGCCAAGGGAACCGGGCGTATAGGGGATCAGCCCAGCCCGCGCAAGCCAGCGATTGACCGGGGCCGCGCCAGAGGCCAGAGGTTTCGGCCCGTAATCACAAAGGTATGGCGCGCGTGAGCCTCAATATCCTCTCCATCCAATCCTGGGTCGCCTATGGCCATGTCGGCAATGCCAGCGCCATCTTCCCCCTCCAGCGCCTGGGGGCCGAGGTTTGGGGCGTGCATACGGTGCAATTTTCCAACCATACCGGCTATGGCGCCTGGCGCGGCCAGGTTTTTGGCGCCGATCTGATCCATGAATGCGTCACCGGGATTGCAGAAAGGGGCGTGCTGCCGCGCTGCGATGCCGTGCTGTCGGGCTATTTGGGCTCGGCCGAGATCGGGGCGGCGGTGCGGGATGCGGCGCTCAAGGTGAAGGCGGCCAATCCCAAGGCGCTTTGGTGCTGCGATCCGGTGATTGGCGATACCGGGCGGGGCGTTTTTGTGCGCCCCGGCATTCCGGAATTCCTGCGCGACCAGGCGCTGCCGGCGGCTGATATCGCGACCCCCAATCAATTCGAATTGGAATGGCTGACCGGCCAGACCATCACGAGCCTTGAGGCCGCCAAGGCCGCCATCACCGTGCTGCAAGCCAAGGGGCCCAGGATTGTGCTGCTGACCTCGCTCCGCACCGAAGCAACCGGGGCGGAGGAGATTGAATTGCTGGCAGCCGAAGGCGGTGGCTTCTGGCGGCTACGCACGCCCATGCTGCCCTTGTCGGTGAATGGCGCGGGGGATGCGATTGCCGCGCTATTCCTGTTTCATCGCCTGCAAAGCGGGGCGGTGGCCACCGCGCTGGAAGCCGCTGCGTCCAGCATTTTCGGCCTGCTCAGCCAAACGCTTGCGGCGGGTGCGCGTGAATTGCAGGTGGTGGCGGCGCAGGCGGAAATCACCGCGCCGACACGGCGCTTCAAGGCAGAAGCTTGTTAGTGCATAAAACTCCGCGTCACATAGGCCTTCAGCGCTTCCACATCATGTTCCTGCTTGGCAAAGCGGAACTTGACCAGATCGCGGATGCTGACAATGCCAAGCAACGTGCCGTCCGCGTCGCAGACCGGCAAATGGCGGAAATAGCCCTGATCCATGATCTCAAGCGCCGCTTCCACGGGCGTATCTGGGCCGATCATGATGACTTCGCGGGTCATGATTTCCTCAGCGGCGAGGCAGCGCGCGCCATTGCGCCGATCAGCGACTGATTTCACGATATCGCGTTCGCTCAAAATCCCGGCGACCTGACCGGATGCGGTCACGATCAACACGGCGCCGATGCGCCGCGCCGCCATGATGCGGGCGATTTCCACCACCGGCGTCTCAGGGGTTACGGAAATGGCGGCATTACCTTTCTGCCGCAGAACTGCTGCTATGGTCATGGCCGGAGGCCTCCTTTTGCGGGACGCTGCCAACCCCCTCTTCCCTCCGGACCTTTTGGGCGCTTTGGGCGGGAATCGCAAGCGTTGAATCGCACCAAATTCAGGGAATCCGACCAAAAGGAGCACTCGCAGGCCGCGATCAGCGCTTGCCTTGCCCCGCGCCCGCATGCCAGCCTTCATTTGGGGATTGACCGAAACCGGCCCACTGGTTTCGAACAGGGAGAGATCATCATGACGATTCAATCATCGCGCCGCCTGCTGCTCGGCGTTGGGCTTGCCGCCCCTTTCATCCGCACCGCGTCCGCGCAGACCACGATTGAATGGGTGGCGGGGTCCGTCGGCGGCGGCTGGTACACCATGGCGGCGGGGCTTTCCTCCCTGATCCGGGAAGAAAACCCTGATCTGCAAATCCGCGTCGTGCCCGGCGGGGGGCTCGCCAATTCCACGCGCATCAACAACAACCAATCCCAGATCGGTTGGGGGATTGATGCTTTCGCAGCCTCCGCCGTGCAGGGGATCGAGTCCTATAACGCCAAGCATGAAAGGCTGCGCTGCCTCGGCACCGGCTATTCGCCGACCGAGCACCATTTCCTGCGCCACAAGGGCGCGGGGCCCGCGGATATGCGCGCCATCCTGACGCAGCGCGGCCTGAAAATCGCGGCACCTCAGCGCAGCAGCACGGATGAAATGACGCTGCAGCGCATACTGAAGTTCCTCGGCACCAGCCCGGACAAGATCAGGGCGGATGGCGGGCGCTATTTGAATGGTTCCTATGCCGATATCGCCTCGGCCTATAATGATGGCCAGGTGGACTACCTTTACGCCGCGCTTGCGCGCCCGGCGGCGATTTTCACCGAAATTGCGCAAGGCCGGCGCGGCGGCGCCATGGTCGCCTTCCCGCAGGATGTGCGTGACCATCTGCAAAAGGAATATGCCTATGCGCAGGGTATTTTGCCCGGCGCCACCTATCCCGCGCTGATGACCGGCGATGTGCCGGTGACCATGATGGATAGCGTCATCCTGGTGCATGAAAGCGTATCAGATGATGTGACCTACAAGATCACCCGCACGCTGATCCGCAATCGCGGGCCAAGGCTGATTGCCATCCATGCCAGCATGGGCGCCTGGAACCCAACGGCGTCAGTGCAATATCGTGGTGTGCCCTTGGCTGGTGGTGCCGTGCGCGCCTTCCGCGAAGCCGGCGTCAATCCGCCGGCATGACCACACTACTGCGCTGGCGTTAAGGTAAAAGAACGCCATGCGCGCGCTTGATGGGTGGCTGAAAAGCGCCATCACGCTTTGGATGGCGGGATGGGCGGCGCTGCATCTTTATTTCGGCGGCTTCGGATTTCCGGAGCCGATCGAAATGCGGAGCCTCCATCTGCTGGTCTTCACCCCGCCGCTTTTCCTGCTCTATCCGGCGTTTCAGAAACGCTCGCCGCAAACCCGCCCGAGCCTGTTTGACTGGCTTTGGAGCATCGCCGCCGCCGCGCCGCATTTATGGGTGTTTGTGAATGCGGGCGCCGTCAATGACCGCATGGAATATGTGGACCCCTTCACGCCGCTGATGCTGACGCTTGGCATAATCTGTATGGTGACAATGCTGGAAGCGATCCGCCGCGCGGTGGAGCCGGGCCTTGCCTGGATGGTGGCCGCCTGCCTGCTTTACATGTTCATCGGCCATCATCTGCCGGGCGTTTTGAACACGCGCAATTTCAAGCTGAACGAGATCATTGAAGCCGCCTGGCTGGTGCCGACCGCAGGCGGGGTTTATGGCCCGCTGACCGGCATTGTCGCGACGACGATTGCGGTTTTTATCCTGTTTGGCGCCTTCATGCAGGGCAGCGGCACGGGGCGATTGTTTTCCAACCTGGGGGCTGCCCTGGCCGGGCGCTATACCGGCGGGCCGGCCAAGGTTGCTGTTGTCACCTCAGGACTTTTCGGCACCATGAGCGGGTCTTCAGTGTCCAATGTCATCACCACCGGGGCCATGACCATTCCGCTGATGATGCGCGTGGGCTATCGCCCGGCGGTCGCTGCCGGCATTGAAAGTGCCGCTTCCGTGGGCGGTGCCTTGATGCCACCGGTGATGGGCGCGGCCGCCTTTGTGATGGCTGAGATCACCAATATTCCCTATGGTGATATTCTGGTGGCGGCCGCGATTGGCGCGGTGATGTATTACTTCGCCATTCTCGCCGCCGTGCATTTTGAAGCGAAAAAACTCGGCATCGCGCCCATGGCGCTCAAGGATATTCCCGCCTGGCGCGAAGTGCTGCAGGACGCGCATCTCGTGCTGCCTATTGGCTTGCTTGTCTATCTGATGACCGAACGCTGGAGCGGTAATTTCGCAGCCTTTTGTTCAACCCTTGCCATGGTGGGTGTTTCCTTGCTGCGGGCGCGCACGCGTATGGGTTGGCGTGCGGTGCTGAATAGCCTCGCAGATGCCGGCTTCACCATGGCGCCGCTCGCGGTTTCCATCGCGGGCGCTGGTGTGGTGGTCTCGGCACTGACTGCGACGGGTATGGTGGTGGCCTTTGGCGGCATCATCAAGGATTTGTCGGCGGGCAATCTGGCACTGTTGCTGGTGCTGCTATGTATCACCGTGCTGGTGCTGGGCCTCGGTATCCCAACCACGCCTTCCTATATCATCGCGGCAGCGATTGGTGTGCCGCAGGTGCTGGAACTTGGCCGGCCGCTCGGCATTGATGTTTTGCAGGCGCATCTGTTTGTCTTCTATTTCGCCGTGATTGCGGATGCGACACCGCCCGTTGCCGCTGCTGCCTTCGCCGCTGCCGCCATCGCCAAGGCAAGCCCGACGATTGCGAGTGTCCATGCCTCCCGCTTCGGGATTGCCGGCTTCACCGTGGGCTTTGCCTTCATCTATGATCCAGGCATCATGCTGCGCGGCAGTTTTTTTGATATCGCGACCGCGACACTCATTCAGATCTCGGCACTGACGCTGATCACCGCATCCTATGCCGGGTATTTGCTGCGGCCCATGGGCGTGATCCTGCGCTGGGCGATGGGGCTTGCCGGTTTGGCCGCTGCCTTCCTGCATCTGTTGCCCGATACACAGCGTTTGTTACTGGCACTTGGGGTGCTGTGTGGCGTTGCCCTGTGGCAGCGCCTTAGCAAGCCAGCGCCCGCATGAAATTCACCATTCCAAAGGGAAGAAACATGAAAGCCAAATTCCTGCTCGCCGCCGGCCTGCTCGCCGCGCTGCCGGCCTTCGCGCAACCTGTGCAACAAGGCCCGACCGTTGCCGCCATCCGCGCGCGCGATGCGCTGATTTGCGGCGCGCATCCGGGCGCACCCGGCTTTGGCGTGATTGACAGCCAAGGCATCAATCGCGGCCTGGATGCCGATACCTGCCGGGCGGTGGCCGCCGCCATTCTGGGCGATGCGAATAAGGTGCGCTGGGTGGTGCTGTCTTCCCAGGCGCGCCTGCCTGCCCTGCAATCCGGGCAGGTTGATTTGCTGTCACGCACCACCACCTGGTCCCATACGCGTGACACGGCCAATGGGCTCAATTTCACCGCCGTCAATTTCTATGATGGCCAGGGCTTCATGGTGCGGGTTGCCACCGGCGCCAAGCGTGCCGCTGATCTGGCGGGGGCCACGATTTGCGTCACTGCCGGCACCACGAATGAATTGAACCTGGCCGATTGGGCGCGCAGCACCAATACGCGCATCCAGCCCCTGGTGTTCGAACAGAATGAGGAAACGCGCAACGCCTATAATAACGGGCGTTGCGATGCCTATTCCACCGACGCGTCGCAGCTTGCTGGCATTCGCAGCGCGCTCCGCAACCCGGCCGAGCACGTGGTGTTGCCCGATATCATTTCAAAGGAACCCCTGGCGCCGGCGGTGCGGCATGGCGATGACCAGTTCTTTGATATTGTGCGCTGGACGGTTTTTGCGTTGATCGAGGCTGAGGAGCTGGGCGTCACGCAAGCCAATGTGGATGAAATGCTGAACAACCCGAACCCTGCCATTCGCCGCTTGCTCGGCGTTTCGGGCGATCACGGGCCGCTGATGGGGATTGATCGGCGCTGGGCCTATAACGCCATCAAGGCGGTCGGCAATTATGGCGA
>Ga0172373_10011944_pt1 | contig 10273 bp, 7 predicted proteins | sample Lak10m_2_FD_114546 | JGI IMG/M metagenome (GOLD analysis project Ga0172373, IMG submission 114546) | Freshwater microbial communities from Kabuno Bay, South-Kivu, Congo - kab_092012_10m | ecosystem: Environmental > Aquatic > Freshwater > Lake | place: Democratic Republic of the Congo: South-Kivu...
GCCACTGCCCCAGTCCTATCCGCGGAATGTCGTGTTCAACCCCTTCTGTAAAAAGGACTTGCATTCCTACACATATTCCTAATACCGGTCGATTGGCAAGTAAGCGAGCATCGACAATTGCATCTGCTTCAACGCGATCGAGTCCATCCATGCAGGCGGCAAATGCTCCCACTCCTGGAATAACCAGACCATCTGCCTCTATGCACTCTTCCCGATTCGATGTGATCTGCGCATCAATCCCATGGCGTGCAAATGCTCTTTGCGCCGAAAGAACATTTCCAAAACCGTAATCAAGAATCGCTATCAAAGCGTGCCTTTGGTGGAAGGAATTCCAGCGACTCCATCTCGTGAGACTGCATCGCGAAGAGCGCGAGCAACCGCTTTGAATTGAGCTTCCATGACGTGGTGTGCATTACGTCCCTCAAGCACGCGGACATGGAGGGCTATTCGAGCTTCGGCGATAAGTGATTCCCAAATGTGGCGAGTAAGAGTGGTGTCGTAGGTTCCAATCAATTCCACAATCTCAGGCTGGCGATGGATCAAATATGGGCGACCCGAAAGATCAACCGCTGCTTGCACCAGTACTTCGTCGAGCGGCACTGTGGCATCACCGAAGCGGCGAATCCCCGATTTATCTCCAAGCGCTTCCCGGAGCGCTTGTCCGAGGGCGAGGGAGGTATCTTCGACTGTGTGGTGAGAATCGACCTCTACATCACCGGTGGTCTTGACGGTTAAGTTAAAGCCGGCGTGCTTACCAAGTTGGCTGAGCATGTGGTCGAAGAATGGCACTTGGGTATCGATGGAAATCTCTCCTGTGCCATCAAGTTCGAGATCAATATGGACCGATGACTCTTTGGTGGTGCGATCGACTACTGCGCGACGACTCATCGTGCCCCCTATTGCTCGCTAACGTACCGAGAATTTTACCCTGTGGCGCTGATCCCAAGCGCCTTGCTCAGCGCAGCGATAAATCGGTCGTTTTCCTCAGGAGAGCCCACTGTTACTCGGAGGTAATGAGGCAAAGCTACATCGCGGACGAGAACATCCTCTGCCAGTAGCGCCTGCCATAACGACTTGGGATCGACCGCATGAAAGAGGAAGAAATTAGCGCCACTTGACAGTGTCGCTACCCCCAATCGCTCCAACTCTTTTCTGATTCGCACTCGCTCTCGACGTAAGTGTGCGACATTAGCGAGCAACTCGCGAGAGTAAGCCAGAGCCACTAGAGCTAGAGCCTGAGTTGCGCTACTCAAGTGATAGGGAAGCCTGACCAATAACATCGCCTCAATCACTGCAGGATTAGCCACGAGATAGCCGACTCGAGCGCCGGCAAAGGCAAAGGCCTTGCTCATAGTTCGACAGACGATGATGTTAGGTGATTCATCGATGAGGGTGATCGCGCTTGGTTCTTGGGAGAACTCCTGATAAGCCTCGTCCACTACTAACAATGCATTTACCTCTGCGCAGATTCGCCCAAGAGTTCTAATGTCGTTGATGGCGGTGATTGTTCCCGTTGGATTGTTTGGTGTAGTCAGAAAGATAAGTGAGGGTCTCTCTGCAGCAATCGTCTTCTGAGCACTTTCGATATCAATAACGAAGTCGCCTACACGATCCACTCTTAACCATGAAGTGCCCGTTACTCGCGCAATATTGTGATGCATCGAATAGGAGGGCTCGAATCCCACTGCACTCCTGCCTGATCCACCGAAGGCAAGGAAGATGCTCTGAATAACCTCGTTACTTCCATTCGCTGCCCAAATATTCGCCTCTGAAAATCTCGTGTCAGAGAGTTGATTGAGGTACTGTGCAAGCGTGCGCCTTAACTCGAGTGCATCTCGATCTGGATAGCGATTTAATCTCGCACCAATCTCACTGATGGCGCTCTCTAGATCCTTTACCAAAGTTTTATTCGGCCCAAATGGATTCTCATTGGTATTGAGTCGAGTAGAGACATTTAATTGAGGTGCACCGTAAGGCACTTGATCCTGCAGATCATCACGTAGTGGTAACCATGCTGGCCATTTCGCTCTCTTATTTTCTCCATTATTCGTGGTCATGACTCAAACCGCACCTTGATTGATTCCCCGTGAGCGGGGAGATCTTCAGCATTTGCCAGCGTTACCACCACGTCGGCAACTTCGCGAAGGGCAGTTTGGGAGTACTCCACAAAATGAAGTCCCTTGAGAAAGGTCTGCACAGAGAGGCCACTTGAATGGCAAGCGCATCCACCAGTGGGTAGGACGTGATTTGAACCAGCAGAGTAATCCCCCAGTGATACCGGCGAGAAGGAACCGATGAAGATTGCACCACCATTACGCACCTTGGCTGCATCAGATTGAGAGTTGCGGGTGTGGATTTGCACATGCTCACCTGCGTAGGCATTAAGAACCAGAAGCCCCTGCTCGACATCTTTGACAATCACGACTGCTGACTGGATTCCAGAGAGCGCTGTAGCAATTCGTTCGCGATGTTTGGTCTTCGAAACACGTTCGCTAACTCGATCTTGAACCGCATCAGCAAAGTTTTTGCTTGTCGTCACGAGCACCGCAGCGGCGATGGTGTCGTGTTCGGCTTGGCTCAACAAATCAGCTGCGACAAAATCAGGATTAGCTGTCTCGTCGGCGAGGATGATGATCTCTGTGGGCCCAGCCTCAGAGTCAATTCCAATCACTCCGCGCAACGCGCGTTTGGCTGCAGCGACATATACATTCCCCGGACCGGTCACCATGTCAACCGCTTCGCAACCAACGCCATAGGCGAACATCGCTACTGCTTGCGCTCCACCCACTGCGTACACCTCATCAATGCCTAAGAGCGCACATGTTGCCAAGATGGTGGGATGAGGCAGACCATCAAACTCCCTCTGCGGAGGTGAAGCGACAGCGAGCGAACCAACTCCCGCAATCTGTGCAGGAATAACATTCATCATCACGCTGCTGGGATAGACCGCTCGACCACCTGGGACGTAGAGCCCAACCCGATCCACTGGCACCCAACGTTCTGTAACAACTCCTCCTGGAATCACCGCAATGCTCTTATCGCTCCGTTTTTGTTCTTGATGAACGGTCCGAATCCGCTCTATAGATTCTGTAAGAGCCGTGTGCACGCGTGAATCTAAGTTTGCGAGCGCCTTTTGCAACTCATGTGAAGGGACTCGAAGCTGTCGCGGACGGATTCCGTCGAAACGCTCCCCTAAATCTAGAAGCGCATTTACTCCGCCAGTTCGTACTTTTTCAATAATTTGTTGTACATCGTTCATCGCTCCAGCAACATCGAGTTCGGCGCGCGGCAAAAGCGCACGGATTTCATCTCGAGTACTTGATGAATTGATCGAGGAGCCAAGATCCAACTCTCGAATGAGCGGGGATTTCACTTCCCCATTCTACTCAGGAGCAGATGAAAATGACGGACAATATTCTCCCTGTTACGTCAGGCAATTAGGGCCAAGTAGCGCCTTTAAATCTGCACTTAGGCTCGCGGTAGCGCTCACCTTTAAACCTCCATCGATAGTAAGCAAGGTGTTCTCGGTTGCGCTCTCAAGTCGAAGATGAACATCGGTGGTCCCTGGATGTGAACGAAGAACTTCCTTCATCCGCTCGACCACTGGAGGGGTGCAACGAGCAAGCGGCAATGTAATGACAAGAGGTCCTTTTCGTTCTTGATGAAGATCAGGAAGGCTCATCTCCATCAGGATGAATTTGGGAGTTTCTTCCCGTCGATCCACTCTTCCCTTGACGAGGACAATGACATCCTCACCCATCAGCGCACCATATTGATTATAAGTATTGGAAAATGCCATCACATCCACTGCTCCGGAGAGATCTTCCAACGTAAATATCGCCCATGCAGCACCTTGGCGTGTGACTTTTCTTTGAATGCCAGTAATCAGACCAGCGATCGTGACAATTTCGTCATTATGAGATGCACTCGACTCTTCACCTGAAATCGTGCTTATCGGTTTATCAGAAATTGAAGAGAGAAATGACTCAACTCCTAGCAAAGGATGGTCAGATACATATAGCCCAAGCATCTCTCGCTCATGCGCGAGGAGAGTTCGCTTATCCCATTCATCAATCGGATAATCCAAATCAACATGAGCGACGTTACTTTCATTGGCTGCGCCAAATAAATCGAATTGCCCAATAGCCTCGGCACGTTTGGTCTCGGAGATGCTTTCGAGGGCCTCCAGATAGATGGCCATCAGTCCGCGTCGGGAATGCCCTAGTGAGTCAAAAGCTCCGCCCTTGATCAGAGATTCGAGGGTCTTCTTGTTGCACACCTGACCATCGACTTTGGCGAGGAAGTCGCCAAAAGATGTAAAAGCACCTTTACTCTCTCGCGCTCTCTTAATCAATTCGACAGCGCCTTCACCCACATTTCGAATCGCAGCGAGCCCAAACCTAATGTCTTTTCCACGCGGGGTGTAATCCGATTCAGATTCATTCACATCAGGTGGCAGAACTTTAATTCCCATTCGCCGACATTCACTTAAATAGAGCGCGCTCTTATCTTTATCATCACGTACGCTAGTCAAAAGCGCCGCCATATATTCAGTCGGGTAATTTGCCTTTAGATAGGCGGTCCAATACGAGACCATTCCGTATCCAGCGCTATGTGCCCGGTTAAATGCATAATCTGAGAAGGGAACGAGAATCTCCCACAACATAGAGATGGCATTGTCGGAGTAACCGCGCTCGCGCATTCCTGCCTGGAACGGTATGTACTCCTTATCGAGAATCTCCTTCTTCTTCTTACCCATCGCTCGCCGTAACAGATCTGCGCCACCAAGGGAGAATCCTGCTAACTTCTGGGCGATTGCCATGACTTGTTCCTGGTAAACGATTAATCCATATGTATCTCCGAGGATCTTAGCGAGCGGTTCTGCCAACTCACGGTGAATCGGGATTACCGGTTTTCGGCCATTCTTGCGATCGGCATAATCGTTATGCGCATTTGCACCCATAGGGCCTGGTCGATAGAGCGCGATTACCGCGGAGATATCTTCGAAAGAATCTGGTGCTAGCGAGCGCAAGAGCGAGCGCATCGGGCCGCCATCGAGTTGAAAGACTCCTAAAGTCTCACCTCGGGCGAGCAATTCATATGTTTTCTTATCATCAAGTGCGAGCTCTTCAAGAGTAAATGTTCTCTCTTGATTGTTATTTATATTCGCAAGGCAATCATCGAGCACTGTGAGGTTTCGGAGTCCGAGAAAATCCATTTTGAGTAGACCCAGGGCCTCGCAAGCACCCATATCGAATTGGGTGATAATCGAACCATCGGCTTCGCGACGCTGAATCGGAATCACATCCAATAGTGGTTCCTTGCTCAGAATCACGCCGGCCGCGTGTACACCCCATTGTCGCTTCAAACCTTCAAGGCCACGGGCGGTATCGATGACTCTTTTCGCATCAGCATCGCTGTCATACAGCGAACGGATTTCGCCCGCTTCTACATATCGTTCATCATCTGGATTAAATATTCCAGCAAGTGAAATGTCCTTGCCCATCACTGCCGGTGGTAGTGACTTGTTGATCTTCTCTCCGACTATGTAGGGAAGTCCAAGTACTCGAGTGGCATCTTTAACCGCTTGCTTAGCTTTGATAGTTCCGTAGGTGATGATTTGTGCGACGCGTTCTTCACCATAGCGAGATGTTGCATATTGAATCATCTCTCCACGGTGTCGTTCATCAAAATCCAAATCGATATCAGGCATGGAGATACGCTCCGGATTCAAGAAGCGCTCGAAGAGCAAGCCATGCTTGATTGGATCTAAACCTGTTATTCCCAATGCATAGGAGACCACCGCTCCCGCAGCTGAACCGCGGCCAGGTCCTACGCGAATCCCTCTCTTCTCTGCGTAATTAACTAGATCAGCAACGACGAGGAAGTATCCAGGAAAACCCATCTGGCAGATGACTTGCACTTCATACGCTGCTCGCTTGAGATGCTCAGTTGGAACACCATCGGGGAAACGGCGCGCTAATCCCCGCGCTACCTCTTTCTCGAGCCAGGATTCTTCACTCTCGCCAGCAGGAACAGGAAATTGCGGAAGAAGATTTTCACCTTCGCGGAAAGTTACCTCACATCGCTCTGCAATTGCTAGTGTGTTATCACACGCTTCGGGTAGTTCACTAAAGAGTTCGCGCATCTGACTCGCCGACTTTAGGTAATACTCAGATCCTTCGAATTTAAATCTCTTGGGATCTGAGATAACTGACCCTGACTGAATACATAAAAGCGCTGAATGCGCTTGCTCATCTTCCTTTTTTGTATAGTGCAGATCATTCGTAGCTAATAATGGTAATTGTAAATCTTTTGCAAGTTTGAGCAGGTCTTGTTTTGTGCGACGCTCAATCTCGATTCCATGTTCCATGAGTTCCAAGAAGTAATTCTCTCTACCGAAGATGTCCTGATAGTCAGCGGCTGCCTTCTTTGCTCCTGCGTAATCTCCCATTCGCAATCGCGTTTGAATCTCACCAGCAGCACATCCGGTGGTTGCTATCAATCCATCTGAAAATTGCGAGAGAAGCTCCCGATCCATCCGGGGTTTGTAGTAATACCCTTCGAGTGATGCTAAGGATGAAAGTTTAAAAAGATTACTCATGCCACTGTTGTTGCTGGCAAGAATTGTCATATGGGTATAGGCGCCACCGCCTGAGACATCGTCCTCGCCACCCTCAGCCCACTTGACCCGCTTACGTTCATGTCGCGAACCCGGGGCGATGTATGCCTCGATTCCGATAATAGGTTTTACCCCTACTGCCTTTGCGCTTTTGTAGAACTCGTAGGCGCCAAATAGATTCCCGTGATCAGTGATGGCAATCGCACGGGCATCAGGATTTTCAACCTTTGCGACCTCACCAACAAGCTCCTTGACCCGCGCTGCCCCATCGAGCATCGAGTACTCGGTGTGGACGTGGAGGTGGACGAAATCGTTGGTGCTCACGGGTGGGAAATTTAGCGTCTTGCTCAGGACTGGCTACGTAGGCTGGCTAGAGCAGCCTCTAAATCGGCTGGATAGGCGCTGATATAGCTGCGCTCCTGGCCGTCTGCGGGATGGAGGAATGTCAGGCGATGGGCATGGAGCCACTGGCGGGTCAGGCCAAGAGACTTGGCGAAGACTGGATCGGCTCCATACATGAGATCGCCAATCAAAGGGTGGCGCAAGGCCGCGAAGTGCACTCGGATCTGGTGAGTACGACCAGTCTCTAGTTCGATTTCAACAAGAGTTGCACCAGCAAAACTTTCTAGCGTTTGGTAGTGAGTGATGCTGGGTTTCCCATCAGCAACCACAGCAAATTTAAATTCATCTCGTGGGTGGCGATCGATTGGAGCATCGATAGTCCCACGGGTGGGGTCAGGATGTCCTTGGACTATTGCGTGGTAAGTCTTCTTCACTGTTCGCGACCGGAATTGCTCCTTAAGCGAGAGATAAGCGCGATCAGATTTTGCTACCACCATCAAGCCAGAGGTTCCCACATCCAAGCGATGAACGATTCCGGCACGCTCCGGTGGCGCTAAATGCGAGAGCGTTATTCCTCGTGCCATCAATATGCCGACAACTGTGGGCCCACTCCATCCAACGCTCGGATGTGCTGCAACTCCCAGAGGTTTGTCGATGACAAGCACATCATCATCCGAGTAGATAATCTGTAACTCGTCGAGATCAACAACCTCGATCTTTGCTCCCCGATCTACCTCTTGGACAATTTCGATTTCAATAAGATCACCTGCTCCAAGTCGTGCCGACTTATCTACTGGTTTTCCATTAACGAGGATATTCCCCCGCTCTGCAGCAGTTGCAATCATCGTTCGCGAAAATCCCAGAGCACGTGCTAGGGCGACATCAACTCGTTCTCCGTCTAGCCCCTCAGGTATCTCAAGAGTGCGAATCGCACCTGTTTGGCTCACGGTGCCACGCCCCGAAAAGTACTCCCGCGCAGCGAGAGAATTGCCATCGTGATAACCGAGAGGACGATCGCGCTATCTGCAATATTAAAGAGCGCCCAATTCGGCAGACCAATCCAATCAACGACATGGCCTTGAAATGGAGCAGGATCTCGGAAGATTCGGTCGGTGAGATTGCCAAGAACACCGCCAATGAGTCCGCCCCATGGATAGCTCCATGCTTTTACCGAAACTTGAGCCGCTCGCAATGCGAGATAAAGAAGTACAGCAACGCTAATTAGGGTGAGGGCGAAGGTAGCGCCCGTAAATGAGCTGAAGGCTGCCCCAGAATTTCGAGCGAACTCCCAACGAAGGAATTTTCCAATCACGTACTGAGTTGGCTTACCCTCGAGAGTCTCCACAGCCCATATTTTGGTGAGGAGATCGAGTGAATAAACGGCGAGCGCAACGCTGAGAATAATTCGCCAATGTGAGGTGCGAATTAGCGACGCTCCTCTCTCTGTTTGCAGAGCATGCAGAGGGTTGCACGTGGAAAGACTTGAAGACGCGCTTTGCCGATTGGATTTCCACAGATTTCACATTTGGTGTACGTGCCAGAGGCAATCCTTGCCAAAGCTAATTCCGTCTGCAGAACTAAATCTTGTGCGTTGTACACCAACGAGAGTTCATGCTCGCGTTCAAAGGTTTTCGTACCAGCATCTGCTTGATCGTCTCCAGCCCCATCACTGGAGTCCTGAAGGAGTTCGGCAGCTTGCGCCTCTGCGGCAGCAAGCTCTTGTTTGTACGTAGCGAGATCCTTGGTCAGTCGAGCCTTCATCTCCTTTAATTCATCTTTGCTCCACGGATTCTCGGCACCGGCAACGACAAGTGGGGTAGGAATATCTCGAAGGGGTTTGAGCGCATGCTTGCTCTTTCGCTCCACTTTAGGAGGCGGCGGAAGTAATAATCGTCGTTGGAAGCCATCATCCTTAGCGCTAGTGGAGCTACTTGAAGTAGCAGCGCTTGATGAAGAGGCGCTCGCAGCTGGCGCATTCGCAGCAACTGGCGCCGCCTTCTTGGGAAATGGCCGCCCCTTCGCTCCCGAGTGCGCGCCCTTCTCCGCTTTCTTAACTGGTTTCTGGACTGGTTTCTGGACAGCTTTCTTGACTGGAGCTTTTTTGGCAGGAACCTTCTTCGCTATTTTTTTAGCGGGAGCTTTCTTGACCGGTTTCTTGACTGGTTTCTTGTCTGGTTTTTTAGAAGGCTTTTTGGCTGGAGCTTTTTTGGCAGGCTTAGCGGCTGGTTTTTTTGCCGGTTTTTTTGCCGGTTTTTTAGCAGGTGCCATGGCGGAGAAGGGTAGCCCCTTTTCTGAGAGTGCGGGGTAAACTGCGCCCCTCATGAGTCAGATGTCGGGTACCTACCGCGCCCTGCCTACGCAGGTCGACCTACCTGCCATGGAGCGAGAGATTCTCGCCTTTTGGAACCACTCCCAGATTTTCGAAAAGAGTATCGCCGCACGTAGTGGCGCCCAGCCATGGACCTTCTATGAGGGCCCGCCGACGGCAAATGGATTACCGGGGACCCATCACATCGAGGCGCGGGTCTTCAAAGATCTCTTTCCTCGGTATCACACGATGAAGGGCAGATATGTGCCGCGACGAGCTGGATGGGATTGCCATGGCCTACCGGTGGAGCTGGCCGTTGAAAAAGAATTAGGTTTTACCGGAAAGCAAGATATCGAGAAGTTTGGCGTAGCCGCCTTCAATCAAAAATGTCGAGAGTCGGTTGTGCGCCATGTCGATGCTTTTACCGAGAAGACCGAGCGAATGGGTTTCTGGGTCGACTTCGATCAGGCGTATTGGACGATGTCGAGCGAATATGTAGAGAGCGTGTGGTGGTCGCTTGCACAGATTTGGAAGAAAGGGCTTCTTGTCCAAGATCATCGCGTCGCACCGTATTGCCCTCGTTGCGGAACTGGACTATCCGATCACGAACTTGCCCAAGGCTATGAGAACATCACAGACCCCTCGGTCTATGTGAAGTTCCCCATCACCTCAGGTCCGCTCCAAGAGGTTGGCGCATCATTTTTAGTCTGGACCACAACCCCATGGACATTAGTCTCCAATACCGCAATCGCAGTGCACCCTGATGTCACCTACCTGCTTGCCGAGAACGGTGAAGGCGAACGATTAGTTGTTGCGGAAGATTTACTCTCATCGCTTGGAGAAGGATTTACCGTTACCAAGAAATTCATTGGTAGCGAGTTAGAACATACGAAATATCAGAGACCATTCGAATGGCTAGAGATTCCAGATGCACATTTTGTAGTACTTGCAGAGTACGTCACCACCACAGATGGCACTGGATTAGTCCATCAATCCCCCGC
>Ga0172373_10011945_pt1 | contig 10272 bp, 8 predicted proteins | sample Lak10m_2_FD_114546 | JGI IMG/M metagenome (GOLD analysis project Ga0172373, IMG submission 114546) | Freshwater microbial communities from Kabuno Bay, South-Kivu, Congo - kab_092012_10m | ecosystem: Environmental > Aquatic > Freshwater > Lake | place: Democratic Republic of the Congo: South-Kivu...
AGGCCCATGCCGATGACGAGCGGCGCCAGCATCAGTACGCGAGCAAGTTTCGCGACGGTCGCAAACTCGCCCTCGGCTTGGCCGCGCGCAAAGCCCGCGGCCACGACCTGCGCCACCTCGTGTACCGAGGCTCCGCTCCAGAGGCCGTAGACCTGCGGCGACAACTCGAGCGCGGCACCGAGCAGCGGGTAACTGAACATCGCGATCGTGCCGAATAAGGTGACCGTAGCGAGCGCATAGGCGACGCTTTCATCGCCATCACGGACCACCGTATTGGCGGCGACGATGGCCGAAGCGCCACAGACCCCCGTGCCCGCCGCAATGAGCGTCGCAAGGCCGGGTGCAACCCCGAGCCGAGCGCCGAGCCACAGGGTGAGGAGGTAAGTGCTGAAGAGGGCAAAGGCGAGGATCAATAGACCCGCCCACCCAATGCCCAGGATCTCGACCAGCGTCACCTGCAGACCGAGCAAGATGATCCCAAGCCGCAGCGGACCACGCAGGCTAAAGGCGAGTCCGGCTCGGGCGGCCTCGGGTCGGCCCAGGGTGTTTCGGATCAGCATTCCGAGCATGATCGCGAGCATCAGCGGGCTGATCCGAGCGAGGCCTGGCAGGTGAAGGGCGCGAAGCAGGAAGGCGGCGGCGGTGACCGCGCCGCCCAACGCGAGGCCAGGCAGCAAGGTCCGCCAGCGGTGACCGGAGGGGGGCGAAACGGCACTGGCTGAGACCACGGACGACTCCTGAATACGGGGCTGCACTATACCGAAGCAAAAAACCCTTGCGGGCGAGGGACTTGTGTTAGACTCTCGCGAGATCGTTGGCTTTCTGTCTGCATCTCTGGGCGTCGAACACGCCGGTCTGCATTGCCGAATCGACATCGATCAGGTGGTCGTCGGCATTCACCGCGGCCGTTATGTGTGTGTTACTAGAGAGTGTTTCCAGAGATGGCGAAAATTTATGTAGGCAATCTGCCGTTTTCGGCAGACGAGGCGGCGGTTCGTGCGCTGTTCTCGCAGCATGGTACCGTCGAGTCGGTGTCGCTGCCGGTTGACCGTGATACCGGTCGTCCGCGCGGCTTCGGCTTCGTCGAGATGCCGCAAGACGACGCGGCCCGTGCGATCCAGTCGCTGAACGGCTACTCGATGGGCGGGCGTCCGCTGCGCGTCAACGAAGCGCAGGATCGTCCCCGCACCGGTGGCGGTGGCGGCCGTCCGGGCGGCGGTGGCGGTGGCTACCGCGGCGGCGGCGGCGGCGGTGGCGGTGGCGGTGGCTATCGCGGCGGCGGTGGTGGTGGTGGTGGCGGCGGTCGCTGGTAAGCGATCGACCCACGACAGCCGAACAGCTGATCGAACGAAAAAGCCCGCAGTAATGCGGGCTTTTTCTTTTTGTGCCGCTTTGTTGAGATCAGTTCTTCGCTTGAATGCGAACCAGTTGTTTGCCGACGTTGCGGCCCTCGTAGAGGCGGATCAAAGCGTTCGGCATCTGCTCAAGCCCTTCAAGGATATCTTCCTGATAGTGCAGTTGCCCGGCAGCGATCCATTCAGCGAGCTGGGCTTCCGCGCGCTCGAAATGCGCATCGAGCTCGTAAATGAAAAAGGCTTCCATTCGTGCCATCTTCTTGAAGATGGCGAATGCATTGCGTAGCGCGTAAGGGCGCTCGACACCATTAACGTACTGAGAGATCGCACCGCATAAGACGACCCGGGCATGACGGCGCAGGTGGGCGAGTCCCGCATCGAGGATTTCACCGCCCACGTTATCGAAGAACACATCAAGGCCATCAGGCATCAATTCGCCGATGGTCTGCTGAACATCCTTTTCGCGGTAATTGATCGCCGCTCGGTAGCCGAGTTGCGTGGTCAGCAGCGCGCACTTTTCGGCAGAACCCGCGATGCCGACGGCACTCGCACCGAGGTTGCGCGCAATTTGTCCGACATTCGAGCCTACCCCGCCCGCAGCCCCGGAGACGAGCACCTGATCGCCGGGTTTTACGGCGCCGATGTCGACCAGTCCAAGGTACGAGGTGAAACCTGTGAGGCCGAGCACGCCAAGTGCCGTGGAGACGGGAGCGACACGCTGACGAACCTTGAACATCAGGAAGTAGGGTGAGCCGTCGGCGATGGCGTAGCGCTGCCAGCCGAGTTTGCCCTGCACGATCTCGCCCACGGGCCAGGCAGGGTTGCGCGATTCAATGATTCGGCCGACACCTCGGCCGTGCATCACATCACCAATCTCGAGTGGCCGTTCGAAGCGCTCGAGGTTCAGCATGTAGTTGCGCATTACGGCCGCCACGCCGAGGTATAAGGTCTCGATGCGGAATTCGCCCTCGGCCAGCGGGCGTAGCGGTGCTTCGACGAGTCGAAAATCGCTCGCTTTCACTGGCCCCTGCGGCCGCGCCGCGAGCACCCACTGGGTGTTCAGCGCACTCACAGTTGCCGATCGCGGGTCTCGGGCATCAGCCACAGCGCCAGCACGAAAGCGCTCGACATGACGATAACCGGGTACCAGAGGCCCGCCAACACATCGCCGGAGCGGGCCACCAGCCACGCGGCCGTCAGCGGCATGAAGCCCCCGAACCACGCGCTCGTCAGGTGGTAGGGGACGGAGAGCGCCGTGTAGCGAATGCGTGTCGGAAAGATTTCCGACAACCACGCTGCCCCGGGTCCGCAGGCAAGCCCTGCGCCGACGATCAATAACAAAATGAGTCCGATGAGGCTCAGATGACGCGCGTCAAGGTCATCGAGTGAGTCGATCGAGGCGACCGCCGAGTTACGCGGATACCCGGCCTCCGAGAGCGCGGCATCGAGGGTGGCGCGATCGTAACCGATGAGTTCGCGGCCCGCGATGCGAATCACCAGTGCCTCACCCGCAAGTGCGCCCTCGCCAATGGGCTCGCCGTTCGAATAGGAGATCCCGCGCTTGGCCAGGTGATCACGGGCGCGAGTTGCGGCATCGAGCGTTGCGGGATTCGCGAAGGGGTCGAAGCGCGTGGGCGCCGCGTGCACCGTGATCGGTGATTGCTGCTGGGCCGCAGCGAGGGCGGGATTACCTACTGCGAGCAATGCCTCGTAGGCTGGCATGATCGACACGGCGGAGAGCAGCATGCCGGCGAGAATCACGGGTTTTCGACCGATGCGGTCGGACAAGGCTCCGGCGCCTACGTAGATCAGCATGCCGAGGAGCAAGGCCACCACAATCAGTGCAGATGCGGTTGCCGTGTCGACGAGTAATGCGGTTTGCAGAAACACGAGCGAGTAGAACTGGGCCGTGTACCAGCTCAGGGCCATGGCCGCCGCAACCACCAGTGCCGCCGCCATCGCGCGGTTGTGTTTGCCCGAGAGCAGGGTTTCGCCGATGGGCGAGTCTGCGAGTTCGCCACGCTCTTTCAGTTCGGCGAAGAGCGGCGATTCGGCGATCCGCGTGCGGATATACACCGAGAACGCCAGTAGCAGCACGGATGCGAGGAAGGGAATGCGCCAGCCCCAGGCGCGGAAGTCCTCATCACCGAGCACGCTGCGGCAGATGACAATGACAAGGAGCGAGAGCACGAGTCCCATGGTGGCGGTGGTTTGGATCCAACTCGTGTAAAAACCGCGTTGTCCGGTGTCGCAGTGTTCGGCGATGTAGATGGCCGCGCCGCCGAACTCGCCGCCGAGCGCAAGCCCTTGCAGCAAGCGCAGCAGCACCAGCAGCGCTGGCGCCCACCAGCCGATGGTCTCGTAGGTGGGCAACACACCGACCAAAGCCGTGGTCAGGCCCATCAGGACGATGGTGACGAGGAAGGTGCGCTTGCGACCGACCCGATCACCCAAGCGACCGAAGATCAGCGCGCCGAGCGGCCGGATCGCGAACCCGGCACCAAAGGCGGCGAGGCTCGCGAGCAGCGCTGCCGTCTCGTTGCCGGGCGGAAAGAACAACGCCCCGAAAAATGTGACGAGGCTGCCGTAGAGCAGAAAGTCGTAGTACTCGAAGACCGTGCCGGTTGATGCGGCCAGCACGACCTTGGGCATGGGGGTACGCGTAGCGGGTTTGGTGCTCATGTTAATGCTGAGGAAGTGTGCATCGATTGTATGCGCAAACCGGCGAACGACCGATAGACTCGATGCATGGATGCCATCAATCAGGAACTACCTAGGATCCGCCGCGGTTACTGCGAGGGTCGTACGGGACAGGTGCACTATCGGCGCTGTGGGCCGCAATCGCCGGAACAGCGCGCGAAGCCGCTGCTGCTGCTTCATCAGTCGCCCTTGTCCTCAACCCAATTCGAGCGCGTCATGCCGGCGCTCGCAGCACAGGGGTTCGATGTGCTGGCGCCCGACATGCCCGGGTTCGGCATGTCCGATGTGGCCCCCGAGGGCGCGGGGCTTGAGCACTTTGCTTCGGTGATTCCTGCAGCGCTTACGGTGCTCGGTTGTGCGCGAGCCGATATCGTCGGTCATCATACCGGCGCCGTACTCGCAGCGGTGTTTGCAGCCGAGCAGCCGCAAGCCGTGCATCGAGTGATCCTCAACGGCTTCCCTCTGCTGGATCAGGCGGAGCGGGAGCACTTCGCGAGCTTTTATTTCGGGCCGAAGGAGCCAAAGCCTGATGGCAGTCACCTGCTCGTCGCCTGGGAGAATCGCCTGCGATCGACGCCCGGTTGGACGGATATCAAGCTCATGCATCGCTACACCGTTGAAGCCTTGCACCGCGGCGACACCAACTGGAAAGCCTTTCCGCTTGTGATTGGCGCCGATTTGCACGACGTGCTGCAACGGCTGCAGGTGCCGACATTGATGTTCACCAACACCGGTGAGGATCTGTACGACTCGACGCGTCGGGCGCAGGCCTTGCGGCCTGACTTTTTCGCCTACGCCGAGTTGAGCGGCGGCTCTCACGACATCGTTGATGAACAGCCCGAGGCTTGGGTTCGCGTGGTGACGGAGTTTCTCGCCGATTAGCCGCCACGCGTGAGCGGCGGGGCAGCGGCGCTCACGATCTCGCGCAGTACGAAACTCGACTCGACGCGAGCGACGCCCGGTAGTTTGGTGAGCACCTTGCCGTGCATTCGCTCGATATCCTCTGCCGATCGCGCGAGCACGCGCAGTACGTAGTCGGCTTCGCCTGTGGTGAGGAAGCACTCGCAGATCTCTGGCACCGAGCGTACGGCAGCCTCGAACGTGCGCAGATCGCGATCCGTCTGACTCTTGAGAGTGATGCGGACCAGCAGGCTCATGTTCCAGCCGAGTTTGCGCAGGTTCAGATGCGCGGCGTAGCGCTCGATGTAGCCCTCAGTCTCGAGTCTGCGGACTCGCCGCAGGCAAGCGGACTCGGACAGGCCCACGCGCGCGGCGAGCTCTGCGTTGGCAACGCGGCCGTCTTGCTGAAGTTCATGCAGGATTCGTTGGTCAATACGATCGGCGTTCATTGGCAGATTATTGCGTGTAAATACATTACAGCGCAATTTACAGCCGAAACTCGAGCTAAGACAAGGCTAATCCGCAAGTCCATGCGGTTGTCGCGGACGCACAATGATTACATGAAAATCGGCGTACCCAAGGAAATCAAAGTTCACGAGTACCGTGTCGGACTCGTGCCCGCATCGGTTCGCGAGCTGGTGGCAGCCGGACACCACGTCTTGGTGGAGCGTGGTGCGGGTCTCGGCGTCGGCTTCGACGATGCGGCCTACGAGGCGGTCGGTGCGCAGATGGCGGCTGATGCGCGCGCTGTTTTCGCCGCGGCTGAGCTCGTGGTCAAGGTGAAGGAGCCGCAACTTGTCGAGTGCGCCATGTTGCGTCCCGGGCAGGTGCTGTTCACTTATCTGCATCTGGCCGCGGATCGGCCTCAAGCCGAGGCGCTGATGCGCTCGGGTGCGCACGCCATTGCCTACGAAACGGTGACGGCGCGTGATGGCTCATTGCCCCTGCTTACGCCCATGAGCGAAGTCGCCGGGCGCATGTCGGTGCAGGTGGGCGCGACGCTGCTGCATAAGTCAGCAGGAGGTCGCGGCGTGCTGCTCGGGGGAGTTCCCGGCGTAGCTCCCGCCAAAGTCGTTATCTTGGGTGGCGGTGTCTCCGGTACCGCGGCCGCGGAGATTGCCTGCGGCATGCGTGCCGAGGTCACTGTCATCGACAAGTCGCTACCACGGTTGCGCGAGCTCGACGCGCTGTTTGGTGGTCGCTTGAAAACCGTGTTCTCGACGGCGGCCTCCATTGAGGCGGCCGTCGCGAGCGCCGATCTGCTGATCGGTGCCGTATTGGTGCCGGGCGCCGCGGCGCCACGGTTGGTGACGCGCGCCATGATCCGCGCGATGCGACCTGGTGCGGTCGTGGTGGACATCGCCATCGACCAAGGTGGTTGCATCGAGACGAGTCGTTCTACGACCCACGCGGACCCGACCTACATCGAAGAGGGGGTGGTGCACTACTGCGTCACCAACATGCCAGGCGCCGTCGCGCAGACTTCGGCCCTGGCGCTCAATAACGCGACGCTGCCGTATGTGCGCGCTCTGGCGGCGGACGGGTTCGAGCTCGCGTGCCGCAAGGATCCGGGCCTTGCCGCCGGTTTGAACGTCTCTGCGGGGCGGGTGGTGCACGCCGCGGTTGCCGAGGCGCTGGGTTTGGCGAGTCGCTGAGGGCCTCAGGCTTTCTGCAGGCCGAGTCGATCCGCCTCGATGCGCAGGTTCGCCAGCGTGCGAGCCGTCGCTGTCGATTCTTTAACGCTGTCAAACCCGATCATGCGTGCCTCGAGCTGCTGCGGGCTCAGTTGTAACCAAAGATAACCACGATGACTGCCATCGGCATAGTGCACGTTCAGCGTGTCGCGATTGTAAGCATCAATGACTTTTTGCGGCGGCGGGCCCGAAGAGATTGAGGTCGTTACGAGTTCACTCGTGATGATCGGTGATTCGCTCTGCGTGGCATCCATGCGCTGATCAGCGGCGATGAAGGCGTGGATGTCGCCGCCCAGAATCACCGGATTGGCGGCACCGCTGTCGCGGATCGCCTCGAGCAGGCGCAGCCGTGCGGCCGGATAGCCCGCCCAGCTGTCGTTCCAGTGCAGCTGCCGCGGGCCCGGGTCCTCATCGACCAAAGAAAATACGACGCTCTGTGCGAGCAGGTTCCAGCGAGTTCGTGACTCGCGCAGTTGCTGCTGTAGCCAACTCTCCTGCGTCTCGCCCAGCATCGACCGCGCGGCATCGTTCCAAGAGGGGCAGGTATCGACAAACACGCGGCTGCCGCCCTGCCTCGGCGGGGCCGGGCAGGGCTGAGGGCTGCGGTACTGACGAGTGTCGAGCATGTGCAGCCCAAGCAGGTCGCCGACCGTCAGCGTGCGATAAAGCTGCAGGCCGCCCCCCGGCAGCAGGCTCTCTCGCGGCAAGGGCATGTGCTCGAAGTACGCTTGATAGGCCGCGGCACGTCGCGCTACGAACGTGGGCTGTTCGCTCGGGTTCTCGGACTGCTCGCCCGCATAGTCGTTATCGACTTCGTGATCGTCGTGCGTGAGCACCCAGGGACAGGCCGCATGCGCATCGCGCAGCGCGGGGTCGCTGCGGTACCAGGCGTACCGCAAGCGGTAATCGCCAAGGCTCTGGCACTCGCCGCGATCGTGCCGGCGTACCGGGTCTGCCGTATTGCCTTCGTAAATGTAATCGCCGAGGTGTGCGATCAAATCGACACCCGTCTCCAGCATGTGTCGGTAGGCGTGGTAGTAGCCTTGCTCGTAGTGCTGACAACTGGCTACGCCGATGCGCAGCGGCAGCTGCGGTTGTCCGGCGGCGGGGCTGGTCCAGGTCCGACCGATGGGGCTGCGATGTTCGCCAGCCCGAAATCGATAGTAGTAGTTGCGCCCAGGTTCGAGCCCCCGGACTTCCAGATGCACACTGTGCGCGTACAACGCTTCGGCGCGCGTCAGACCGGACTGCACTGTGTGCCGAAACGCGGGGTCGAGTGCAATTTCAAAACCGACTTCAATGTCGTCCGGGCCGATGCCGCCATCCGGCGACAACACATCGACGATCAGTCGAGTCCACAGGATCATGCCGTGCGGCTGCGGATAACCCGAGGCGACGCCGAGCAAGAACGGATCACGGCGAAACGCGGCCGGGCGCAGTCGCGGCCTTGCCAGCGCTGCGGGCACAAGACTGAGTCCGCCGAGCGATAGAGCCGAGGCGAGAACGACGCGTCGATCGATCATGGCGGGCAAGTGTAACGTCGTGATAGCGTGGCGTCTCATGAACGTACCTGCAGATCCGATGTTGCCGCGCGACGATGGGCGGCCGATGCTCGTTGAGCCACTCGCCGCCGTCACGCTGGCTACCGGCGATATGGCAGCGTCCCGCCGCTTCTACCAAGGCGCGCTCGGTCTCAGCCCCGAATTCCATCGCCTGCGCGGCACGGCCGCTAGACGCCTTGCAGCGCAGTGGCGTTTGCCGCCGCAAGACGAGTACGAGTACGTCAGGCTGTATCGGCCGGGACTCGAGGGGGCGTTGCAGATCCGCATGATCGGTGTCGATGCGGCGTTGCCCGCCAAGCGTCCCGCGCTCGACTCGCGTTTCGATGGGCCGCTCGGCGTTGGTTTTCCGGTGCGCGATTTGAAGACACGCCATGGCATCGTGGAGACGATGGGCTTTAGTTCAACGGCGGGCCTGACACTGATGGCATTTCCGCGAGCCGATGGCTCGACTTACGACATCGGGGAAGTGCACTGGGTGGCACCCGATGAGGTGATGGTGCTCGGAGTGGATCGTGCGCATCTGCAGCCCGTCGGCCCCATCGATGCGGCCATCGATATCGGTGGCCCGGCGTATTCGAGCACGCTGATCAGCGACACCCGCCGATTCGCTGCGTTTTTCGGGGAAGTGCTCGGCTTCGAATTGCGCCGTGAGTTCACCTTCCAGAGCGAAGGTCCCTCCGGTGGTATGCGTCTGCCCGCGGGCACCGAAGTGCACTTTCAGCAGTGGTTCGCGCCCGGTTCGCGCTCGGGATATCTCGTGGTCATGCAGTTGTTGCAAAACGCGCTGCGTCCGCCGTTTCCGCTCGATGCCCCGGGTCGCGGTATTGCCATGTGGTCGTTGCCGACAGCCGATCTTGCCGCGACTGTGCATCGCGCGCGTGCCCAGAATACCCGCGTGTTACGGGAAATCGAAACGATCGAACTGCCTGGCGAGGGTGCGGTGCAGTCAGCGCTGTTGGCGACGCCCGACGGCTTTCCTGTAGAGATCTACCAGCGCTGAGTTATTTGCCGATTGTGCCGAAGACGTTCTTGAGGATCTTGCTCGATTGACCGAGCGGGTCCTTGCGAATCGCACGCTCCTCCTCCGCGATCATCACGAACAAGCCATCAAGCGCCTTGCGGGTGACGTACTCCTCAACCTTGGCGTCTTTGGCATCGACGAGGCCGTACTTCGCGGCCTGTCCTGCGAACTCGTTGTACTGTTGCGCGACATTGGTCTTGGCGGTGGTCTGTCGCACGATGGGCAGAAACATCGCGGCGAGTTTGTCGTAAGAGGAGCGTTTGAAGAACTGCGTGGCCGCCTCGTCTCCGCCGGTCAGGATCTGACGGGCGTCATCGACGCTCATCTGGCGCACCGACTCGACCAATAGGGTCTTAGCCTGCGGGACGGCCGCCTCGGCGGCACGATTCATCGCGGTGACGAGCTCGTCCGCTTCGTCGTTAAGGCCCAGCAACTTGAAGGCCTTCTCGCCCTTCTTGAGGGCGGGAGGCAGCGGGATCTTGACCTTCGGATTCGCCAGAAAGCCGTCCTTGGCGCCAAGGCTTGCTACGGCGCGTGCGGCGCCCTGATCGAGCGCCGCTTTGAGTCCTGCGACGCTGTCTTTGCCCGAGAGGGCATCAAGGCCGGCGCCGCGCGCCAGCGGGGCCAGCAGCAGACCGAAGAGTACGAGGGCGATCGGCAGGGTTCTGTTCATGCAACAGAGTCTAATGCGTGGCAAAGTCCAGAGCATGCTCTGGCACTCCCCGGCAGGGCATAATCCCCGCATCGATCCTGAGTGCCCCGTGGGGGCGCGGAGTGTGCATTATGCGTCGCGTCGGTAAGGTGTTGCTGTGGGTTTCAGGAGTCTTGGCCGTTGGCGTGCTCGGTGCCGCCTTCTGGTTTTGGATTACCCCGGTCGGGATCAACAACTACGTCAATAAAGTCACCATTCAACTCGCGCTCGGTTCGCCGCAGACGCTGACTCAAATCGGCGTGATCGACAACACGCCGCTCGATTTCCACAGTGACGCGCTAGACGATCAGACCAAAGCGTTCGAGGACAAGATGATTGCCAAGCTGCG
>Ga0172373_10011949_pt1 | contig 10270 bp, 3 predicted proteins | sample Lak10m_2_FD_114546 | JGI IMG/M metagenome (GOLD analysis project Ga0172373, IMG submission 114546) | Freshwater microbial communities from Kabuno Bay, South-Kivu, Congo - kab_092012_10m | ecosystem: Environmental > Aquatic > Freshwater > Lake | place: Democratic Republic of the Congo: South-Kivu...
GTTGCCCCACGCATCCCGATTGCGTCCAAACTGCGACGGCCCGCTCTGCGGCTCAATCTCACCCGTCTCAGGACGAAACCGAAAATCGCGACTGCCAATTTCCACCACCTGCCCAGTTCGCAGTGATGCAATCTTACTGTCAGCACCATAGCCCGGATGATGACTGCCGATCGCACAGTACACCCAGCCGTCCAGCCCACACCGCAGCCCGTTCACACGCAGCTGCTGATTGCCCTCAAGGAATCCCAGAAACAGCGTTTGTCGAATATCGGCCACGCCATCGCCGTCCGAGTCCGCCGCATAAAAGATCTCAGGTGCCGCCGTGACCAGCACACCCTGCCCCCACGCCAGGACCCCATTCGGAAATGCCACGTTGTCCAAAAACACCCGGCTAGAATCATACTGGCCGTCGCCATTCGTATCCTGCAGCACACGAATCCGCCCGCCAGCAGCGCCGTTCCCGTCCATGCCCGACGGATAGTCGGCCATCTCAGCCACCCACAATCGCCCGTCCACACCCCAGTCAATCGCCACCGGATCCTGCACCAGCGGCTCAGCTGCCACCAGCTGCACCTCATATCCCTCACGCACCTCAATCAGAGACAGTGACTCCTGTGCACTGACGGGCTCGGAATCCGGCCGCGGTACCCGCTCACTGATCTGCTCACCATGCTCAGCCTGCGCTGCCCGATAATGAGTCCCCGCATCGGCCGCCGTCAGCACTCTGTCATACACAGCAAACTCATCAAGCCGCCCTTCCAGTCCATACAGCCCGTCACTGCGGCCACCCAGAAACAGTTCATCATCCGCACCAAATGTCGCCGCCAGTTCTCCGTCAATCTCCGGCTGCTCCGCACCGTCCAGCCACACTGTCACTCGTAAACCCTGACGCGCAAACACCACGTGATGCCACGTTCGCGGCTGCAGTACAGTACGGCCCGCCAGCAACCCGCCAGCCTTGTTGCCATTGAACAGAATCAGCCGACCGTCATTCCCCGCACTCTCATAATTGCCGCCTATCCCAAGGTGATCACCAGCTGCAGCCGCATCACCCGCCGGCCCCCGCGAAAAGAAATAACCGGTTACCGCCCTGTCACTGATCGGATAACCGTTCCACACCCAGCACTCCACTGTATAATCGGCCGGCAAATCCTGCCCGCCGGCACGCACACGACCACCCGCAAACTGCACCGCCCGATTGCCCCGCACCCCGGACTGCAAACCCGCACCACGCGGACCCGGCAAATAAAACGCCACTCCCGGCTCATAAATCGCCGCATGGCCAGGCTGCTGAACCGACGCTGAATCCGCGACCTTCCAGCCATCCGTGACCCGCTCAGAAACCGGCACACCCGCCAGCTCACCCAGCCGCCAGTACGCCCACGGCAGTGAATGCTTCACTGCCCCTGCATACGCATGCTGCTCGTCTGTGAATGGCTTCGCAGACGATCCGGATACCTGCTGCAGCAGACGAGTCAGCACGGCTGTAATCTGAGGTTCCGCCTGCACTTCAAGGCCTGCAGTTCGCGCCGGCCACGTCGTATATCCCCCCAGCACATGCTGCTCAGGTGGCGGAATATAGCCTTCAGCGCCATTCGCCAGTTCAATATTCATCGTGGCCGCCAGAGGACTGGAATGTTTCAGCTTCAGCCCCGTAATCCCAAACACTTCGTTCGGCAGCGCCGTAATTCCCAGATCACCAATCCGGATCGCCTGCAGTTTCAGTTCACGCTGCGGCTCCTCATGCAGATACAACTGCTCAAACGAATAAACCTCAGACCACCCGCGCGGCAGACGCTCGCCAACTTCCGCCGACAGCCTGCGAGCCCATTCCAGCCGAGCCGCATCCGGCACACGTCGCTGCAGCAGCAGCCGCTCCTCAGACATCGCCAGATCCATGTCACTGCGCCAGCGAATCCCCCGCCACGCCTCAGCTGCCCGCTCGGCCACCTCGGTCACATACTGATCCAGATCATTCCTGCCCGCAGGCCGACTGTAGTCCGGCCACATGCTGTCTCCGCTGGTCCCCTGAGACATCAGACCCACAAAACCACGAGCCTGATCCGTCGCGCCGATCAGTTCTGCAAATCGCTGACCAAAACGACCACAGAAATCAGCCGATACCAGCGGTGACCCATAGTAGTGCATCGCATAATTCGCCAGCACCGCCAGCGGTCGCCCGTCCAGCGATCGCAAACCCAGCACTGTCAAATCCGTATCCGCCGGACCCGCTGGACCCACATGATTTGCACTCTGGTAGCCAGGATGCATGTGCGCCCGCACATTCTGCACGCCAAACGGATCCGTCATCGACATCCGATCCGCACGGAAAATCCAGCGCCGACAATGATTGTGCACATCATCAGTCACCACCGCCCAGCCCGCTTCGACCGGCTCCAGACGCTCATTCGCCTGCACAATGCTGCGCACAATCTGCCCCGGCAAAAACTCCGCATACCGCGGATCAACCCGACTGCCCAGACACGGCATGGCAGAAGGTGCAGAATGCGTGTGAGTCGCCGAAATCAGCATCCGCTCTTCGGGAATTCCCGTCAGCTGCGATGCCTGCTGCTTCGCGTCGTCCAGCAGCTCGCGAGACAGCATCAGGCTGTCCACCACCACAATCGCCAGCCGCATCGCCCCGTCGTCCAGCACCAGCGCCCGACTCATCAGCACGTCAGCCGCATGCTCGGCCGTACGCTCCTCCACCATCCCGTTCACAATCACCGGGAACTCAATCGGAGTCACATCAACCTGAGCCGCGCCGGCCCGCAACTGGCCCGCCACAGAAACGTCGGAACACACCATCGCCAGCAGCCAGCAGCCACAAAACAGTCCCTGCATACCACGCATCATCACACTCCTGCCCGACAGCCAGCTTTCCAGAACACACCCGGAATGACCGCAGCATAACAAATTCTGAACCCCGATACATCCGCCCAACATTCCCCCACAGCCGAACGCTGTGTCAGCTCTGCCAGATCCATCAGGGCCGCACATTTCCAGTGCCGCAGAAATTCGGTTAAACTGTGCACTCATGGAAACCGAGCCGTCCACCAGGGCCGTCGACCAGCTTTGAATCTTGCAGGCACCAGACAATGACTCCACACAGAATGCTCCTTCGACTGGCCCTCCCGCTGTTCTTCTTTGCCGTCGCCGGCGCGATCCAGGCCGCCGACTGGAGCATTCCACTGGCCGGAAACTCGTTTCGCACTGCCCCGGAACCCGGCGGTCGCGGCCTGCGACGCAGTGCAGCACTCGAATGGAGCGACGCGCAGGACGTCTGGTCCGTTTATTTCCACGTCAGTCAGCCGGCGGCGCTGAAGCTCAGCGTCGATGTCACCACGCAGGAAGCCTCTGAAATTAAGGTCACCGCAGCTGATACCACGTTCACCGTCACGCTGCCCGCAAAAAACTCCTCACCAGTTTCCATCGGTGAGCTGCAGGTCAAACAGCCAGGCTACATCAGGCTGGACCTGCAGGGAAAGAATCGCCAGGGAGCAACCTGGGGTAACTACAAAAACCTGCTCGTGCAGTCCGACGCAGCGGATCTGAAACTGGACTTTGTACGAGACAACCGGGGGAACATGTTCTATTGGGGGCGTCGCGGACCCTCGGTCCATCTTGGATACACAGTGCCCCGCGATCTGCCGCTGGAATATGCCTGCACAGAACTGACTGTGCCGGAAGGACAGGACACCGTTGGCTCTTACTTCATGGCCAACGGCTTCAGCGAAGGATATTTTGGCATGCAGGTCAACAGTGCCTCGGAACGCCGCATCCTGTTTTCAGTGTGGAGCCCCTTTCAGACGGACGATCCAAAGTCTATCCCTGCCGAGCAGCGAATTGTGACCCTCGCCAGCGGACCGGACGTCCACATCGGCGAATTTGGCAATGAAGGATCAGGCGGACAAAGCTACCTCGTCCATCCGTGGAAGGCCGGCACCGTCTGCCGATTTTTGACTCGAGTCCAGCCGGACGCCGGCAGCAACACGACCACCTATACCTGCTGGTTCAGTGATGCCGCCGATGGCACATGGAAGCTGATTGCCAGCTTCCGCAGACCACAAACCAACACCACCCTCAAAGGCTTTCACTCGTTCCTCGAAAACTTTGACCCCAGCACCGGACATATCACTCGCCGAGTCAATTACGGGAACATTCACGTTCGCGACACCACCGGCCAGTGGCACTCGGTCACAAAAGCCCGTCTCACAGTGGATGCCACCGGTGACCAGCGTCATCGACTGGACTTCACCGGCGGTGCCGAGGGTTCACAATTCTTCCTGCAAAACTGCGGCTTCTTCACGGGGACGGCAAAAGCCGGTGATCGCTTTGAGATCTCCGGAAATGCTCAGCCGCCCAGACTTCCAGCGGAAAACTGACGCTAAATTTCCTACAATCCGCAAAAGCCTCCCAGAGCTCCGGGAACCCGCAGCAGTCACAGCGAACAACCTCTTGTACGCGGCAATTACAGTGGCACACTTGACCGACGTCCATGTGAAGCGAGGGCCCGCAGTTTAACGTGGTGGCAGAATGAGTTCTCTTGCCGAACCGGATCTCAGCCAGTCCACTGCCTCCCCTGGCACCGGTACACCTGTGGAATTCTGCCCCGACTCCGCCCCCCTTCAGTTCCTGCAACAACTGCTCGCGGACCAAATGCGGCGCTGGCACACAGACGCTCCGTTTTCTGTCGAGCACTATTTGGGGCAATTGATCAGCCCCAACACACATATCAACTGGGCGCTGGAGCTGGCTGCGGGCGAATTCGCTGCCAGTCGCGCCGCTGGCAAACCGGTTACCGTCACCGCACTCTGTCAAAGATTCCCTCAGCTCGCGTCCCAGCTTCCCGGAAAGCTCTATCCGGAAACTCAGCACTCCGCCGAACCACGTTACTCATGCCGCACTCTAAGCAGCGAAGATCAGCCTGGCACCGTCTGGAATGGCAAAGATCGCCAAAGTCAATCGCCGGTATCCATCCGCTACTTCACCGGCCTGCCTGAAATTCAACTGCAGCTGCTGCAACACAGGTTTCAGACCCTCGAACGTCTGCCGCATCCGCAAATCCTGCCTGTACTCGACTGCTGCCGGCAGTCAGACGGAACACTGAAAGTCGTAACTCCCGCTGTACAGGGCATACCGCTGTCGGAACAGCTTCTACTGCGCCGGCCCTCTGTCCGCGATGCAGCCCAAATGCTGCATTCGCTGGCCACGATTCTCAATCATCTTCACACCCACGGCCTTGTCTTCCTGGCACTCAGTCCTGCCAGCGTTATTATCGAACCCGACTCCGCAAAACTGCTGCTCAACTGCACCACGGCTTTACCACAAACCGACTACCTCAGCCCCGAACAGGCCCGGGCAGAGGACCATCGCATCGACTATCACAGTGATTTGTTCACGCTCGGGATCATCTTCTACGAAATGCTGACCGGTACCCGGCCCTTTCAAATCCACACGCCGGCAGATGTTCGGCTGCAGATCGCCTCAGCCAGTGTCGTTCCGCCACAAGACCTGCAACCAGCCATTCCGTCGGTGCTCAGTCAGCTTTGCTGCAACATGCTGCACAGCCGAGTTTCCGACCGCTGCCTCAGTGCGGCCGACGTCGCCGGCCTGCTGCAGACATGGCTGCACAGTTCACCACAATCAGGTTCAGCCGTCGAATTCATTCCAGCACCGACTGGACTGGCTCCTTTTGATGACACCGCCACAGCCAACTACCCGCTGCTGCTGTCCGGCCCTCGGAATCAGGATGGACTGCCATTACAAATCAGTCGCTGGAAATCATTGATTGAAAACTCGGCCGCTGACCAGACATTTTCAGTCGCCGTCCTTAGTGGAGCACCGGGCACCGGGAAAACCTCGTTTCTGCAGGCCGGACTGCTGCCCCGCCTTGATCCTGACATCCTGATCGTGCGGATCGACGCCGCTCATGCACAGCTTGAAAGTCGACTGACCGCGCTGCTGCAGTTGCACACCCCCGACCCTGAATTCACCAGGCACACAGGCGAAGAACTTCCGACACTGCTTCGAAACTTTCGCCTTGCACCGGGAAGAAAAGTACTGATCGTCATCGACCACTTTGAACACTGGCTGCTGTCACGGAAGAATGTCGCTGACACAACACTGACACTCGCACTTAAACAATGCGACGGCCAAAAACTGCAGACACTGCTCGTCATCGATGACCGAGCCATGCAGGCAGCAGCCAGACTGATGGCCGCACTCGAAATTCCCCTGACTCAAAACCTGAACTATGCCACATTCGACCAGCTCGATGTTTCAGCAGCGACCGCAGCCCTGACGGCATTTGGCAAGGCAACCGGCCGACTGCCCGCAAATGGTCAGCTCACGGCCGCACAGCGGCAGTTCATTGAACAGGGCCTGCTGGCGATACAGCAGGGACTCTTCGTACCACAGTGGCAACTGGCTCTGCTGATGCAGCTCAGTCGTCACCTGAACTGGCATCCCGATTCTCTGACGTCACTCAAATCCGGCGCCGAACTGGTCCACCAGCTGCTGGATAAAACTTTTCGAGAAATCCAGCAGCGATTTCCGGATCCGGCTGCAAGCCTCACCGCTCAGCGGCTGCTCGAAGCCCTGCTCCCCGGTGACACCGCTGAAACACTTCGCCCGCTGCTCAGCCAGACAGAACTTGTACAGTTCGCCGGCACTGACGTTGCAGCAGAAACAGTTGATACTCTGCTCCACCTGCTCAAGTCTCAGCTCAGCCTGCTGCACTGTATTCCGGGGTTTCCCGCCAGGCCGCCAGCGCCTCACGCTGTCCTCAACGCTGAACTGAAAGACACAGAAAATTCCGAACCAACAGACAGCCCCGCAGCCACGCCAACTGCAAATCAGATCTCTGCGGAAGAAACTGCCACAGCAGATAGTACTGCCGCAGCAGATAGTACTGCCACAGCAGAACCTGTTGCTGTCGACAGCAGCATTCAGCAGCAGGAAGCCGAAACGACAGCCTTGCCGGATACCGAATTCGCCGGCACGCCGGATTCCTCACCGGATTTTCGCACCGCCGAAATCCCTGATGTCGCCTGGCAACTAAGCCACGATTTTCTTGTCGCACCTCTCGGCCACTGGCTCTCTGAACATAAACGCAACAGCCGCCTCGGACGCGCCGAAGTGACACTCAAAAACTGCCTCAGCCACTGGACAACCAGCCACACGGCAGACAAACTTCCATCGCTGTATCAATGGCTGCAAATCGCCGCACATACCGACCGCCGCAGGTGGACCAGCACAGAACGCCAGCTGGTACAGGCTGCCGAAAAACGACACGTACGACGCATTGTGCTGCTCATGATTCTGTGCCTCGCCGTACTCGTAACAGCCTCGCAGACTCTCCGCCGCTTCCGAGCCTCAGAACTGGCACAAAGCATCGCTTTGGCGCAACCCGAGCACCTGCTGCCACTGCTGCAAAAAGCCGATCGGACCGGCGAATTTATTGACCAGTACCTGCAAATCCACATCCCCGCTGACCCTCAGGCAAATGACTCCGCAGCCGAGCGAAAGGTCGCCCTCGCCGCCCAACTGGCACTCCTGCCAAGACACCCCGAGTACGCACTGCCTGTGGGCCAGACATTCCTGTCAGCCGATATCAGCACTGCAGGCGTCATTCGCGAACGGCTGCTGACCGTCTCGCCCAAAACAGCAGAAGTATGGAAAGACACGCTGCTGAACCCGGCAAAATCGGACCGCCGGCGATTTCGAGCAGCTTTAGGGCTGGCCGGTCTAAAAACTCAGCCTGATTCCAGCCTGTGGACACCCGACATACTTGGATTCACCGCACTGCAACTCACACAAACCTTTGCCGAGCAGCAGCCTCGACTGCGCAGTCTGCTGCAGCCCGTAGCCCCGCTGCTGGTGCCCTATCTTCAGGAACTCTGCACCGCCACCACGGTGTCTGAACTTCAAAGAACCAGTGCCGCCGCCGCCATCGCTCAGTTCAGCCCCGATACGCCTCAATTGCTCACCGATCTGCTGCTCCAGGCCAGCCCGGCTCAGGCAGAATTACTCGTCCCGCCGTTCGCCGCACTCAAACACCAGCCCTCCATCGAACTGCTGCAGCGATTGCCCGCCAGCCTGCCGCACCGCGACAGCTACCCCGCATTTCCATGGTCCGAGGGATTGCGGAACGCAAATGCCGCACTCACCCTCATGGCCGCCGATCTGCATGCTGAAGCAGCAGCACCTCTGAGGCTCACTGAAAATGCCGATGTCGTCAGCCTGTTCGCCACACTTGCCCCACAATGGCACGTTTCACCGAATGACCTCATCCTGGGCTTTGAATTTAACGAACGACTGCGAACACAACCGGGTGGCAGCCAATCTGCACCTCTGGCAGAACAGGCAACCTGCAGCATCCTGCTGGCCCTCAGCAACTGGCCTTTCGTCCAAATGCCCACCAGCGTCCAGGACTCGCTCCCGCCGTACCTGCAATCCCTTTACCAAAACGATCCGAGCGCAGCGATACACAGCCTGAGCGGATGGCTTCTGGAAAAATGGGGATTCGGAAATCTGCGCGATGCCGCCGACGAAACTGACGTCCCCTATGACCCACGCAGCAATCGCCAATGGTTCCGTCTCAGTCTCCCTCTGACTGACAACTCGGGAAGAAAAGTTGGAAATCAACCGACCAAAAAACTCAGGCTCACATTTATCGTCATTCCGGCAGGCGACTACACCATCGGTGTTCCCCCGCGGACAATCACTGTCACTGCTCCCTTTGCAGTCTGTGATCGGGAACTGCCACAATCCGTATGGGTCCGCTGCCAAACACAGGCTCGGCCAGAACCGCTCGATAAACCGGATCCATCACCCCAGCAGACTGCATCGGCCAGCGATCCGGCAGCCAGCAGCCTCAGCTGGATTGACGCCGCCGTGATCTGTCGCTGGCTCACACAAAAACACCGTGGCACCAGCGAATCATGGCAATGCTTCTCACAGACAATTACGACGGATATACGAGCCGATCGGCTTGGATTTCGCATGCCCACCAGCGACGAATGGGACATTGTCTGCAGCAGAAAAGGAGCCAAAGCATTTGCCAGTGGCAGTAATCCTCAACTGCTGAACTTCTACAGCTGGTTCACACCCGACGCAACTGCACCACAACCACCAGCCCGCAAACCACCCACACCCAATGGTCTGTTCGACTGCCACGGAAACGTGTCCGAATGGACACTCGATGCCAGCCAGCCAGGCTTCAGAATCCATCGCGGCAGCAGCTGGGATTCCACCCCACTGCTGTCAATGCTGAACACCAGTTACAGCAGCCCCGAAAATACCGCAGCGACAAACGTGGGACTGCGACTGGCCTGCACACTGCCTGAAAACAATCGCAGGCCAAACAGCAGGAAGTAAGTCGGGCATTCCGCTAACCTGACGATCGACGCTCATAACGACTTTGTGACAAGCCATGCGCCTCAAGAATCAGTTGCTCAAGGCGAACTGCATTCGGGCCCGACGGATTCAAAATGCAAAGAAAATTTTGCCGCCAGTAATCCGGATGCGGCAGAAATTCGTTGAGCCGAGTGTAATCCAGAACATCCACGTCGACGTCGCCGCCAGGAAACAACTCCCGAAACGTCTCCGCTCGCACCCCCAAATTGACTCGAAATACACCCTCTCGATTCAGATTCGAACGATTATCGTAGTCACTGTCCGAATTCGCCATCGTCAGAAATGGCATCCGATGATCGTCACCAAAAAAATAGAATCGATAACCATACGCCTCTGATGACTGCACGTTCGGCAATGACGCAACAAAAGATTCAACCTGACACTGATCCATCGACCCGCCCCCGCCACCGGCAATCAAGCCAGCTCACTTTCCCACGACAAAACACACGCCGTCAAATCCTGGCATCTGAGCCCCCCCACTGGCAAACACTCACTCAGACATTCCCAACACCACAACTCACTCCACACTACGCCCACTGATCACAGACCACCCAATCCACACCTCGCCCCCGTGAAACTGGGGAGAGAGGGGACGCGGGGGTGCGGGGGCGATGGCATCCATGCCATAGCGAGTAGATGCGCGAAAGTTGAGACGAGAGCAGGCAGTTCACCACACACCACAGCAGCCCACTGCGTTTCCCTTCGCGGCTTCGCGTGCTTCGCGTGAGGCCAAACAGTCTGCTCAGCTGTGCTGAGGAAACGGGGCGGGGAGCACTATACCCCTCACCCCCGTCCCCTCTCCCCTTCCAGGGGCGAGGGGTGCTATTGTGGTTTTCCAAACCAAAAAAAC
>Ga0172373_10011952_pt1 | contig 10268 bp, 8 predicted proteins | sample Lak10m_2_FD_114546 | JGI IMG/M metagenome (GOLD analysis project Ga0172373, IMG submission 114546) | Freshwater microbial communities from Kabuno Bay, South-Kivu, Congo - kab_092012_10m | ecosystem: Environmental > Aquatic > Freshwater > Lake | place: Democratic Republic of the Congo: South-Kivu...
CCTGTGGTTCGTTCAGCCGCTTGTTCGGCGGCGATTGGCCGGTGTTCATCGTTACCTTCGCCGCTGCGTCAGTAGCGATGACCGTCCGCCAGATTCTGACGCGACGCTATTTCAACGGCCTGATGATCGTGGTTATCACCGCCTTTATCGCGGGGGTGATCGCCAGCATTGCCACTGTGCTGCATCTCAGCCCCAAGCCGGAAATCGCGCTGGCCTCCTCGGTGCTGCTGCTGGTGCCGGGCGTGCAGCTCATCAACGCTGCCGAAGACCTCATCAAAGGCCATGTGGTCACGGGGATTACACGCGGCATCATGGGCGGGTTGATTTCGCTAGGAATTGCGCTGGGGTTGGCGCTGGCGATTCAATTGATGGGAGTGCCGAACCTGTGAGCATCCTCGATTTAATCGGTCTGGTGGCGCAGGATGCCTTCTGGTCGGCGCTGGCGGCGGTGGGCTTCGCGGTGCTGTTCAACGTCCCCAAGCGCACGCTGATGGGCTGCGCGTTAGGCGGGGCGTTCGGTCACAGCTTGCGCACGCTGCTCATGCACACGCTCGGCTTCGATCTGGAGTTGGCGACGCTGGCGGGTTCCACCCTGATTGGCTTTCTGGGGCTGTTCTTTGCCCGCCGCTGGAAAGCGCCGCTGCCCATCTTCACCGTGAGCGCCGCCGTGACGATGGTTCCCGGTTCGCTGGCCTACCGCACCATGATGGGCATTTTGCAGCTGTCGCTGCTGACCGACCCGGCGGCAGGGGCGACAATTCTGGTGGAAACCAGCATTACCGGCATCCGCACGGCGCTGATTCTAGGGGCGATTGGCGTGGGGATCGCTGCGCCCTCGCTGCTGTTCTTCCGCAACAAGCCAGTGGTGTGATGGCGATTCACCCACTTTTCGAGAACTGCACAATACGGTCACATCCGGTCATTCCTCAAACAGGCTGGATTGTGACCAATCCTCATTTTCGAGGCGGGCTTTCGCTATCGAAGCATATTCAGGATTCACTTCAAACCCGATATAGTTTCTACTCGTCAACTTGGCAGCAACAAGGGTGGTGCCACTCCCACAGAAAGGGTCTAATACAATCTGCTCTTTCTGTGTGGTCAGTTCGATCAGGGTTTTCATTAAGGCAAGTGGTTTTTGAGTGGGGTGAAAGCCAGACTCGCCTAGATTAAAACCACTATGAAGGATGTTATCTGGCATCCCTTCATACTTCACGAACGCGGACTCATTAAATGCCCCAACACCATATTGCAGCATATTGTCCGCTATCGTTGTGCCAATCTTATAAGGCTTCGTGAACCATAAAACAGGTTCAAAGGTGGGACGAAGATTACCGACTCGCCACCCCTTCCATTTCACAGCGTTTTCTTCATCGCCACGCCGTTCATAAACCACACTTAATCGTTGAGCGCGGTGAGGAGCGCGTTGTCGCATCCACGCAAACATGTCTTTGAAGGTGAATCCAGCATCCTCTAGAGAGGCTATGCAACGATGGGCAAAACGCCGACCCGCAAAAACGATTACAGAACCGCCCGGTTTGACCACTCTAAGCCATTGTGCTGACCATTGAGAACACCACTCATAGTATTGACGGGGGATTTCTCGATCTGCCTCAGACCACCCGTTAATGGGCTTACCCCGTTTTTTGAAAATAGCACCGGCTTTAATTTGTGCTGGACTAGAACCCAAATACGCAGTGTTTGTATTGTTATGAAGCACATCCCATTCTTCAGCGCCGATGCCATACGGAATGTCGCTCAATATTAAATGAACTGAATTTTCATGTATGGACTGTAGCCCTGTTATGCTATCTCCGTTGACCACTTTATTGATATAGTCATCCATCATAAATTGCTACTTTATCTCAAATAATCCACTGTTAGACATGGATTCAACGACTCGAACCCGGTTTTCAATTTTGTGAACGCGCAAAAGTTCCCCCAGAGCTTCGGCATGGCTCATTCGGATGATTCGCTCACGTTCATCGCTGAGGCTGCGTAAGGCTTCTTCCTTTGCAACACTAATCGATTCGCCCGTAGCCTGCTTTTCTTGCTGCCAAAGTGCATCCATATGCTGCGAGAATTCGAGCATGGCTCTATTTAAGGCAAGCCAATATGCAACTGCATCTCGCAGGGGATTGAGTGCTTTGACCGTGTTGAAAATATGTTGCAGGAGATGTTCTGCGTTTTTGGGGTTTTCGATGCGTGCTAAATTGACCAGAAGCGCCAAATGGGAATATGAAAAAATACACACATTATGAGTAGTAGCTTGTTGATAGATTTGGCTTGCCTTGACAGGCAGATGATAGATGGGGCAAACAATCATTGCATAAGGCTTATTGCGCTTCCAAGAATCCATTGCTTGAACTTTGAAGTCCTTTTGGTTCTTAGCAGTTCTACTTAAGCGAAATGATTTGGCATCCGCCACGAAACTGTATGCTTCGGCAAATACTTCCACATCAGCAGCATCTCCGCGCCCTTTTAACACAAGACTTTTTAGACCGATTGCTTTAAAGGCTTCTGACAGCAGTATATCCGTATATTTAGAATAGAGCTTTTCCTCGCTTGTATCATGCCCGTAGGATTCGGGGATATTCCCACACAGCCGAAGATGACCGACAAGCGCATCAATACCCTCTTTTTGTATCTCGTCTTGTATTTCACTTTCTAGGCGATCCGAATCACCACTAAAGTCACCACTTAAGTTATGAATCTCCTGCACCCAATATTGCCTGCGTTGAATTGCGTTTTCGCTTATGATGCTCATCATCAATTCCAATAGGCGTGTATTCGATACAAACACTTCAAAAAGATAATCACATCATACTTGCAATTCAAATTCTGCCCACCATTGAGTCGCGGTGCCGCAATAGAACAAAAACAGAAACTGGCGCATTCACCACCCTGCTAAATCGCGGCGGCGGCACGCAGGTCAGCCAGCGCCGCATCGCTCAGGTTCAGCCGTTCGCGCAGCACCGCGTCGGTGTGTTCGCCTAGCGCGGGCGGCGGCAGATGCACAACAGGCGGCGTGGCGCTCAGGCGCATGGGCGGCCCCACCAGCGGCAAATCACCCGCAGGGGTGTGTACCTGCTGCACCAGCCCCCGCGCTTGCACCTGCGGGTCGTTCAGCGCGTCCGCCACGCTCAGGATGGGCGCGGCAGGAATGCCCGCCGTCAGCAGCGCGTCCACCCACTCGCCAGCCGATTTCTGCGCGAAGGCCGCCGACAGCAGTTCCACCAGCGGCGCACGGTGTTCCAGCCGTGCCGGATTGGTGGTATAGCGCGGGTCATCCGCCAGCGCGGGCTGCCCGATCACGCGGCACAGAGCGCGGAACTGGCGATCATTGCCCACGTTCAGCACGAAATCGCGGTCAGCGGCGCGGAAGGTCTGGTAGGGGACGATGTTGGGGTGCGCATTGCCGAGTCGCGGCGGGGTTTGCCCCGAAACGAGGTAGTTGCTGGCGACGTTCACCAGCGCCGCGATCTGCGAATCGAGCAGGGCAATATCAATGTGCTGCCCCTGTCCGGTGCGTTCGCTGTGGCGCAGCGCCGCGAGGATAGACGTGAGCGCGAACAGGCCGGTGAACACGTCCGACACCGCCACGCCCACCTTATGCGGTTCGCCATCGGCGGGGCCGGTGATGGACATCAGCCCACTCATGGCCTGAATCGCGTAATCGTAGCCGGGGCGGTCACGGTAGGGGCCGTCTTGCCCGTAGCCGGTGATGCTGCAATACACCAGCGCCGGATGGAGCGTTTTCAGGTCGTCATAGCCCAACCCGTACTCCGCCATGCCGCCCACTTTGAAGTTTTCGATCAGGATGTGGCTGTCTGCGACCAGTTGACGGGCGATGGCGCGTCCCTGTTCGCTCTTGAGGTTGAGCGTCAAACTGCGTTTGCTGCGGTTGACGCTCACGAAATACGCGCTTAACGCGGACTCGCCTTCGCCAAAATAAGGCGGCCCCCACTGGCGCGTGTCATCCCCGCCGTTCGGGTTCTCCACCTTGATGACTTCCGCGCCCAGATCACCAAGCAGCATCGCACAGAACGGGCCAGCCAGCACGCGGGTGAAATCCAACACCCGCACGCCTGCCAGCGCCCCCGCCAGTAGGTCTACCACGCGCCACTATCCTCCAGAGAAGGCTGTATCGCCGGTTTCGGTTCTTTGTGATGGCGGGGATGCGGGTCGGCCACCACGAAGAACAGCATGGCGGCGGTCAGCAAGCCGCAGATCACGGTCATGATGAAGGTGGGCTGGAAGCCTACGGTATCCACCATCCAGCCACCGAGAATGGGCGCAATCAGCCCAGCCGGGGCGATCAGCGTGTTGGTCATGCCGATATACAGCGGCTTATCGTGCATTTCGCCAAATTCGAGCGTGAAGGTCATCGAAACCGCCCACGCCGCACTTTGCGAGAAGCCGGCCAGCGCGAACACCAGATAGAACCAACCGATGCTGGTGGCGCTGAGGATGCACAGCAAACTGGCGCTGATGAGCAACGCCCCCACGCCGTACATCAAGCGGTGTCCGAAGCGATCCCCCAGAAATCCCAGTATCGGTGCTGCAATCGTCTGCGACAGCATCAAGATGCTCGTCAGCACACCCGCTGTTTTGGGGTCTACATTAAATTGGCGCACGGCATAAATGGTAAAGAACGCGATGCCCACCCATGCGAACTGCGAGATGATGCGTGCGAGCAGGAACCAGCGGAAGTTCACATCGCGCTGAAGGATGGCCTTCATCTCTTTCCAGCCGGGGCGCTGATTAACGTGCGCGGGCGGATTTTCGTGCGCCGGTTCGCGGGTGCGCCACAGGAAAAAGTACGAGATGAACATGGCGACACCAGCGGCGAAGAAGCACACCGCGAAGTTCACCGGATACGGCAGTTGTTCGATCAGCACGCCGGCCACGAACGCCCCGCCCGCCGCCAGCAGGTTCGCCATGCTGGACTGCATCCCGAAGAAGATGCCGCGCCGCTTGGCGGGGATGATCTTGGTAATCATGCTCTGCCACGCGGTTGCCGCGATGCCGCCGCTGAACGCATGAGTCGCCAGAAATAGCACCGTGAACATGACCACGACGTTCGGCCCCAGCGTGGTCGTCAGCAGCGCGAGAATCATCAGCGCGAAGAACGGCCAACGTTCGTGCAGCGTCCCCAGCATCACCATGCGCTTGTAACGACGCTGGCGCATGACATAGCCGGACGTGAACAACTGCGGCAACTGCCAGCCGATGCCGTGCATCGAAGCCAGCACGCCGATTAGCAGGGTGGAAGTGGTCAGGCTGTTCAGGAACAGCGGAATCACCGTGACCGAGGAGGCGAAGCCCAACCCCAGCCCGAAGAATGCACCATCCATCACGTTGACCGTGAAATTATGCGGAATATCGCGTTGAACTTGTTCTTGACTCTCAGGTGGCAGCATATATCGGCCTCAAATGTACCGAACATTCAACAGGCGTGACGTTCGGATCGGATCGCATGGTATGACGGAATGGTACGGCGGCTGGGAGCCGGGTGATCGCCCGTGTCTATGGACGGCGCGGGGCGCACGGAACACACTGGAATAAACCTATGATTGTCATTATAGGAGAAAGAATATTAACGGTAAAGAGGCCACAGATTAACGCTTTGCGGGCTGTTTCCCCCGTCGAATCACCCGGAAGCGCCGCGCCGCCGCCAACATGGACTCATCTGGCGGTTCGGGGCGATAGGCGGCGGCTTCCACCAGCGGCGCAAGGTCGTCCAGTTCGGGGTGCGCCGCCGCGTGTTCGGTCACAGTTTGCGCCGTGCCGCGTGGTGCGTGCAGATCGCGCTGCGCCTTGCGATAGGCCGCGAAAATGATGTGCCGTTCATGTTCGCCTGCACGCCATTTGGCAGGCCGAAACCCACGCCAGCCGCTTCGCCGCAGCGCGACGATCAGCAGCAGCGCACCGCCCCCCACCGCTGCCAGCGCCAGCAGCGGACGCACCACCGCCCCCAGCGCCGCCACCCCCGCTTGCAGGATTTCGCCCAACGGCAACTCAGGAAGTTGCACGCCCTCGAACAGAGAGGAGAACGCCCATCGCGTCACCGTGCCGGTCTGCGGGCTGCCCGTCCAGCCGGGGGTGGGATCGAACGAAACCCAGCCTGTGCCGGGGAAATACACTTCTACCCACGCATGAGCATCGTTCGCCCGCACTTCGTAGAAGCCGGTGATGGCGTTGTAGTCGCCGCTGCCATAGCCCACCACGAACCGCGCCGGAATGTTCAGCGCCCGCAGCAGCACGATCATGGCGCTGGTGAAGTGTTCGCACACGCCGCGCTGGTCTACGAATAGGAATTGGTCTACCGCGTCGGTATCCGGCGCTTGTGGCGGCGGGTACAAATCGTAGGGGATGTTCTGGAGCAGATAATCGCGCACGGCGATCACGCGGTCATAATTGTTCTTCAGCTCGCCCGTGATTTCCACCGCCAACCGCCGCGTGCGTTCGGTCACAGTGTCGGGCAGCTGCAAATACTGTGCGCGTATCCCCACCGGAATCAGCCCCCGCGCCGTTCGCAGCGCCGCCGGATCGTGCGTTTCGCGGGTGGATACCACCGAATACACCGAACCAGCTTGCAGCGATTGCCCCACCTTGATTCCGTCGGTTACATCCAGCGCCAGTTCCCGCGCCGGAAAGAACACCTGCGTGGGGTTGCCACCCGCCCACAGGATATTGGGCATGTTCTGCGCGATGTAGAAGGTTTGCACGAACACGTTATCCAGCGGGACATCCTGCAAGGTGAAGCGTCCGCTGCGCCCCGCGTAGTAGGTGGTCAGCCGATCGTTGGAAACGCTCCACGTCCGCCCGTCGTAGGTGTCGAAAGCATAGCCGCGCCAGTAACTCCACGCCGGACTCTGCACGTACATCATGAGGGTGTCGCTCAGGCCGCCGCGAAAACTGAGGTCGAGCCGATTCTCGAAGCCGTAGTAATATTCGCCCGCGTCGGCAGTGGTCGCGCCCTGCACGCTGAACAGCGGGATCGCCGGATTGATAACCTGCGAGGTGGGGCCTTTGCTGATGGGCAGTTGGAACGAGAAGGGCGGCACAATCGGGTAGCCCGCAAAGCGCGGCGTGAGCAGAAACACCAGCGTCACACAGCCCGCCGCCAGCCCGCCAAACCCTGCCCATCGTCCCCATCGCCCGCGCCGCGCTGCTCGTCCGCCGGTCACGGTCAGCAGCACCGGATTCGCCTTCAAGCCGTCCTCGGCATCTGCCCGCCACAAAAAGGCCAGCACCGCCCCCACGAAGGCCAGCAGGAACACCGCGAAGGACACATCGCGGCTGAGGGTGGCGGCTACGTACAGGTTAATCAGCCCGATTCCCATGCCGGAATACAGGTTCAGCCGCCGGAACAGGTCAAAACTGACGGCAGCCATCGCCAGCATTGCCACCTGCGCTTGCGGGTACGGCTGACCGCTGAACAGCCCGAACGCCATCCAGCCGAACACCAGATGCAGCCCGACGAACGACAATACCCGCAGGCGGCGCGGCGGCGCGTGGCGCACGCGGTAGGCGGTGGTATGTCCGGCAGCCAGCACCGTCAGCGCCACCAATGCCACCCCCCACAGGCGGGTTTGCGCCGCCAGCGCGACGATGGCGACAGCCTGCGCGGTGAAGGCCAACCGCCGCAGAAGCAGCGAGTCTTCGGGCGGTTCTTTCCCTTTGCGCCGGATGCGCGGCACCAGAAACCACAACCCGACCACCGCCACGCCGAACAGCCAGAAATCGGTGCGAATCATCACCATCAGCGTGACCGCCGTCACCAGCGCCGCCAGCATCCAGCGTCCGCTACGCCGTATCCGGTTCATAGCTGCTCCGCCCAGTTCTGCCCGAAGGCCACCACGCGCACCTCTGCGCCCTGCGTCTGTAGCAGTCCGGCCAGCGGTTCGGCGCTGATGCCGCCCGCCGGAAACGTGGCGGGGTCAAGCAGCACCGCCAGCACCTCGACTCCGCGCTGCCGCAAATCAACGACTGCGCCTAGCGCCTCGTCCGCCGGATGGGGCAGGATGAGCGCGGCGAAGGCTTGCAGCCCCGGTTGGCGCAGGATGTGGGTCAGCGGACGCGCCCCGGTGGGCTGCACCCGCGCCAGAACTTGCAGCAGCGCCAGCCAGTCCACCGCGCCGCGTGGGAAGGGGATCGCCTCCGCGTCCAGCGCCAGATGCAGCGGGTAGCCCTTGCGCCGCGCATAGTCGGCGATGCTGGCGGCACATTTCACGCCCCACTCAAACGGCGTGTGCTTGCTTTCGGTCACGGCGCAGGGATGCGCGAACACATCCAGCGCCAGCGTCAGCCCCGGCTGAGTTTCGTCCGAAAACTCTTTGGTCATCAACTGCCCTGTCCGCGCCGATGACCGCCAGTGAATGTGACGCGGCGAATCGCCCGAACGATAGGGGCGCACACCCATAATCTCGTAGCCTGTGCCCGGTCGGGGGTGCGGGGTTTGCGCGTTCAGCCGCCTATCCAGCAGGGGCAACCGTTCCAGCGGGCGCACATCGGGATAGACGAGAACGCGGGTAGGCGCTGTCAGAGGCGTCGCACGGGCGAAGAAGCCGAAGGGCGCGGTTGAACGCGCCGCGACAGGCGGGAAGGTGTGCAACCCGCGCCGATCTAGCGTTAGGGCATAGGTCAGCGCGGCTTCGCCCTCTGCGGGCAAATCCGGCACGAACAACCGCTGTGTGTGTTGTGCGCTGTCCGGCGCGGCTAACGGGCAAGTCTCGGTGAGCGAGAGCAGCGCCCCGCCCCTGTCACCGCGCAGCCGGAAATCCACCGCCGCTGCGCCGTCTTCGTACAGGTCGTTCGCGTCGTTCGCCGCCCGCACGGTACGCGCCACGCTCAGGCCGCGCAGCGCCCGCCGATTAGCGAACCACGCCGCCGCCACCACGCCCGCCAGCAGCGCGGACACGACGTATAGCCAGCCCACCTGCGTCTGATTGGCGAACAAATAGAGAATGGCGGCAGCCGCCAGAAAGCTGTAAGCGCGGGTGGTGGGCATCGGGGCGTTATTCCACCGGAACGCGGGTTTGCGCCAGCAGTTCGGTGATGATCGCCCGTCCAGTTTCGATCTGGCGGTCACGGGTGAGCAGGCGGTGCGCCATCACCGCGCTCGCCACCGCTTTCACATCGTCCGGCGTGGCGAAAGACCGTCCGCGAATCAGCGCCAACGCCTGCACCATGCGTTGCAGCGCCGTCCCGCCGCGTGGACTCACGCCGACCACGACATCGCGGTGGGTGCGCGTGGCGACGACCAACTGCACGATGTACTCCTTCAGCACCCGCGCCACCGCCACCTGTCGCGCCGCCGCTTGCAGCGCCCGCACTTCGTCAAGGTCAATCACGGGTTCTAGGCCATCCAGCGGGTCGGCATGTTCTTCGCGTTCGAGGATGCCCACTTCATCGGCATACGAGGGATAGCCGAGATTGAGCGCGATCAAAAACCGATCCAACTGTGCTTCGGGCAGCGGGAAAGTGCCGGCCATCTCCACCGGATTCTGCGTGGCGATGATGAAGAACGGCGCGGGCAGCGGATGGGTGAAGCCGTCACTCGTCACCTGTCCTTCCGCCATGCTTTCGAGCAGACTGGACTGGGTGCGCGGGGAAGCGCGGTTAATCTCGTCCACCAGCACGATATGACCGAAGATTGGCCCCGGCACGAACTCGAAGCGGCTCTCGCGCTGGTTGTAGATCGCGCCGCCGGTGATGTCACTCGGCAGCAGATCAGGCGTACACTGGATGCGTTTGAAGGTGGCCTGTACCGAACGCGCCAGCGCCTTCGCCACCAGCGTTTTGCCGATTCCCGGCACATCTTCCAGCAGCACATGGCCTTTCGCCAGCAGCGCCGCCAGAATCAGCTTGAGCTTGCCGTCCTCGATCACCACCGCCCCGCGCAGCGCCGCGATTAGCCGTGCCAGCGCCGCCTGATGGTCAACAGCGGAGGCGCTTATACCCGTCGTGCCATTGGGAATCAAAGGGATCTTCCTCTCCACAGAACGAACCTACGCATTCCTTATACGCACGATACCCTCGAAAGGCTCAACAATCAGCCGGTGCATTCGGAAATGGGGGCAACGATCCTCATCCTCTGCCCTTTCGCTGCGCGTCATGGCGAAGGGTGTAAGGCAACCGGACACAGATCGCATCACGTCCCTACTGTATTTCTCCCCTCTCCTAGCTGTACTCAGCGGTTGGGAGAGATACCGTGTTAAATGTCAAGCAGAAGATACAGTTGCGGACAGATAAGCAGGGTCAAA
>Ga0172373_10011953_pt1 | contig 10268 bp, 8 predicted proteins | sample Lak10m_2_FD_114546 | JGI IMG/M metagenome (GOLD analysis project Ga0172373, IMG submission 114546) | Freshwater microbial communities from Kabuno Bay, South-Kivu, Congo - kab_092012_10m | ecosystem: Environmental > Aquatic > Freshwater > Lake | place: Democratic Republic of the Congo: South-Kivu...
AAGGGCAAAGCCCTTAAGGCGGGCGTGGGCACGCAGTGCCCACTAAGTATTAATTCCCCTCCTGGGAGGGGCAGGGGTGGGTTAAAATAGAGTGGGCACGTAGTGCCCACCACCTTAAGGGGCTTTACTCCCCTACTCCATTTTAAATGATACCCCAAGCCCCACCCCATAATCTTGATCGTTTTTTGCCTTGCGATACGTTAATAATAAATCTGTATTCCGATTCATTCCCCATCGACCCCTAACATCTGTCTTTACCACGTCCGGATCATACACATCCAACGATAATTGCAAACCATCCGTTACATCCCAATCCACACCCCCACCCATCTTTGACTGAACATAGCCCACTCTCGTTGATAACTGCCGTCCCCACCGTTGGCCCAATTGAGCCACCACCCCACTACTCCCTTCTGAAGTAGCACCCACCACCCCACCACGAATAAATTGACGCCTACCACCCCAATCAAGCACCGCCAAATAATGCCCCCCATTTGCCACACTCGATATCGGGGCAGCATCCAACTTTGCCGATAACCGACTCTGCGACACCGACTGAAGCCAACCCGTCGCCCCACGCATCGCACCCGCAACCCCCGATACACCCTGAATCGCCTGATTCAAATCGTCAACATTTTCACTCGATACCAAGCGATTTAATCGATTAACCATCGTTTCAATTCCCGCTGATGATGACTCAAACGATGAAGACATCGAGCGTATTTGCCCCACTAATTTACCATCCAATAACAAGGCATCACTCGATTGTTTTAATGTTTTGGATAAGGCCAATAAGTTAGAGACCGTTTGTCCCAATTCAGGACTAGATCGAGAAGACAAAACCGCCAATTCTTGCGATACCAACGATAGGGAAATCGCCATTTCTTCAATCGCTTTTAATGTATTTAATAAGCGATTGGTTACCTCATCTGAGGTTAATAAGGTGTCATAATGATTTAAAATATGTTGGGTGGACTGCAAATTTTCAGCCCCAATCTCGATAAATTCGGCCAACCCCGATGAACTAATTCCCGACAATTGGTCCCCGGGCTTCAAATAAGTGCTTTGGGTGGCATTCGGCAAAATATTTAAAAATTTTTCACCAATTAATCCATCAAAAAACACCTTAATCTTTGAGCCAATGGGCACTTTAATATCATCCGCTACCCAAAAAGTAACGGTAATATGTTCGGGGGAAGGCTCTATTTTAGTCACGCGACCCACTTTAACACCCCTATAACGTACATCTGCCCCCAAAATGAGGCCATTAATACTCGGGAAAACCGCCCGTAATTCATACCCCTTTAAACTTAAAAAAAGCCCGCTTTTCCATAACAACAAAGCAGCAATTAATAAAATAGATAAAAAACTCATTACTCCCACCCGAATTGCCACACGATCTTTCATGCCAAACCTCCTCTCACAAATACCCGATACGCTTCATTTTGATCAATTTCAGATGGGGATACGGCTGGTAACAACTGCCCATCTCTCATTAAATAAATACGATCCGCTGTTCTAAAAATAGTCGATACTTGATGGGTCACCACAATTGAAGTCACCGCAAATTGACGATTCAAATCTACCATTAAATCTTCGATACTGGTGGATAAGACAGGATCCAATCCCGTTGTCGGTTCATCATACAACATAATTTTAGGCTTCAATGCAAGGGCCCTCGCTAATCCAACCCGCTTTCGTTGCCCACCCGATAATTCATGTGGATAGGCTCGCTCGTATCCCGTCATTCCCACCAAATGTAACAATTCCAAAACCCGATCACGAATAACAAGGTCGGAATCATCCGTGGATTCAAGCGGAAATGCAATATTGTCAAATACCGATAATGAATCAAATAAAGCGGCCGATTGAAACAACATACCAATGTGTCGCCGCACCAACCGCTGGTCTGTTTGAGAAATACCCGAAACGGTGGCTCCAGCCACCGTAATCACCCCATTATCCGGTTCGTGCAAGCCCATAATTAAGCGTAACAGCGTGCTTTTTCCACACCCAGAAGGCCCAATAATCGCTATTTTTTCACCCGCTTCAACTGATAAATCCAGCCCGTTAATGACCAAACGATCTCGATAAGATTTAATAAGTTGACGAATCTTAATCATCATTGCACCCTAAAACATAACACTAGAAAGCATATAATTTAAAACAAATATTAGAACCAGTGAAATAACAACCGATCGCGTGGTCATCTCACCCACCCCTTTGGCACCTGAGTTGGTCCTCAATCCCAAATGGGCCGATACCAATACAATTAAAATGCCAAAAAACGAACCTTTTAATAATCCACCCATAATATCAAATAGTGTCAACATGGTATTGGCTGACTCAAAATACCAAAATGGATTAATCCGACCTATTCCCACGGCAATCACATACCCACTCAAAAAACCAATACAATCCGCCAATCCAACCAACAATGGCATCATGATCATAACCGCTACCAAGCGAGGCACCACCAAATATTGAATGGGGTCATGACCCAAAGCCTCAAGCGCTTCTACTTGCTCCGTCACTTTCATTGTGGCCAACTCCGCAGCAATGGCCGCACCCACTCGGCCCGCCACCACAACCCCCGTCATAAGGGGGCCCAACTCTCGCCAAATCGCAATTCCTACCACCCCACCAATCATTTTTCCCGCCCCAAATTTCAAAAATTCTCGTACCACTTGTAAAGCAAACGCCATCCCCACAAACCCTGCGGTAATTAAGGTGATCCCAACCGATTGGGCACCCAATGAATAGGCATGTTCAATCACATGCTTAAAACGAATCGGTGTTGTTAATGACAAGCGTAGAACTTTTAAAGAATCCAAGACAAAGTCACCCAACTGAGCAAAAAAACGCAATACCCATCGCCCCAATAAAACCGATCGTGACTTTAGTCGCATCATGCTGGCATCACACCTGTAATGGGCATCCGTCGCCCCCCACCAAATGCAGTGCGAGACAATTTAACACCATGGGGACTCTGAAAACGTTTATATTCATAACGATGCAACCTATCATATACCCAAGTGGCCAATTCAGGCGATACCCCATCTTGTATAACCTGAGAAATACCCACCCGCTCATCAATTAACTTCACTAAAATAGCATCTAAAATGTCATATGGGGGCAATACATCCTGATCCAATTGTCCTTCACGCAATTCGGCCGTGGGGGGACGCTCAATCGTATAGGTTGGAATACGACTATGTTGCTGATTCAAGTACTTGGCCATGGCCATTACTTGGGTTTTATACACGTCCTTTAAGGGAGCAAATGCCCCAACCATATCCCCATATAAGGTGCAGTAGCCCATGGCATATTCACTCTTATTCCCAGTGGTTAATACCAACCCCCCATCTCGATTGGCCAGTGTCATTAACAAAGACCCCCGAATTCTGGCCTGTAAATTCTCGATGGGAACCCCCCCAATTGGCGATGGAAATCCACGAATGGCCTCATCTAGCATGGGCTGAATGGAAATACTGGTATACTGAACACCCAAGCGATGGGCCAAATCAAAGGCATCCCTAGCACTCTCTGAACTGGTAATGTCAGTGGGCATAAATACCGCCTGAACCCGTTCTGGACCCAACGCATCAGCCGCCAATACCAAGGTAACCGCCGAATCAATTCCCCCACTCACACCCACCAACACCGATCCCGCCCCACTCGAATTCACATAATCCCGAATACTCATCTTGATGGCATCCAATTGTTGTTGAATCGGATGCGAGGTTACCAAATGAATCGATGACTCTGTGGCGCCTAAGTCAATCACCCGAACGCCATCCCAAAAATCGGGACACTGCACACACAAGTCCCCATGGGCATTTAACAACATCGTTGATCCCGCATACACCACATCATCTTGCCCCCCCACTTGGTTCACCATCAGCACAGGGCATGCCACCCGCTTGGCCAAACGGGATAAAACCCCGAAACGCCTTGTCGTTTTATCCACCTCAAACGGTGACGCCGTTGGAATGAGTACCATATCAGGAGACTGTTCTTGTATCTGTGTAATCGGATTCATTGTATAATCATCAGGATACATATCCGCCCAAGCATCTTCACAAATTAAGACCCCCCACCGCATGCCACGATGTTGAATAACGGTTGTGGGTGAGCCCGAAACAAAATAACGGGGGTCATCAAATACATCATAAAATGGCAATAATTGTTTGTCCCAACGATGAACTTGTTGACCTTGGCTAAACAAATACAATGAATTAAACAAACGCCGACCCGAAGACAAGGCCGGAGCCCCCACCCAACAATCGACACCCCATTCCTTCGTTAAATCTTGCAATTGATTGAGTGCTTGGGTGATTGCACCCATGGTATCTGGCTGGTATAGCAAATCCCGAGGGGGATAGCCCAATAAAAATAATTCAGGTGTTACGACACCCATTACACCTTGCTCTTTAGCCAACGCCATTGCCTGGCGAATTAGATTGAGATTGGCATCAATATTACCCACAATGGGTCGCTGCTGAATGGCTACCAATTTCATTATTGTTGACCATCCAATTTTTCAGAATAGGGTGCATCCAACACTTCCGTATTGGCACCCTTAACCCAACTCGAGGGGGCCAATTGTCCTTGAACCATACGAATACTATCGATTCGAATCGATGCATCGCCACCTTTTTTAATGGTGTTTAAAATCAGTTGAAGTTGAACCAAGCCACACGACCCTTGTTGCTGAATAGGGTTCCACTTGTCGTCACCCACACGGGGGTTATTATCAAAAAATTGAAAAAATGGAATGGTCACGGTTTGCCAACCCCGCCAATTAACAGGTATTTCCGCCACAAAACGATCATCAAACAAGGTATAGCCTCGATAATATGGGTTGGGTTCAATCATGCAATTTCCATTATCATCGTCGTACAATTCAATCCTCAATCGACCCGACTGCTTCGAACGGGAGTATATGGTCAGCTGTAATCCTGTATATATAGACAAATCCATGGGAAGATAAACACTCAAACCGCCCACATAATGTCCCACCCCCTTACCGGACAAATGAAGGGAATAACGACCCAAGTACGCTGGCTCATCCGATTGGTCGTTTGCCTCTACCATGGCCTTAACCGACCCAAAGGGTGTCCATCGGGGGGATCTGGTTAAATTTCCATCTTTGAAATTATCAATTTCCAATACGTTTAAAGAAGGGGTTGGAACGGCTTGAGTGGCTTTTTTAAGGCCCTTGGCCATGATGGGTTGGGTAAGGGCAATGAAGAGTCCAAGAAGGATACCGAAACTACCACCCAATCGGGGGCTGAAGATGCACATGACAATAACACAGACCTCCTAACATAAGGGACCCATATTAATTCATCGCCACTGAAAAATAAAGGAAGCGATTGTCGAATGGGAGGGAATAACGAGTGATTGGTTAAAAAAGATTTCAATCCAATAGGGGATGGATACCCCACCGGATGATACCGAAGACCAGGTGATCGGGGAGAAACCCGCAAAGAAGGGAAATAAGACCGATCTAGCAACACCGCTGTTTTGGAGGTGGGGTAATCAGAGTCATGAACTTGTATCGAAAACGGACCCACTATCATCGATTGGCCCACCCGTAACGGCAAGTCCACCGAAGATGGCAATGGGCATATCCGACACAAATAAACGTGTGTGGATGTAACGGTCATCGACCAATCCCCAACCCATTTTCGGGTACCTAGTTTGGTGTAACAAGAATCAAATTGTGAAATAAATGACTCGGATATCGCAAGACACTTAAATAACACCCGATTAAGATGAGAACGAATCCCAACATGCAACTCCCAGTAATCGATTGAAATTTCAACCCATGTTTCGGCTATTTTAACCCATCGATCCATTTGAAAATGATGTTCAATTCCTTGATGTAATTGAAAGAGGTAATCAGAAAAAGCCAGCAGGTGATGCCCCATCTGTGGATTCATCTCACGCAAAATCGGTAGCACATTGTGTCGCAATTTAGACCGAGAATACATGGTATCAAAATTAGTCATATCGGTGACATATGGAAAACCCACGGCGACTTGAAATGATTCCAAATACGATTTTGGAATACAACGAAAAGGTCGAATAAGCCATGGATTGGATTCCCCCATTGAGGAAACGGTTCGTGTCCCCCGAATTAATTGTAACAGAACGGTTTCAGCAACATCATCCAAATGATGGGCCGTTAAAATGGCCACCGCCTGATGCAATCGGGCCACATGCCCCAACACACGATACCGCCATAATCGACCGGCTTCTTCAATACCCATGCGGGTTCGAATGACGTGTTGTTGAACCGGTATCCGACGTGATATAAACCTCATCCCCCATTCGCGGGCCACATGCCCAATGACACGCTGATCTTGTTCAATCGCCTCAGAATCACGCAATCCATGATTACAATATAGTGCAATAACCCTTATATCCGGGCGAAACATCCCCAACGCAACCAAAAGGGACTGACTATCCCCACCACCGGATGCACCCACTACCACCGTTCCAGAAGGCAAGGACGCCAACGCTTGCTTGAGTAAATCGTACACCGTTACATTGAATCGGGGGCCGAAATTCCCATCATTGCCAATACCGCTGCCAATTGTTTTTTAGCCATTTCAAATACACCCTTACGACGAAACCAATCTTCACCGGTAGCCGTCAAAAACGGCGAGGTTTCATATGCCGCATGGCACAACCGCGCTAACTCCAAAGCATATTGTGTTAATCGATTGGGCAACAAGAGTTCAGCAGCACGATTCAACTCGTCTCCCCATTGTAAACACCACAACACCAGTCGTCGTTCAGTGGCTGAAAATCCCGTAATTTGGTCCCCCATCGGTCCATCTCCGGCCCGACGCAACATAGTCGAAAGGCGAGCATGCGCATATTGGACATAATACAGTGGATTCTCCATGGTTAATTGGGTTAACAATGAAAGATCAAATTCAAGGGGTGTATCCGCGCTTTTGGTTAACAACATAAAGCGTAACGCATCGCATCCCACCTCATCCAAAATATCTTCCAATACCACCATGGTGCCCGATCGTTTGGACATTCTCACTGGTTGCCCCTCTTTTAAAACAGATACCAACTGACCAATTAACACCGTAAATTCCGTTGATTGGTTGGGTGCGAGGGCCTGAATAGCCGCACGAACCCGTGGCACATAGCCATGGTGATCGGCGCCCCAAATATTAATTAAGGTATCATACGATCGTGATAGTTTATGCTGATGATACGCCACATCAACCGCAAAGTAGGTTAAGTTTCCATCCGACTTAATTAAAACCCTATCTTTATCATCTCCCCACTGAGTAGACCGAAACCAAAGTGCCCCATCCGATTCATACACAGCCCCCGTTTGTTGAAGTGCCTGAAGCGCGTCTGGAATCACGGTCCCTTGATGCAAAGTAGATTCTAAAAACCAGTCATCAAAAGGGGTGCCCAATGCAGATAAAACCCGTTGCTGCTGAGCCAATATAACCGTAACGGGATGGTCATTTAGTTGGGCCAAATCGTGAATATACTCCCCGTGATACCCATCTTCAGGAATGGGCTGATTCAACTTAACCGCATTCACACTTTCCAGTAATTTTTTAATTTGAACCCCCGCATCATTCACATAACATTCGGTATCAACCTGATGGCCCACTGACCGCAACATGGTGGCCAATGTACTGCCCAACACAGCCCATCGACCGTGGCCAATATGAAGGGGACCCGTCGGATTGGGGGACACAAATTCAAGTAAAATTCGTTTGGGATTCGGCACCAATTTGGGTGTTTGGAAGTTCACTCGATGTTTCCATAACCATTGATCAGCGACGGTTAAATTCCAAAACCCATTCACCGATTGGGCCGTTCCAATATAAGGAAACCGCTCATTCCAACGGGTGGCCAATTCCTGTGCAATGAGTGGGGGCGCTTTTCTTAATGACTTTGCCAACGTAAAGGCAACCGTTGACGCCAAATCCCCATAGCCAGAATCGGGGGTCTCAATGGGTGGAAGCTCGGTAAATTCAACCCATTCTTGAAGTATGATCGATAATTGAGAGGCGATGTAGTGGCGTATCATGGCCGTTGATGCATGGCGGGAAATTTAACCAAAATAGATAATAATTCGGCCCGTGTTATCAATGTTCGAGGATAGATAATGGTTTGATCTGAAATCCAACCTGCATCGATGGCACATGTAACAGCAGATCCTCCCCAGTGTTGGGTTGGCAACCCTTGAATCTGACGATTTTGAGTGGGGGAACAAGGAATGCCGGCCCAGCGTGTTAACGCAATCAATGCTTCAACCTTGGTTAAGCGCCGATTCATCGTATTTGGGTTTAAATCAGAGGAACGGTAAATCGTGGTTGCCATTTGATCGATGGGTGACCGTGATACGTTGGCCAATAAAGCGAGTAACTCACCACGCACCACATACGACTTTAAAAAGGAACGATCAATCATTAACGATGTATCCCCATCGATCCACCCAGATAATGCACCAGATGCCGCCAGTTTAGCCACCGTTTCCTTAAGCCAGTGCCCATCCAACCGGATTTCAATCGATTGGGTAGACGTACCCGATGAAACCACGACAGGGATAGGGGGAGTGGCGGGACGACCCGGCAGGGGTGTCACAGGGGCATCATCTGGAACCAAGGCGGCCAATGTGGCGGCTAATTTAGCCCGATCTAGAAATACCGTGTCGGGGGGAATTTGAATCGCAGAAAGTTTGGGAGATAGGGCCTGAATCCATCGGTGGAGCATGGGTAAGGATACGGGTCCATTGGGCTGAAAGGATGTTGTAGCCGAAGAGAAGCCCATCTTTAGTGCCAATTTTTCGTATGCAAATGGCCATGTTGCCTTAGGGCTCTGGGGGATGGATAAGTTGGGATTAATACGCCTAGCCATTACAAGAAGTTCCAATTGGGTAATGGGAGAATGAGGCTCAAAACGATCAGAAAAACCACCCATCCACCCTTTTCCCACCACATGATTAACCACTTTGATATCCATTGAGCTAACATCCGACCAAGCGCGTTCAAAAAGATGGGTGGGGTCTGAGGGTTCGATAACGGCCAGTACCGAGGCAACATCCAATCGAGTAATGGGGCGAGAAGACCGAGAGGGGCCCATGGAAACACCCGCCAATTCAGTAATAAATTGGGGGGTGGACAGGTTTGGAATTCGATAAATTCTTCGAGCCAAAACGGATGCGGATGGTTGATTTGGCAATCGGGTCGCAATGTAAATCATGTTTGGGCCGAGTGCCAAGTTAATGGAATGGTGGAACCGGCCATCTACACGAGGCTTTGTTTTTCGTCCGTTGATGGCAACCAAGCCGCGGTAGCGTTGATACCCTTTAACAACCAACTCATTATGGGTAACCACCATATAATCGGCAGGTTCAATAATAGAAAAGAGAATTTTATTATTAGTTAGGACAAACCGAGGCGTTTGATTGGCCATATCAGGAACGGTAGCGGTGATGATGCCGTGAATAGCTAGGCACCAAAGGAAGGGTAAAAATAACCGAAATAGAGGGACCATAGTTGGAAAACAACTCCGAAAATATACGCAATTCAAATAAATGGTGCCGAGAGGCGGAATCGAACCACCGACACGAGGATTTTCAGTCCTCTGCTCTACCGACTGAGCTATCTCGGCAAACAAATGATCACTGGAGCCGACGGTCGGAATTGAACCAACGACCTACTGATTACAAGTCAGTTGCTCTACCTACTGAGCTACGTCGGCAAAAACAGTGAGCTGTTGGATATTACACTAGGATTAATTTACAGGCAACATCCATCAATTGGTAGTGAAGTAGAATGTGGGCGCTGCGCGCCCAACCCCGCCCAGGGGCGAAGCCCCTGGACCCGAAGATTCTTAAGGGCTTAGCCCCTTGATTCAGGGTTCCTAAGGGCGTAGCCCTTAGACAAGGGGTCTGGGGATCGAAGGTCCCCAGTTTATTTTGGGGGTTCAAGGGGGCCTGCCCCCTTGGCGGGGCTGGGTGCGCAGCACCCACATTTATATCCCCACCCCGACCCTCCCCTAAAGGGGAGGGAGTAAGAGTTAGATTCTGGGGATCTTCGATCCCCAGACCCCAGACCAGGGGCAGAGCCCCTGGACCCCAAACATAGAATGTGGGCACTGCGTGCCCACGCCCGCTTAAAGGGGCAAAGCCCCTTTAAAATCCCCAAGGACAAGGCAAACCCCAATGTTTCGGCATCGGAATAAACCGTCGTTTCCACAAGGCATATTGGGGC
>Ga0172373_10011957_pt1 | contig 10263 bp, 4 predicted proteins | sample Lak10m_2_FD_114546 | JGI IMG/M metagenome (GOLD analysis project Ga0172373, IMG submission 114546) | Freshwater microbial communities from Kabuno Bay, South-Kivu, Congo - kab_092012_10m | ecosystem: Environmental > Aquatic > Freshwater > Lake | place: Democratic Republic of the Congo: South-Kivu...
CAATATCAACCATTTCGCTACTCAGGGCGCTTCCGGTGGGCCCGTCGGGCTAATCAACGTAAACTTCATCAATGAAGTAGATTTCTACAGTGGCGCCTTCCCGGCAAATCGCGGCAACGCACTGAGCTCCGTACTCAATTTCCGGCAACGCGATGGTCGTACCGACCGAGTGGGAGGCACGTTTATGGTTGGCGCATCCGACGTGGGGCTCACCCTGGAAGGTCCCATCGGAGAGAAAACAACCTACCTGCTCTCTGCCCGCAGATCCTATCTCCAGTTTTTATTCCAGGCTATCGGACTGCCGTTTCTCCCCACCTACAACGATTTTCAGGCCAAGGTGAAATTTCGTATCGATGAACGCAATGAGCTGACATTCATAGGCCTGGGTGCTATCGACCAGTTTTCTCTCAACCTGGAAGCAAATGAAACGGAAGAACAGCAGGCGCTGCTGGCTCGACTGCCCAATTCCCCCCAGTGGAATTACACCAACGGCCTGGTCTGGAAACGGTTCTCTCCCAAGGGATACTGGACCTTCGTGCTCAGCCGGAATATGCTCAACAACGACGCATTCAAATACCTCAACAACGATGATAGCAAACCCGGCAACCTCATACTGGATTACAATTCCCAGGAAATCGAAAACAAATTTCGCGCCGAACGCACCCTTCGTTCCGGTGCATTCAAACTGAACTACGGTGCGAGCTACGAATACGTAAAATACAACAACAGAACCTTCAACCGGATTTTTACCTCACAAGGTGCCCAAGTAATCGACTACAGCTCCGACCTGGCATTCAGCAAATACGCGCTCTTCCTTCAGATGAGCCGGCAGTTCGCCCAGGAGCGACTCACCGCTTCCTTCGGACTCCGGAGCGATGGAAATGGCTATTCCGCTGAAATGAGCAACCCGTTTGGCCAGCTTTCTCCCCGCCTCTCCCTGGCGTATAGCCTGAGCGAGCGGCTTTCACTCAACCTCAATTCCGGTATTTTCTACCAACTGCCTCCTTATACCATTCTGGGATACCGACAGGATGGCGCCCTGATAAACAAAGCCAACGGCGCCGACTATATCCGCAATGCACAGCTAGTCGGAGGAATCGAATACAACTCCGCCGCCAGCTCGAAGATCACCCTGGAGGCCTACTACAAAAAATGGTCAAACTACCCTTTTCTGCTGCGCGACAGTATTACCCTGGCTAACCTGGGCAGCGACTTTGGCGTAATAGGCAACGAACCTTCGGTACCTACGGCGACCGGTAGGAGCTACGGACTCGAATTTTTGTTCCAGCAGCGCATGTTCAAGGGATTCTACGGAATCGTCGCCTACACCCTGGGATGGAGCTCTTTCGAAGATAAAAAAGGCAACTATGTCCCTTCTTCCTGGGATTCCCGGCATATTCTAACCGCTACCTTGGGTAAGCAGTTTAAGCGCAACTGGCAGGTTGGCGCCAACTGGCGTTTTCAGTCGGGGCTGCCCTATACGCCTTTCTCCGCCGCTTCTTCCCTGGTGGCCAACTGGGATGTCAACTTTCAGGGAATTCCCGATTACAATCTACTCAATGCTGCCCGCCGAACCGCCGGTAATACCATCGACCTGCGCATCGATAAGCGTTGGTTCTTCCAGGCATGGAGCCTCAACCTCTACCTCGACCTGGAAAATATAACCGGAAATGCCATCGGTAGCCAGGTGCTCATTCTCGATCGCACCCTCGACGCCAACGGTACTCCTGTCGGCGATCCCGTTATTGTCAATCCCACGGCTCCCCGCGCTGAGCAGCGCTATAAAGTGAAAGAAATCAATGCCTCCCAAGGCCGGCTACTGCCCAGTATCGGCGTGATGCTTGAATGGTAAGGTATCCTTTAGATGGGTTTTGTAATAAAGGGGGTAGTATGTTTTCAAAAGGGCCATTTTATTCATTTCGCGTCGCGAAATGAATAAAATGGCCCTTTTGAAGTAAACAGCCTTTTTCTTTTTTGATAGATGGAAGGCGGAAAAGGTATGCCACCGTATGCTGCATCCTAATCGTACACGGCGTAAATTATATCTCCAACGGCTCTGCCTGATACCTGGCATCAGGGTGCGCATACGCCGACGAGGATAGGGCGTTTACGCTGAAATCAAAGTGAATGCGCAGAATCTGCTGCCAGCGCTTCCCGGATACCGGTAATCTGAGCTAGATGATGTCGGCCGTGCCAATGGTAGAGTGCGAGCGTTAGATCGAGGGTAAATTCGCGGTTGTGTTCGGGGTGGATAAAGCACCGCGACCAGTCTTCCACGCGCCGGAGCACCGCAGCCCATCGGCGGTGGGTGCCGTTTAGTATTTCCAGTGACCATTCGACCGGCGCGGTGCGGGAGTCTTCCAAATCAGCCCACGCATCCTGGATATAGGGCTTGATAACTGGCCGATCTTCCGTAAGGGCCAGACGGGTACGTATAAATGCCTGTGCGTGACTGTCGGCCAGGTGATGTACTATTTGGCGAATAGACCATCCACCCGTCCGATAAGGCATATCTAGTTGTCGTTCGTTGAGGCCTTCCACTGCTTTTTGCACGCTAACCGGAAAATGGTCGATATCGGCCATCCATCGTTCGAGCTGTTCGGGGGTAATCTGTTCAGGGGGGCTGAATTTTCCGATGGGGTAGCGCAGGTGTTCAAGCTGTAACATGTTTTCTAAATTTTAGGATTGAATAGTGGGTGTTAATCCAATTTTGAAGGGTGGAATCCCCAAAATATTTATTAGGATGATTCGGCCAGTATCTGATAACTAATACCATTCCGGGTTTGTACAACAATCGCATTCCCCACCATCGGCGGAGAATGCGATTGAAGCATCGGTCTATTTTCCAACTCGTCAAAGACCCTCTTTTACCTTTCCGCAAACCAGGTTTCTCTGTGCCATTCTATGTGGACTCTGTGTAAGCAAAAGAGAACCACCACGAGGGATCAAAGCTATTTATTGCCTAAAAGTATAAGCTGGCTGTTTACAGTTCTTTAATTCGAATATTTCGGAACCGAACCTCGGAGCCATGCCCCAGGAAGCCAATATGGCCCTTGCTTCGCTGGAGTCCGGGGTGCTCTTTATGGTCTATGGTTCCGTTTTGGCTAGCCTCGAGGATATCGCCATCTACAATTACGGTTCCGTTGAGGGTTACGCGGATACGGGAGCCTTCAATACGGATTTCTTCCTCGTTCCATTCGCCGACCGGGCGTAGGAATTCCCTTTTAGCCGGGATGACTCCATATACCGAGCCATGGTACTGATAGGTTTGCAGGTTGGCATATATTGGAGAGGTATTGTCGAGTACCTGAATTTCCATGCCGACGTATGCGGCGTCGCCTTCCAGTGGCGCCCGAATGCCGATTCCGTTGTTGGCTCCTGGAGTAAGCTGAAATTCAAACCGGAAGCTAAAATTGCCGTATTCTTTTTCAGTGTACAGATTGCCGGTTCCTCCGGAAGAAGGGTCAATCAGGATGGTTTGGTTGTTTGCTTTATAATCGACCTTATTGCCAATCCAACCGCTTAAATCCTTTCCGTTAAAGAGGGCGACATAGCCTTCTGCAATTTCCTCATGGGTGAGTTGAAAGGCATCCGGTTTGATTTCCCGTACATAGATATTGCGGAATGCGAGGTCAGTGCCATGCGCCTGAAGTTCGATGGGGCCTTCGGGGAAAATCGGCAATTTGCGATCCCAGTAGTTTTCGAGGGTCACATTATCTGCAACCAGTTCGCCATTGAGGTAAACGGTTACTTTTTCGCCCAACATTCGGATAAAGAAGGTATTCCATTCACCGATGGGATTATCGGCCACTTTTAGGGGCTTGGACGGATTGACCTGGTTGTTGTACAACCCTCCGGAACCGACTTGTGCCCCTACGGCGACCAGCGAGGTGTCCCAAATTTGTACCTGAGGGGTTCCGCGCAGATAAATACCGCTGTCGCCCCCTTTTCGGATGCGCCAGTCCACCAGCATTTCAAAATCCTTATACGATTTCACACTGCACAGGTTCTCAAATCCACTTCCAGTGAAGCGAATTAGGCCGTCGCGTACGGTCCAGTTTTGCGGGAGCTTTGCATCGGCTTCCTGCTGTGCTTTGGCCAGATTTTCTGGAGCCATGGCAGCTCTGGAGATGGGATTTCCCACTAAGCCTTGCCAGCCGCTTAGGTCTTTTCCATTAAACATGCTTACAAAACCAGCCTCCTTGGGCATTTGACGTAGCCAGGTGCGGATATTTTCTTTGGCATACTCGCTTTCAGGCCCGCTTATCACAGCGATACTGCGTTCCAGTACAGGGCGTATGGCGTCGCCGTAGAGGCCGGATTTTCCGTCGGATCCGGGTAGCGCAATGCGGGAAATAGCCCAGGCTGCATCTGATTGCAGGGCGGATTGCTCGAGATAGGGAGCTACGGCCAGGAAAGCCGGAAAGGTCCGGATACGTCCTAGGTGGCTGATGGCTTCGCGCTGGAGTGCCATATCTTTGCTGACCTGCTCGAGGAGCATACTTAGTTTGAGTACTTTCTGGTCGGCGGGAAGTCCAGACTGGCTTATAATGCGCAAGTAGGCGCGGGCTGCTTCGGCGCGAAGGCTTTGTTCTTCAGCGGCAACCATCTGGAATAAGGCGGGTGCAGCACCGACTTCCTTCCATTGGCTAAGTGCTTTGAATGCGGCATCCTTGAGCTCTTTCTGAGATAGGGCATCCTGTACGAGTGCCAGCAACGCATCCCCTCCGATTTGCGGGAAGGCACCGAGCAGACGGATGCGGAGGGAAGGCGATTTTTTCCAGGCGTCGAGCAGGAGGGGAGATACATCCGGCGTAGCAGTAGCCACCAGCGCTTGCTGAACAGCCTGAATATGGGTCTCTGTGCCGGCTTTTTCCAGCTGCATGAGCAGGCTAGGCATATCTCCGGGTCGGGCAACAGCTGCTAATGCCGCGTACGCGGCGTCGGCTACCTGTGGGTCGGAGGCACTGCAATAGCTGCGTATCGGCTGGAAGGCATCGGCGGCGTGCCGGGCGGCTAACACGTCGATCAATAGAGCTTTGCCGGCCTCGTTGGCGACGGCGAGAGCGGCTAGTAATGCGGGGGCATCGGCCGTCCCGGCGGTTTTGTTGATAAGCTCACCCAGTAATTTTTTATCGGCTGCCGAGCGCGTGTTGCGGGCAGACTCCAGCAAAGCGGGGAGCGCATCGTGTCCTTTGAGCGTTGAAAGGGCTTCCAGAGAAGCCGCCCGCACATCCGGCTCGGAAGCGGAGATAGAGCGCATCGCCAGATCTACGGCCAATACCTGCTTTGTCTTACCCAAATGCCTGATAATCTGGGCTTTTACAGCAGGAGATGCAGTTGCTGCTTTTTCCAGTAAGCGACGGGTCGCTGCAATATCCGACACCATGGCTGCCGACTGCAGGGCTCCTGCCCTATAATCAGCACGCGGATGATCCAGGGCAATAAGTACCTGGTCGAAGGCATCCATACCAAACTGCTCGACCAGAATATCGAGCGCAGCGAGGGCGCTGCTGTAGCTGGCTGTTTGAGCAGTGGCCTTAATAATCTGTAGTCCCAGGGATTTGCAGGCCGCCAGGTGCTGGTGTTGGGCGAGTTGATCCAGGTACAGCAAGAGGGAGCGGGTCGCTTCAGACGGTTCAAATCCAAAACCAGCCTGTTTGGCGGCATTCCACAGCGTTTTTTGTGCATCCGGTTGGCCGATACGGGCTAGTCCCCGCAGTGCCTGTTTGCGAATAGCTGCGTTGGGTGAACCCGCCTGGGCTTGGAAGGTCCCTGCTGCCGAAACAGGTGCGTAGCTGGCAACCCCTTGCAGGATCGTCGCTTTCAGTGGGTCGGATGCCGTCGGGAAAGCAGCTATTAGGGCGTCGGAGGCGGCGGGATCCTGAATAGCTACCAATGCCTGTACGGCATCATCTGCCAATGCGGCGTCCTGTAGGTAAGCAGAGACCGGACGCACGATTTCCGATTTTCCAATAAATGGTAAATGGTATAGGAAAAAGGCTTTCACCAGCGGCTGACTGCTCTTGTCCAGTGCGCTCAAAAAGGCCTTGGACACTAGAAGGCGTGCTTCCTCTTTGCCCGGTTGCCCGGTGTACAGCGCTAGGCCATTGAGTGCTGTGCGCACCCGGGTATCATCGGCACTGCCATCGGGAACCACCTTATCCGTAAATAGCCCAATACCCTCTGCGCCCAGTGCCAGCATGGATTCGGCCAGTTGATTCCGGTGATTGACGTCTCGGGCAGGTATCTGATTGAGGATATCCGCTACTTTGGTCTGCAAGGTGCGTTGATCCTGTGCGGATAGCGGGTGGAGGAAAAGAAAGAAAATTAAAGCTGAAAATAAATAGGTGTGCTTCATGGATGTTAACTGAAAAATGAAAAAATCGGGTACTCCGTCGGGATATCGGCTAAAAAATATCATCAGCCGTGTCGCGGAGCATCCTGGATGACAACCGGAGTGGCTACAAACGCGCCTTATTTCCGGTTAGCAAATGATATTATAAGGTCCACGGCCCGCGCATGGGCTGCCATATCAGGCGGTTGGCCTCTTCGTCGTGGAGGAATGACTGTGCCACGGGGTCGAAGTGCAGCGTCCTGCCCAATCGCACGGCGATAATACCCATATTCACGACGGTACAGGAGCGGTGTCCGTTCAGCTCGTTGAGTGCAAATTTCTGTCGGCTGCGCACCGACTCGGAGAAAACTCCAATTTGTGGCTCCGGATCCGGTAGGGTCTGGATGAATGACTGGAGGTTCGGAATCGTACTTCGGAAGCCTTTGTAGATTTTGCCCAGCGGTCCTTCGATGTAGGCGGCGTCTTTATCCCTGTTTTCACCATCGAGGATAATCTGACAGCCATCGGCATAGGTGTAGGTAATACGCCGCCAGGAGCCAACCGCGTCCGGATCCTGCTGGGGCGCATCGACTTCAACCTTGATAGGACTGGTATGGTCTTTTCCGAGCATATACTGAACGGGGTCGAGGTAGTGCTGTCCCATGTCGCCTAAGCCACCACCGTCATAGTCCCAGTATCCACGGAATACCCCATGTACGCGTTCCGGGTTGTAGGGCTTGTAAGGGGCGGGGCCAAGCCAGAAATCGTAATCCAGGTGCTCCGGTACGGGCATGGGCTGTAGATTGGTCTTGCCACTCCAGAAAAATTTCCAGTCGTAGCCGGTAACACCGCTGACCGTGACCTTGAGCGGCCAGCCCAGAATACCGCTGTCAATCACTTTTTTGAGCGGCTTTACATCGGTTCCTAAGCCGTAAAAAGTGTCTTTAAAGCGAAACCAGGTATTGAGTCGGAACATCCGTCCGTGGCGCTGTACCGCTTCGGCTACCTTAATCCCTTCTCCGATAGTACGGGTCATGGGTTTTTCGCACCAGATATCCTTTCCTGCTTCGGCGGCTGCAATAGCCATCAGGCCATGCCAGTGTGGGGGGGTGGCAATATGCACAATGTCTATATCCGGTCGCGCCAGCAGCTCGCGGAAGTCATGGTATCCGGTGACATCCGGCCCAGCCAGCTCCTTGGCGCGCGCCAGGTGCTGTTTATCTACATCGCAAACGGCCAATACTTTGGTGCCCTCATATTCAAGGTGCCCAAGACCCATACCACCTACCCCAATAATGCCTTTAGTGAGTTGATCACTGGGCGGCGTGTAGCCCGGACCACCGAGCACATGCCTGGGGACAATAGAAAAAGCAGCCAGGGACGCCGCAGAGTATTTGATGAAATTCCTTCGGTTAGTTGTTCCTTTTTCGGTCATCTGTGTTTTATTTTGGTGTGCTAATTTGTATGTAATTAATTGATATTCAGTGTAAAAAATAAATAGGTTTACCTAGTGGCAACAGGTGGGTACAGTGCCTCGGCAACCTGTTTTTCCAGCACGGGACAAGCGCACGATTTTTTTGGGGTGGTAGGCAAATAAAAAATTGCTCCATCTAAAAATAATGGCAAAAAGGTACGGATTTCTGGTTAGTGAGCAAAATATTCTGCACTGGGCATTGCGCTGCAGGGTTCCTCACTTCGGGTGTGCTTGTTGATACCACTGGATAAATTCATCTATGCCCTCCATGGTTGTCTGAACAGGCTGGTAACCCAACTGGTGCGTAGCTTTTTCAATATTCAGCGTAAAATTTTGGGATAAAATGCCTACGCTATACCGCGTGAGTGCCGGTTCTTTATCCGGAGTCAGCAGCCGGGTTCTCCATTCGGTAAAGCCCGCTGCCCAGAGGGCGAGCTGCTGTGGTACGCGCTGGGTGGGTGGGGTCAGATTCAGGTTGCGCAGCAGGTAGTCGAGTGCATCCCAGAGCTTGATGGGGGCACCATTGGTGATATTATAGGCGGTGCCAAGGGCGGATTCGGGAGCTTGGAGGCAGCACCGGATAGCTTCAATGACATTTCGGACACAGGTGAGATCAACCACATTCTGGCCGTTACCTATTATTTTGAGTTTTCCCTGTCGGTACGCTTCCAGTACCCTAGGGAAAATAACGGCATCCTCCCCTCCAATGATGGCACGTGGCCGAAGGGCAATGGTTTGTATGCCGCGGCCATTTGCCTCGAGCACCATTTGCTCTGCCCGATACTTGGTGCTCGCATAGTGATTGACCATAGGAGAGGGGAGGGGATCCTCTTCGGCAACCGCCCAGCGATCGCGGTAATTGAAGTATATACTTGGAGTAGAAATGAGGACAAAACGGGCTACGCCTGCTTCCAACGCCGCCTGTAGCAGGTGCTGGGTGGCTGTCACATTAGCACCGTAAAAAGCGGCATGTGGCCCCCAGGGAGAGGACAAAGCGGCACAATGCACTATGGTGGTTGTTCCGGCAGCTAATTGACGGCAAAAGCGGAGGTCTTCCAGGTCCCCGGCGACAAAGGTGCACCCGTGTCGCTCCAGCTCGTCCTTTCGGGTGCTTCGCCGGGATGTAGCGAGTACTTGGTATCCGGAGGCTTCTCCAGCCAGAAACTTGGCGGTTCGCCCTCCCAGAAATCCGGCCGCACCGGTTACTACGATTTGCTGTGCCATTGGCGGATGTGTTAATGAGTACAGAAGCGTATTTTGTGTGTAAAGCTGAATAAATTCTCTTATTCTGCAAAATCTGGATTTTCCATATAGCCGGTGGTAGCCCTTAATCCATGACCATCCAAAAAAGGATGTAAATCAATATCATCGCACCGGAAGAAATTCCCAGAGAAAGTCCGCCTACTCCAAAAAAGAATACGATAAATAAGACGCGCAATAGGGTGGTGGATATGCCCGTGGATCGGCCAATACCAGATAAGACCCCCGCTACCCATTTGTTATTTTGGTTTTTTCGCATAGTGAAAAGTTCTTTGTTTATTAATAGTAACCCGCCGCCATACCTGTTCTCATCAACAGCTGATCCACTTTTTCGTCGTCAGGGAAAGATACAAATAATTGTACGCGCGACTGCGCTATTGTAACTGAACCCGCCGCCCATTTTATATGTCATGCCTGTGATTAATAGCTTATTACCTTCGAGTGCCCGCCAGTGCCGGATTCAATCCACCGCGTTGGTACAATTTTATTATCTTTGAAAAAAGACCTGTTGCAATGGCAAAAAAGCTTCCCCTGGGTTTACAGGATTTTCGGGGTATTATAGAAGATGGATATAAATACATCGACAAGACGGCTTACCTGTACAAGATGGCGAGCACGGGGAAATACTATTTCCTGTCGCGCCCACGCCGTTTTGGCAAGTCGATTACCATATCTACGCTGCACGCGTTGTACGAGGGGCGGCGGGAGTTGTTTTCGGGGTTATGGATAGAAGATAAGTGGGACTGGACAAAAAAACACCCCGTCATCCATTTATCACTCACTGCAATCGGGTATCAAAGTATCGGCCTTAGGGCGGCACTTGAACAGGAATTACAGGTCGTTGCAGAACCCCATCAGGTTCAACTGGAAACCGATGGTCTCGCTGGAAAATTCCGTGAACTCATTCGAAAATTAGCTACGCCAACAGCCAAAGCCGTTGTTTTGATAGATGAATATGATGCTCCGATTATCCACTACCTCGGAAGTAACCTGGATCAGGCTAAAGAAAATCGTGAAATTCTCCGCGAGTTTTATACCGTATTAAAAGATAGTGATACGCATTTAGAACTGGTATTCCTGACAGGGGTGAGCAAGTTTTCAAAGACGGGCATTTTTTCGGGCTTGAACAACCTGGTTGATTTGACGATGCACCCGGACTATGCGACGATGTTGGGTTATACGCAGACAGAAC
>Ga0172373_10011959_pt1 | contig 10262 bp, 8 predicted proteins | sample Lak10m_2_FD_114546 | JGI IMG/M metagenome (GOLD analysis project Ga0172373, IMG submission 114546) | Freshwater microbial communities from Kabuno Bay, South-Kivu, Congo - kab_092012_10m | ecosystem: Environmental > Aquatic > Freshwater > Lake | place: Democratic Republic of the Congo: South-Kivu...
CAGACGACGTGAGGAGGCTGTGGAAGGAGTTCCAAGTTTGAAGATTCAAGATTCAAGCGGGGGCCGGTCTCAGCCTCGTGACCTCGTCTGCTACCTGGCGATGGTAGCAGACGACGTGAGGAGGCTGTGGAAGGAGTTCCAAGTTTGAAGATTCAAGATTCAAGCGGGGGCCGGTCTCAGCCTCGTGACCTCGTCTGGGTCCGTGGTCCCTTTGAAGGCCGCGTGCCCCCACGCGGCGGGATTTCGGGATTCGCCGGGTGGGGCACCAACGGCGCCGGGTGGGGGCACCCGGCATTCAAGGGAGATCCCAGATGCCAGAAGCCAGTTCCCAGAACGCTGGATGACCCCGCCCGTTGCATGAGATTTGAATCTGAAAGCTTCGAACTCTCCGCCGGGTGGGGGCACCCGGCCTTCAGCAACAGGGAGGGCAGCCGGCCGACAGCTTCAGTAGGGCAGAGGGAAGCGGGCGGTGAGAGCGCGGACGCGGTCGCGGACCTTGTGGGCGGTGGCCGGGTTGGCGATGTCGAGGAGGACCTCGGAGATCATGTCGGCGATCTCGGCCATCTCGGATTCCTTCATGCCGCGCGTGGTGACCGCGGGCGTGCCGAGGCGGATGCCGGAAGCCTCGAAGGGAGAGCGCGTCTCGAAGGGGATGGTGTTCTTGTTGGTGGTGATGCCGGCTTCGTCGAGGGCGAGCTGGGATTGCTTCCCGGTGACGCCCCGGGCGCCGACGTCGACGAGCATCAGGTGGTTCTCGGTGCCACCGGAGACGAGGCGGAAGCCGTTGCGGATCATGCCGGCGGCGAGGGCGGCGGCGTTGCGGACGATCTGTTCCTGATAGGCCTTGAAGCCGGGCTGGAGGGCTTCATGGAAGCAGACGGCCTTGGCCGCGATGACGTGCATGAGCGGTCCACCCTGGATGCCGGGGAACGCCTGCGAGTCGATGCCCTTCGCGTACTTCTCCTTGCAGAGGATGAGTCCGCCGCGGGGACCACGCAGCGTCTTGTGCGTGGTGGTGGTGACGAAATCGGCGTGGGGAATCGGGCTGGGGTGGACGCCTGCGGCGACGAGGCCGGCGATGTGGGCAATGTCGGCGAGGAGCATCGCGCCCACTTCGGCGGCGATCTCGCCCATGCGCTTGAAGTCGATGATGCGCGGGTAGGCAGAGGCACCGACGGTGATCATCTTCGGGCGATGCTCGCGGGCCATCGCGGCGAGCTGGTCGTAGTCGATGCGTTCGTCGCCCTGACGGACGCCGTAGTGGACGATCTCGAAGAACTTGCCGGAGAAGTTGGCCTTGTTGCCATGGGTGAGATGTCCGCCGTGGGACAGGTCCATGGTGAGGAGCTTGTCGCCGGGCTTCAGGACCGAGAAGTAGACGGCCATGTTGGCGCCGGAGCCGGAGTGCGGCTGCACGTTGGCGTGTTCGGCCCCGAAGAGCTGCTTGGCGCGGTCGATCGCGAGCTGCTCGGCGACGTCGACGAACTCGCAGCCGCCGTACCAGCGGCGCTTGGGATAGCCCTCGGCGTACTTGTTGGTGAGCACGCTGCCCTGGGCTTCCATGACAGCCGGGCTGGTGAAGTTCTCGGAGGCAATGAGCTCGATGTTCTCGAGCTGGCGCCGACGTTCGCTGGCGATGATGTCGGCGATGGCGGGATCGACGGAGGCGAGACGGAGGGACATGGGTGTTTCGAGTTTGTTGATGCGGCGCTCGTGGCGACCGCCTTGGAAATCGGCACGGACGAAAGCCTCGACGATGGCAGCTGCCTGATCGGGCGTGCTGGTCTTGGCTCCGAGGCAAAGGACGTTGGCGTCGTTGTGCTCGCGGCAGAGCGCGGCCACGGCTGGATCGGTGACCAGGGCAGCGCGGATACCCGGAACCTTGTTGGCAGCGATGCTGATGCCGACGCCGGTGGAACAGACAAGGATGCCGAACCGGGCGGTCCCCCCCACGACCTGATGGGCCACCGCGTGCGCGTAATCGGGGTAATCGGTGGATTCCTTCGAGTGCGTGCCGGCATCGGCGAAGGTCAGGCCGAGGCGCTGCAGGACGGGCTTGAGGGATTCCTTCAGGTCGAAGCCGGCGTGATCGGAACCGATGGCGAAGTCGACGGTCTGCGGGGCCGAGGTTGCCGCCTCATGCTGCTCGATGAAGGCGATGGCGGTGCGGACGCCGGCCTCGATCTGGTTGCGTGTCTCGATGTAGCCCGGGAGCGGCCCGCCGATGGGATCGGCGATGTCCTTGTCGAAGGATTCCACCGAGTCATCGAACTCGCGCAGGAGGAATACCTTCTCGGCGGCTTCCGGATGGTAATAGAGGATGCCTTCGGCGTGGCTCTGGGTGAGGGCGAAGATGTAGTCGGCCTCGCGCACGAGTTGCGCCGTGAGCATCTGGGAGCGGTGCCCGGAGATGTCGCGCCCGAGTTGCCGCATGGCGGTGACGGCATGGGTGCTTGCGGCTTGGCCGTTGATGGCTCCGACGCCGGCGGACGCGACCTTCCATCCGGGCCGTCCTTCAAGGACGAGCCGGGCGATGCCCTCGGCCATCGGGGAGCGGCAGGTATTGCCGGTGCAGACAAACAGGAGCGACTTCATGCCAACGCAGGCGGCGAAGGTGGGAGTCCAATCCGGGACCGTCAACGCGGAAGTCCCGCCGAAGTTGCGCAGGGTCGAATCCCGATACCGGTTCCGTTTGGGACTGACCTCGGGGTGGCGGTATCCTCATCGCCTTGGGGAAAGGCTTTGTGGGGCGATGGGGACGTCGTCGCCCCGATCGGGAAAGGCTCTGGAATGGCGACGGGGATATCGCCATCCCGTTCCTGGGGTTACCAGAGGAACGACTGGGTGGAGGCGAGTTCGGTGCCGTCGCGGAGCAGGGTGGCCTTCCATGCGGTGACATCGCCGACCTGACGCAGGGTCTCCGGGCTGAGGGTGACGCGGGTCCAGCGGGCGCCGAAGCGTGGCGGGGTGACGGCTTGGGTCAGCGTGACCGCATTTGTCTGGGTGACGCCGGATGGGGCGTTGTTGGTTCGAAGCGCGGCGCCCCGGAGTTCGAGTCGCAGTTCGAGCGGTTGGGCCTTGGCAACCGGGGCGCTCCAATGGACATCGAACCGCATGCCACCGACCAGCTCGGGATTCTTTCGAAGATAGGCCTGGTAGGCGTCGCGCTCGTACAGGCTCGGATGAAGGGAGGCACGGCCTTCGAGATCGACGAGGCTGGGAAGGACCTTGCGGACCTTGGCGTCCGCGGCGTGGATCCGGGTTGCGAGGGGGATCAGCAGCAAACCGACGGCCAGCCAGGAACGAAGGCGACGCATGGGGGCAGAAGCGGTCAGAGGCCGCGGGTGGGGATCGGAAGCAGGGCGGGGCGAGGCTCGAACTTGGGCGCGGGCGGTCGGACGATGGCGGGACCGCTGCCAGGAATGGCCGAGGGGCTGAGGGTGCGGTCGCCAAGGCCCGTCATCCCGGGCAGTGCGCTTCGGCTGGGACTGACACCCGGTGTGGCGGCGAGGCCAGCGGGACTTCCGAATGCCGAGGACCCGAATGCGGTCGCCGACGGAGTTTTCTGGGGTTCCGGACCGGCAAGCAGGTTCTGGAACTGCTGGGCCCGGCTTCCGGGAGTGCGGGTCAAGCTGAAGATGCTGGAGGGATCAGGAGCGGCGGTCGGAGTGGTTCCCGTGGCCGGTACGGAGCCGGAGAGGAGACGGTCGAACATGGCGGCACGATCCGAAGCTGCCGCCTGACGGCTCAGGTCAATCGGGGTCTGGCCCGGTGCGGAAAAGCGACCCTGCTCGGCGAAGGCCGAAGCACCGATGCGATTGGCGGTGTTGCCACCCTGAATAGTTCCGTTGGCCCCAGCCAGACCAGTACCGGGAGAAATACCGACGATTGGATCGAGGATGTTCCGCGGTTGGCCCGTTGTGGGATCGATCTCGCCGGACTGTCCGGCGTTGGGGTCACCGCCATTGCCGGAATTGCGACGTTGTTCGGCACTGGCTGACTCGGTCGCCCGAAGGTACCGATCGCCGAAGCCGGGCTTTTGGGCATCTCCCCCCGGTTGGCTGAAGCGGGGGTAATCCTCGCGTGCCTTCAACCCGGTGGAGTCGTTGGCCCCAACCGCAGCGGCGTTCTCCAGAAGCCAGTTGCGGCGCTTGTCGAGGGCTGCCCCCCATCGCTTCTGGAGCAGGGGATCAAAACCGGCGGAGGAATTCGGGGCGGTGGGCACCGCCGTGGAACTTCCCGGGTTGAAGCCCGAGTCGATCTTTCCGGAATTGAGGACCCGGTCCAGGACAGGATCCACCGGCTTGACGGTCGGCGCGATCCGCGTGCCGGGCTTCGAGGGCGGAACCTCAATCATCTTCTCGCCCGCGCTCAGGGGAACGCTTGCCAGGGCAAGTGCCAGGAGTCCCGCCGGGAGGGCGATTGGCCTGAACTTTTCGGTGCAGCGCGGCGACATCACCTCATGGTGCTAACCCATTGGACCAAGGCCGTCAAAGGAAAGGTCAGCCCAGGCGTTGCCGCAATCCGGCCGCAACCGCCAGGAATGCCTTCGATGCCGGGTTTCCAGGCTCGGCCACGACCACAGGAACACCCCGATCACCGCCCTCGCGAATGGTGGTGTCGAGGGGGATTTCGCCCAGGAACGGGAACTGGCGTCGTTCGGCTTCGCGTCGGCCACCGCCTTCGCCGAACGGATGGAGGCGGGTGCCATCCGGCGCGATGAACCAGCTCATGTTCTCGATGATGCCGAGGATGGGAACCTGCACCTTCTCGAACAGGGTGATGCCCTTCCGGACCACGCCAACGGAGGCTTCCTGCGGGGTGGTGATCACGACGCCGCCATCGAGGGCCACGGTCTGGCAGAGGGACAATTGGGCATCGCCGGTGCCGGGCGGCAGGTCGACGAGCAGGTAATCCAGATCACCCCAGTCGACCTGCGAAACGAACTGCTGGATGGTCTTCTGGATCATCGGGCCGCGCCAGATGACTGCCTGATCGGGTTCGAGGAGGAATCCCATGCTCATCAGCTTGATCCCGTGGGCGGTGGGCGGGATGAGACGGTCTTCATCGGTAACGGACGGGCGCTCGTGCGTCCCCATCATCAACGGAATGGAAGGTCCGTAGATGTCGCCGTCCATCAGGCCCACTCGGGCGCCAAGGCTTTGGAGGGCGCAGGCGAGGTTGACGGAGCAGGTGGACTTGCCGACGCCGCCCTTGCCCGATGCGATGGCGATCACGCGGCGGATGCGTGGGTCCTTCTGGCGTTGGAACTGGGTGGGCGGCTGGCCCGCGGCGGCGGCGGGGGTGGGCACCTTGACCTGGACGTGGGCGTCGGCAAGGCCGGGGAAGGAATCACGCAGGGTCAACCGGACGGCGTCGGCGATCTGGCGGCCGATCTCCGGGTTGGGGGACGTCAACTCCACGAGGACGCCGATGGCCGGCCCGTCGACCTGCACCTCCTTGACGAGGCCGAAGGAGACGATGTCGCGGGAGTAGCCGGGGTACTTGATGGTGCGGAGGGCGTTGAGTACGGCGTCCTGGGTGGGGTTCATGGAATAGGGGCTTTTGAAAAAGGGCGCCGCGGCGGTCCGGGAACGCGCCGCGGCGGATGGAGAGGCCGGACGAGCCGGCATCGGTTCACGGCATGGCTGGCGTCGAGGAACCGGCGGCGGGCTCGAGGGCCGCGATGGAATCCTTGCCCTTGATGCCCTTGCCGTTGAGGGCTCGGAGGAAGGTGGTGATGGAGGTGACCTGCTCGTCGGTAAGCTTGGTGCCGAGTTGGAGCCAGGCCATCTGGCGGACGGCGTCTGAAAGGGATCGGGCGCCCCCGTCATGGAAATACGGTGCGGTGAGGGCGATGTTGCGGAGCGAGGGGACCTTGAATACGTACAGGTCCTCTTCCTCCTTGGTGACCGCGATCCGGCCCTTGTCCGTGGTGTTCGGGTACGGATTGACGGCCCCGACCTTGCGGTAGCTGTTGCCGCCGAGCACGGGACCGTTGTGGCAGGTGTTGCAGCCCACGGTCATGAACTCGTGAAGGCCCTTCTGTTCTGCGGCGGTCAGCGCCTTGTCGTTGCCCTTCAGGAACTCGTCGAAGCGGTCGCGGGTGACGAGGGTCCGTTCGAAGGCGGCAATGGCCTTGGCGAGGTTGTTGTAGCTGAGGGGGGTGGTTTCGCCGGGGAAGGTTTTCGCGAAGGCTTTCTTGTAGCTGGAGATGCCGTTGAGCTTGGCGATCACGTCCACATCGGCGGGCATGCCCATCTCGATGGGGTTCAGGATCGGTCCCTTGGCCTGGTCGGCGAGGGTTTCGGCACGGCCGTCCCAGAACTGGGCGAGATGGAAGCCCGCGTTCAGCGTGGTCGGAGAATTCCGGCCGCCGCGCTTGCCGAAGGCACCGGGGGAGGTTGGTTCGTGGTCAACGCCCGCCTTGCCCCCATCCACCTGGTGGCAGCTGTTGCAGGATTGGCTGTTGTTGGCCGAAAGGCGTTTCTCGAAATAGAGCTTCTTGCCCAAGGCCACCAGGGCCTTGGTGTCGTTTTCACCGCCCGGCATCTTGTCGGGCAGCGGTGTGATCGATTCGAGGGCCTGCTTGCGAAGTTCCGCAGCGGCAGGGACCTGTGCGTAGGCCGCGCCGGCAAGAAGCCCGGCAGCGGCAATGGCAGAGAGGATATTCTTGGACATCATGAATCACTAGGATGGGCCAAGGTGCGAAACCCGCAACCATCCGTCCTTGGCTGAAATTGTCTTTTTCGGGGGTGTGATACCCGGATTCGGGGGGGGCTCAGTGGGCGGCCTTGCCGGAAACCGCAGCGGCGTGCTCGCTGAAGGACTTGCCGATCCCGCGGGGGGCAATCACGGAGTCGATGACGCCCCGCTCAAACTCGTCCCACATCGGCGACATGCCCCGGAGCTTTTCTACGATCCGGACAAACGTCTCGACGGTGTAATCCATGTCCTCGGACGTGTTGTCCTTGCCGAGGGTGAGGATCAGGTTGCCCTGCGCGAGGGCGTGGTCCAGTCCGATGGCAGAAAGGACATGGGAAATCTTGAGGGACTTGGAAACGCAGGAGGAGCCGGAGGCTACCGCGATGCCGTTCATGTCGCACAACAGGAGTTGACCCTCGCCCTCGATGAACTCGGTCGAGATGTTGATGTTGAGCGGGGAACGATCAGGTCCGGGCACCGGGCCGTTGAGCTTGATGTACGGGATCCGGCTGCTCAGGCCCTTCCACAGGCGTTCCTGCAGGACGGCGACATGGGCGCGCCGTTCGTTCAGCGTGGAGAGGGCGACTTCAGCCGCCACGCCCGCTCCGACGATCGCGGGGATGTTCTCGGTTCCGGCGCGGCGTCCGCCTTCCTGCACACCGCCATGGAGGATGGAAACGATCCGGGCGCGCTTGTTGCGGTACAACACGCCGACGCCCTTGGGTCCGTAGAAGCGGTGGGGCGAGAAGCTGACGAGCGCCGCCCCGAACTGGCGGACGTCGATCGGCAGCCATCCGGCGCTGGCCTCGCAATCCACATAAAGGGGAATGCCCGCCTTGGCGCAGATCCGGCCTGCCTCGACGACCGGTTGGATGGTTCCGATGTCGTGGTTGACGTGGTGAAGCGCGACCAGAACCGTCTGAGGCGTCAGGGCCGCTTCGAGGGCCTTGAGGTCCACCCGTCCTTCGGGATCGACCGGCACCCGGGTGCACGTCCAGCCCTGCTTTTCGAGGAATTCGACGGAGTTGACCACCGACGGATGCTCGGTGGCCGAGATCACGAGATGCTTGCCCTTGCGCTCGTTGGCGTAGGCCACCCCCTTGATGGCGAGGTTGGCCGACTCGGTGCCGTCCGAGGTGAAGAAGATTTCCTCCTCGGATTCCGCGTTGATCAGGGCCGCCATCTGCTGCCGCGCCTTCTTGAGGGCGTCGCGAACACGGAGTCCATGCTGATGGAGGGACGAGGCGTTGCCGTAGAACTCGGTGAAATACGGACGCATGGCCTCGAAGGCCTCCGGAAGCAGCGGCGTGGCGGACTGGTGATCAAGGTAGACCTGGCGCATGGCGGAAGAGGGCTGGCAAATGAAGGAAAACCCCGCGGCGCACGGCACGTACCGTCGGGCCGCGGGGCGATTTCAACCGGGGAACCGGTTCAGGCGAGGACCGGTTCGGCGGCGGCAACGCGCTCGGCGAGTTCCGGGTGGCGCTTCACGTAATCTTCCAGGGCGGCCTTCAGGGCTTCCTCGGCGAGCACGGAGCAATGGATCTTCACCGGCGGCAATCCGCCCAGGGCGCTGACCACTTCCTGATTCGAGAAGCTCATCGCTTCCTCGATCGTCCGGCCCTTGATGAGCTCGGTGGCCATGCTGGAACTGGCGATCGCGGAACCGCAGCCAAACGTCTTGAAGCGTGCGTCCTCGATCTTCCCGTCCTTGATCTTGAGGCTGATCTTCATGATGTCGCCGCAGGCGGCCGCGCCGACTTCGCCCACGCCATCGGCGTCCTTCAGGTCGCCCATGTTGCGGGGGTTCATGAAGTGGTCCATCACCGTCGGGTTATACAGCGTGTAGGTGTCGCTCATGGTTGGTCCTTCGTCTGAAAATGGTTTCGTTAACGTTCGTTGATTGAAAAAAAAGTTGAAATCGGGTTTAACGGTTGGTTTCCGCCTCCAACGGAATCCGGCCGGAAACCGGAAGCGGGGAAGGGTTCACGGCAACTGGGCTCGATTCAGAGGATCGGGAGCGGGCCTGCCGCACCAGACCGTTCGGGATATGGCGACCCGTCAGGTCGGCCAGGGTGGTGCGGCCGAAGACTTCCTTCACGCGTTCCTGGGCCTCGGCCAACAAGGAGCAGAGCGCGCACCCACCGCTGTGCTCGCAGCCAAGATCCTCATCCAGGCAGCGTTGCAATGAAATCGGGCCTTCGATGGCTTCGATGATCTCCAGGGCGGTGACCTCGGCAGGATTGCGGGCGAGGCTGAACCCGCCACCGGAGCCTCGGGCGGACTTCACGATGCCCGCCTTCGAGAGGCTCTGGAGGATCTTTCCGAGGAAACTGTTGGGAATGTCCTCCTCGGTACACAGCGTTTCGATCATCACGACCTCGCCCAATGGGCGGCGTGCAAGGGCGGTCAGGCCCAGAACTCCGTACTCTGCGGCGCGTGTGATTTGCATGTGGCTGGCGTGTGACGATTCAAACCGGACGAATCCGGTCTGGATTGTGTCGGCCAACCTATGGCGCTTCCAAATCCCGTCAAATCCTTTTCCGGACCAATTTCGTCCGGTTCAATCCACGGATTTCTGGAAAAGACGGTTTGGTCCACAGATTGCACAGATTGCACAGATTCGCGGATTCCACGGATTCGTGGATTCCACAGATTGGGAGCCGGTTGAGGGAGGCTGTCGTTTCACCCCGCGGGTGACATGGAAACGGAAAAGCGGTGGGGCCGCTTGCTCCAGTCCACCTGTGAAATCTGTGAAATCGGTGGATAACCCAACTGCCGCTGCTCGGATAATCCGTGCGGGGGCCGTCGGTGGATCACTTTCCGAGGCAGAACAGGCTGCCTGCGGTGCGGATGTAGAACCGCCCATTGGCGATCGCCGGCGAGGCTTGGACCTTTTCACCCAGTGTATTCCTGGCGAGCACCCGGAACTGCGGTCCCGCCTCCAGGACGGTGGTCTGGCCATCGTCCCCGACGAAATACAGCCGACCGTTGGCCGTCACGGGCGAGGCGGAGAAGTTTCCGCCGACGCGTTCCTGCCAGACGATGTCGCCTGTGGCTGCGTTGTAGCAGGTGGCGATGCCGCCATCGGTCATGGCGAACAGGTGTGGCTTGAGGTGGATGAGCGAGGAGAGCTTCGGAACCCCCTTCTTCTGTTCCCAGACGAGATTCGATTCGTCGAGGTCGCCCGTCGCACCCATGCGGAAGGCCTTGATGGATTCTCGTCCACCCCAGCCGCCGGAAGCGAACACGAGGTCGTCGGCGATCACGGGTGAGGGGACCTTGCCTTCGCCCAGGACCTTGGAGGTCCAGAGCCTTTGACCGGTCTTGAGGTCGAATCCCTGGACGACATCGCCGGCCTCCGTCACGACCTGTTTCCGGCCCTTGTGGGTCCAGAGCACCGGAGCGCCGTGTGCGATGCGGGACAACCCGCGTGACGTCTTCCACACCTCGCGTCCGCTCCGGGCATCGAGGGCGAGGACGAAGGATTTGTCCCAGGGCTTCTGCCAGCCCACGAGCTTGTCGGGCCCTTCGCTGGAGGCATCCCAGGGCATGAC
>Ga0172373_10011960_pt1 | contig 10261 bp, 12 predicted proteins | sample Lak10m_2_FD_114546 | JGI IMG/M metagenome (GOLD analysis project Ga0172373, IMG submission 114546) | Freshwater microbial communities from Kabuno Bay, South-Kivu, Congo - kab_092012_10m | ecosystem: Environmental > Aquatic > Freshwater > Lake | place: Democratic Republic of the Congo...
CTCCCGCTTATTATATTAAATTCAATGATTGTGGGGGTAGATGGACTCGAACCAACGATACCGTGAGGTGACAGATTTACAGTCTGCTGCAATAGCCACTATGCGATACCCCCAATTAGATAAAATTGAGCCGGTGGAGGGACTCGAACCCCCGACCTGCTGATTACAAATCAGCTGCTCTAGCCAACTGAGCTACACCGGCGCATTGAATATTATTTAAAATTTTAAAGAACGTTTTCTTTACCGTTTTTCGGTGTGCAAATATAAGTACGATTTACATATCCGCAAAATATTTTTTATTTTTTTTCAAAAAAAAAACGAAGTGAAAACTCACCTCGTTTATAATGTATTGTTTTTCAAATATTAAGAAACTTTTTCTTTCTCTTTCAAGACTTGCTTTCTCAACGCTTCTGAAGCAAGATCAATCGCTTCTTCAAAAGATTTAGCTTGTTTCTTTGCGAACAATTCCTTACCAGGTAGGTGAATCTTAACTTCTCCTATTTTATTTTCAACCTCGGTCGTATTATCCAAACGTAAAAACACTTCTGTTGAAACTATGTGATCGTTAAATAAATTTAATTTAGAAACTTTTGATTCAACGTAATCGATTAATTTTTGGTCAGCTGTAAAATGAACTGCTTGCACTTTGATATCCATGACTCTTCATTTTTTCTGCCCTCTAGGATGGGCTTGTGAATAAATACTTGTTAATTGCGAAAAAGAATTGTGAGTGTACACTTGGGTTGCTGTTAAATCAGCATGTCCTAAAAGATTTTTCAAAACTTCTAAACCAACTCCATTATTCATCATATGGGTAGCGAAAGTATGTCTTAGAACGTGTGGACTTCTCTTTTCTATATTCGTATGAGAACTAAGGTAAATATTAATTATCCTATAAACAAGTTTCTCATATATTTTTTTTCCATTCTCTCGTATGAATAAATTTTCTTCTGTTGTATTTAGCTGTCCCCTTAAAATTATATAAGCTTTAATTTTTTGAATTAAATTGTTTGATATCGGAATAACCCTTTCCTTATTTCTTTTCCCAAGTACTTTTATAGATTCATTTTGAATATCTGAAATTTTCATATTTATAAGTTCGGATAAACGAATCCCTGTTTGATAGAATATCTCAATTATTAAAAGATTTCTTATTCCTTTAAAATCTTTTGAAAAATACGCTCCTACCTTTTCGGCTTCTAAGTCTGATTCCTTAATAAAAACTGGTAACCTTTTTGCGACTTTAGGTGAGACAACTTTTCTGAAAGGATTTTGATCAAAATATCCATTCTTTTGACACCACTTAACGAATGATCTAAGAGAGGAAAGTTTTCTATTAGCTGTTTTATTTGAAAGGCCCATATCAACCATATAGACCAACCAAGATCTTATTAACTGATGATTGATCTCAACTAATTTGGTTAAACTATCGATTTCAGAAAATTCGAAAAATTGTTTTAAATCATTTTCATAGGCTATTACTGTATGCTCTGAGAATCTTTTCTCAGTAGATAAGTAATTTAAAAATTGATTTAAAACAAAAAAAGGAGTCATAATAGACTCCTTTACGAAAAATATATCAAAAAGTTATATTAATCTTGTTGAGATTGCATCTTAGCTTTGTAAGTAGCTTTGATAATAGCTTGTCTGTAAATAACAGATGGCTTAGTAAACTCTTTACGAGATCTCAATTCTAACATAACTTTAGTTTTGTCAAATTTCTTCTTGTACTTTTTAAGCGCTCTTTCGATGTTTTCGCCTTCTTTAACTGGGATAATTAACATATTTTTGTTTATTAAATTCTAATTTGGGTTACAAAATTAAACTATTAATAGATATTTCCAAATATTATTTCAAAATTTCTCTTGAAATTACTAATTTTTGAATTTCAGATGTTCCTTCACCAATCGTGCATAGTTTAGCATCTCTATAAAATTTTTCAACAGGAAAGTCTTTCGTGTAACCATAACCACCAAAAATCTGTACAGCTTCATTTGCTACTTTGCAAGCTACTTCAGACGCATAGTATTTAGCCATTGCAGACTCTTTAGTCATTGGTTTTTTATTGTTCTTAAGATACGCTGCTTGATACAATAATAATTCGGCAGCTTCAATTTCAGTTGCCATATCAGCCAATTTGAATCCAATAGCTTGGAACTTAGATATAGATTGACCAAACTGCTCTCTTTCTTTAGCATATTGTACAGCTGCTTCGTAGGCTCCTTTAGCAATCCCTAATGATAATGCACCGATTGAAATTCTTCCCCCATCTAGTACTTGCATAGCTTGTTTGAAACCATGTCCGACTTCACCAATGATATTTTCTTTGGGAATACGGCAATTATCGAATATTAATTCACAAGTTTCAGAAGCACGCATTCCAAGTTTATTTTCTTTTTTACCTGCAGAAAAACCCGGCGTACCCATTTCAACGATAAAAGCGGAAGCATTGTTTGGTGTACCTTTTTCTCCTGTACGTGCCATTACCACCGCAACATTACCTGATTTACCATGTGTGATAAAATTTTTAGATCCATTTAACACCCAATGATCACCATCTAAAACAGCCGTTGTATTCATTCTGCCTGAATCAGAACCCGTACCCGTCTCTGTTAAACCCCAAGCACCAATCCATTCCGCAGTTGCTAATTTTGGTAAATATTTTCTTTTTTGTTCTTCAGAACCATGGTAATAAATGTGCCCTGTACATAAAGAATTGTGAGCAGCAACAGAAAGTCCGATTGAACCACATACTTTTGCAACTTCTTCGATTGCTGTGATATATTCGAAATATCCAAAACCAGAACCTCCATAACTTTCAGGTACAAATACCCCCATCAAGCCAAGTTCTCCTAATTTTTTAAACACTTCTATCGGGAATTCTTGAGATTCATCCCAATCCATAAAATATGGTTTTATCTCTTTTTCTGTAAAATCACGCACCATTTGTGCGATCATTTTTTGATTTTCGTTTTTATCAAAATTCATCATTATCTAAAAAAGAATTAACAAATTAATATTCGACTAATTTAACAATATTCTTAGTAAATTGTTGCAAAACTTCTTCACCATTTAAAAAACTTAATCCAACTAAGAAATTAAATCCTGAAACTGTTCCACCACATTTTTGAACTAATAGCGCAGCAGCACTTGCAGAACCACCTGTAGCTAATAAATCATCGTGAATTAATACTTTGTCATCCTGATTGATTGCATCTGTATGTACTTCAATAGTAGCACTTCCATATTCCAAATCATAACTGTGCTCAATTTTCTTGTATGGTAGTTTTCCTTTTTTTCTAATTAAAACAAAAGGAAGACCCAATCGAATAGCTAAAGGATATCCAAATAAGAACCCACGGCTTTCAATACCTGCAATTTTCGTTAAGCCCTGATCTTTGTATATGTTTACTAGATGATCTAGCACCTCTTCTGAGATTTTTGGGTCAAGCATAATTGTACTTATGTCTTTAAACATAATTCCTGGTTTTGGAAAATCAGGTACATCTCGGATAACCTTTTTTAATTTTTCTTCTATCATAATGTTAAATATGGTTTTATTTTTTCAAAAATCTCAGGTGTAATTAATTTTGATTCTAACAAATCATTCAGAGAATTAAACCCGTTTTTTTGCATTCTCATTTTTACTATGGAATTAGCAATATTCCATCTAATGTAAGGATGATTTTTTAGTTCTTCTACACTCGCCAAGTTTATATTGATTTTTTTTATATTGTTAGGATTAATTTGAATGTAATTTTCTATTTCTGCTAATTTTTCGGGAGTAAACTTCCAAATTTCTAATAATTGTTCCTTCAATATAAATCCGCCTAATTTTTCTCTTTGTTTGATAATATTATTTGCAAAAAAAGGACCAATACCTGCGATTGAAAGTAATTCTTCTTCAGACGCTTTATTGATGTCCACTAAAATAACCTTAGGTACCGCTTTTTCATTTTTAGGGATTTGATTTGTTTGCTCGAAAAAACTTTTTTTATCGGGATAGAAAGTAGAGTCTTTAAGTAATAGAAATACTTCTTTTGGTATTACAAATACTTTTGCAAGCTGATCATTAGAATAGAATCCATATTTACCAAATTTTAGTACCGACTTTGCTTGTTTTTCAGTTAAACCAAGATACATCCAATTTTGAACGGTATAGGTATTTGGATCAAATTTGGAAGGAGGAGATTTGTATTGCTTTTTTTTCTTAGAATAATCTCTTCGTTCAATAAATTTTAACTTCTTGAAAATTTGCTTTTCCTGAACGGTAATTTTCATAGGTTCATCCGGAAAAACAGCAATTAATATTCGAGGGATAAAGGAAATAAGGCACAAAAGTAAAACGAAAATTAAAAGTGCTTTTCGTGTTCTTTTAGATAGATAAAAATCTTCGTTATCCAATTGATTTACCTTTTACCGATAGCGATTAAAAATCGGTTTAATTCTTCTTTAACTCTAGGAGCTAAAATAATCAGTCCAATAATATTAGGTACTAACATAGAAAAAATCATAGCGTCAGAAAATGCAATAACAGACCCTAATTGAATGGAAGCACCAACAATAACGAACATACAAAATAGTCCTTTATAAATTATTTCCATTTTTCTGCTTCTTCCAAATAAATATGTCCAAGCTTGATAACCATAATATGACCAAGATATCATAGTAGAAAAAGCAAACAACACTACTGCTAAAGTTAAAATAATAGGAAACCAAGTTATAGATTTCGAAAACGCTTTTGAAGTAATTTGAACCCCCTGAGAAATTTCAGTACCATATGTCATAATATCGCCATTAGTGTTACTAATAACCAAAACTAATGAAGTCATTGTACATACTAAAACAGTGTCGATAAATGGTTCTAATAAAGCGACAAGACCTTCACTTGCAGCGTACTTTGTTTTCACTGCCGAGTGAGCAATAGATGCTGATCCAATACCAGCTTCATTTGAAAATGCGGCTCTTTTAAAGCCTTGAATTAACACACCAAAAATACCTCCAGCGATTCCTAATCCTGTAAATGCTCCACTAAAAATTTGATTAAAAGCTTTTGGAATTTCAGCATAATTAATCCCTAAAATAATTAATCCTGCAAGTACGTATATTATGACCATAAAAGGAACAATCTTATCGGTTACTTTTGCGATTTTTTGAATTCCCCCTATGATAACAATTCCTACCAACACTGCCATACCAATCCCAAACAACCAACCATAACCATTAAGTACACTTAACTCTCCACCAGTGTAATATTCAACCATAGCAAAAGCTTGATTAGATTGAAACATATTACCGCCACCAAAAGATCCTCCAATACAAAGAACTGCAAAAAGCACAGCTAAAATCTTACCAAATTTCACAAGACCTTTTTCAGCTAATCCTTTAGATAAATAATACATAGGCCCACCATACACAACCCCATTTTCATCAATTTCTCTATATTTTACACCTAACGTACATTCCGTAAATTTAGATGCCATTCCAATAATTCCTGCGATTATCATCCAAAAAGTAGCACCAGGACCACCAATTGAAATTGCAACAGCTACACCTGCGATATTTCCTAACCCTACTGTGGCAGACAAAGCAGCAGTTAATGCTTGAAAATGTGAAACTTCTCCATGGTGATCATTATTATGTTCAACTCTAATTGTATTTAAAACGTCTCCGTCAATTTCATGGACACCTTTTAATGAATCAATTTGATTCCCATCTTCAGATTCAATTTTATCGTATTTTCCTCTTACTATGTTTATTGAAGTAAAAAAATGTAAAATATTTACTCCTTTAAAATAAAACGTAAAATAAATAGCACCAAAAAGTAAAACAATTAAAACCCAAGGAATACTTAATTCTGATGTAACTGGAATTGAGTAAAAAATGAAATTTACAAACCAACCAGTATAATCAGAAAAAACTTTATCAATTTTTTGATCTATCCCTTGTGCAAAATTTATAGTAGGTAAAATTAGCCCCAATAAAAATGTAAAAATTGACTTCATCATAATTTAAATTTCTGTTAATAAAATTTCAATTGTTTCTTCTAATGTTTTTGGATTGTAATCCAATTCTGTTCTTGATTTTGTTAAATCAAATCCTGTCCTAGGAGGACGTTTTGCTGGTTGGCTTAATGTTTCAGAAGAAATGATTTCTACGTTATCGGTAGATTTTCCTAAATGTTTTGCAATCCTGAATACAATTTCATTTACTGCCATTAATTCGGGACCACATAAATGGAAGATTCCTTTTTTATCTCTATTGCAGATTTCTAGGCATCCCCAAGCCAAATCTTCTGCCCAAGTAGGCATTCTGAATTGGTCATTGATGATTTTCATTGGAGATCCTTTCGTAAGTGCGTCTATAGACCAAAGTACAATGTTTGTTCTAGAAAGATTGTTTGCCGTACCATAAACGATAATCGTTCTTGAAATAGACCAATTCGAATTTTCACTTTCGATTAAAATGGATTCAGCATCTACTTTGGATTGTCCGTATATACTGACAGCAGAGGGCTTATCTGTTTCTTTGTAATTGCCGGTAAGTCCATCAAAAATAAAATCCGTAGAAACCAATTGAAAATGCGCATTGATTTTTTTAGCTTCTTCCCATAATTTCCGTGTTGCGCGCACATTTACTTCTTGACATTCTTCCGGATTTAACTCACAATAATCTACATTGGTTAGTGCTGCTGTATGTATAATATGTGTTGGTCTAAAACTTTGAAAAATCTTATGAATATTTTCTACCTCTGTAATATTCATTGACTGATAAAATTGACTCGGACAATCTTGATTTCTATTTTCACCTGCAGAAGTCGCTAAAAAATCAACTCCTCTTTTAAGACAAAGTTTGACAATTTTTTGACCTAACAAACCATTAGAACCTGTGATTAAAATTTTCATTTATAAAATTTTGACGCTCAAAAATAGATGTTTTTTATCAAAGTTACTTCAATTCAAGTAATTCATTTAGATGGCGAATTTGATCAGGTGTACCAAGAACGAACAATTTTGAATGTGGAACAATTTCTTCCTCTCCTGTTGGATTAATAATGTATTCCCCTTTCGGCGTTTTATATCCGATAATCGTCACGTTTGTTACACTGCGAATTTTAAGGACCTTCAAATCTTTTAATTTTTTAAATTGATATTCAATCGGCAATTCATTAAATGCGATTGACTCAATATTAACCCCATCATTTCCCTGAGAACGAATTGAATCCATAAACTCAACAACATCAGGGTTTGCCACCAATGAAGCCATGTGTGTACCTCCAATCGAATCTGGCATTATGACATTGTCTGCTCCTGCTAGTTTAAGCTTTGCACTTGCGGTAGAATGCGTCGCACGGGATATGATTTTCACTTTTTCATTCAATTCTCTTGCTGAAAGAACGACATACAAATTATCTGCATCTTTAGGTAAGCAAGTAATTACTGCCAAAGCCTTATCAATTTTTGCTTTAGCTAACACCTCATCACTTGTTGTATCACCAGCAAGAAAAACATACCCAGGAAGATGGTTGAATTTTTCAATTTCTACTTCATTGATATCAATGATTAATACAGGTGTTTTTTTACTAATTAAATCTTCTGCAACTTGTTTTCCTACCCTTCCAAATCCACAGATTACTACATGTTTTTCCATAACTGTTAATTTTTTATTAGACCTGTATTGTTTCAAATTCGCTTTGTAATCGCCACCCATAATGTATTTTGTAATCGAGGAGATAGCCAAAGCAAAGGTACCAAAGCTTGTGATGATTAGAAATATAGTGAATAATTTACCAGACATTGACAATTCATGCGTCTCCTTAAACCCAACGGTAGCAGTCGTTATGATCGTCATATAAAGCGCATCAAACCAAGACCAACCTTCTATCAGCATAAACCCAATTGTACCCAATATGACAATCGCAAGTATTATCCCTAAGAAAATATAAACCCTTTTAAATACCCATAATGTTTCGTGCATACTTATAATTCCCAAACGCTTGGTCTTTTTATACGTTTAAATCCAAAAAAATGTTTATGCTCTAGTATCCAAGCCATTGCAAAGTAAATCAGTAATGGAGATCCTAAAGCAATAAACGAAGCATATATAAATCCAATTCTAACTTTAGAAGAACTGATACCTATTTTTTGAGCAATCCATGAACAAACGCCATAGGACTTCAATTCGAAGAAAAAAGCTATTTTTTGAATTGTTCTCATTAATTTAATAATTTAACTCCAATTTGACACTGAAGACATTGTTTATTCACACAAAAATCGTTTAATAATTCCAATAAACCTTGAGTTTCAGCTATAGATTTAGCCTTTTGACCTAATTTTCTGAATTTTTGCACTTTAGCATTCTTTTCAGGAGGAAGCAAATAAGCTAAAGAAATAAGTTTCTCTAGAAGTTCAATCTCATTGATTTTCGAAAACCTCCAATAGAAATAAGGAATAAAATAGTTAGTAATTATAAGCGCCTTTAATTCCTTAGAGAAAGTATTTTCTTTTTTATAACTCACAGCATTAAAATGGGTATGGTATTTCCAAAAACTCGGGAAATTAATTTCTTTTTGTTCTATCCAATCCAACAAAATCGACTCACTTTCAAAATCATGGAATAAAATTTCATCATTGATTATCAGTGCAAACGTTACTATTCTCAACGTTGGGTATGCAGGAGGTCGACAACCAAAAAATTTCCAAGAAGCTTTATTCATACAATATAAATTGTATTTTGACATTAAATATTCGGCCTCTTTAAATAGCTTGTATACATATTCATCTTCAAAACCATCTGGAATTAAACCAGAAACTCCTAATAATAAGGCTATTCTTTGTTCTTCAGTTAATCGAAGTAAGATAGAAATAGAAATTCTATTAATCAACTCAATCATAGGTAACTCATTTACTTTCGTTGCAATGATTTTTCCTACCAATTCCAATTTTAAGCGAAGTGCATCTTGATTTAATTCTAACAATCGAGCTTCAATACCTATGCCTTTTCTTTCTAATCTTCGAAAAAAAGCAGATTCAATTTCTTTTTGTTTGATAATTGTGGGTACCGTTTCCCATTGTGATGCACAAACGATCGTTGATTGAGTTTCAAAAAGCGCTCCTATTTTTTCAAGTTCTTCTTTTGATATCAAATGCTTTAACTCGAGTACTGGAATTTTTTCATTATTAACACAAACTTCCATATCATGAATATATACAACATGAAGAATCACGTTGTTATAGGCCGTGTCATCTTGGTGCTTATGTCTGAGCCAATCGGAAGACCGAATGTGAATCTCAACGTTTCCTGACCAGCGTAATTGATTCATTTGAATAATCGCTTCAAAAAAATCAGGACCACTCTCTTTATTGTGTTTTCCAGGATGTATTATTTGTAATTCTACGCCATTTACTGTTTGTAAATTTAAAGGTAGCCTTTTTAATTTCCAGATAAAATGCAACCAATCTTCTTTCATAAAGTATTCAATTTTAGAGTCTTAATTATTTGAATACTATTTAAGTTAAGAAAAAAGGTGGGATAAATCTTATTTTTAGTATAAATCTTTCAATGCTTTAACAACCAAACTTGAAACATTATTGACTTCAAATTTTTTAAATAAAGATTTTTTGTAAGTATTGACTGTATGAACACTTAGAAATAATGATTCACCAATCTTTTTACTACTTTCCCCTTTAAGAATTTGAGTTAAAACTTGAGATTCTCTTTCGGATAATAAAATACCATTCGATGGATTTGGCGAAGTAGAAATAGGACTAATATCAGTTTGATTAGCTATTAACTTAATAACAGAATTGGGGAAATAATTTAAACCTTTTGCAGTGGTTTTAATAGCCAAAATCAATTCCTCTGCATCTATATTTTTTGGAAGATAAGCTAAACAACCCGTTTGAATCGCTTGTTTAATTGTACTTTCATCATCATACATTGATAAAAATAGAATTCCAATATTTGGATAATTTTTCACAATCCATTGTGCTAATTTAATTCCAGAACGATCAAATAACATAATGTCTAATAGTATTAGATCAATAGGTAATTGATTAGTTAAAATACTATTTTTAGTTTCCTCATAAGATTGTGCAAAACCGATTACATGCAATTTCGGATCAGCATTAATAATTTGAGAGAGACCGTCCAACATTATTAGGTGGTCATCATGGAAATTCCAGCTATATTGACCACCTCATTCCAGTTTAAATTGACCATGTAATTCCAATTTAAATTGACCACCTTATTTCGGTTTAAA